>Ga0206931_1155_pt1 | contig 20443 bp, 26 predicted proteins | sample Alteio_BWOrgHeat_17_FD_152946 | JGI IMG/M metagenome (GOLD analysis project Ga0206931, IMG submission 152946) | Enriched cells from forest soil in Barre Woods Harvard Forest LTER site, Petersham, Massachusetts, United States -... | ecosystem: Environmental > Terrestrial > Soil > Temperate forest >...
TGGCTTTCTAAGCAGGATGCGTAAAGGATAAAGCGTAAAGCCAAATTAATAGCGGGAAAATTGTATTGTTAAGTATTTTAAATAAGAATCAATAAAAAATTAAAGCCTCAAGCCTCGAGCTTCACGCATCAAGCTGTAAAAGATGAAAAATATTCTGAAAATACTTTTTGAATACAAGACGCTTACCCGGGAACAGGCAAAAGAGGTATTATCCAATATTTCCCGTGGTCAGTACAACGAGTCGGAGATTACTTCATTTATCACGGTCTTTCTGATGCGCAGCATCACAATTGAAGAATTGCAGGGTTTTCGGGATGCTTTACTGGAACTGGCGGTAAAAGCCGATCTGGGAGGATATGAAACCATCGATATAGTGGGTACCGGGGGGGACGGAAAAAATACTTTTAATATTTCTACACTGGCCTGTTTCATTGTGGCCGGTACCGGCCAAAAAGTTGCCAAACATGGCAATTACGGCGCAACCAGTATCAGCGGGGCCTCGAATGTGATGGAACAGTTGGGATATAAATTGGGGAATGACCCGGCCAAATTGAAGCGTGAGACTGAAAAATCAAATATCTGTTTTCTGCACGCACCTCTTTTTCATCCCGCGTTAAAAGCCGTTGGTACCATTCGTAAGAATCTGGGAATCCGGACTTTTTTTAATATGCTGGGCCCGCTTGTGAATCCGGCTGTGCCAAAATTCCAGCTGATCGGTGTTTATAATCTGGAGATGGCGCGTCTGTATACTTATATGCTCCAGAAAACCGATTCCAGTTTCGCCATCATACACAGTCTGGATGGATATGATGAGTTGTCATTAACAGGAGATGCACGGGTGATAACCAATGAGGGGGAACGTGTGATGACACCGGAGCAACTGGGGAAACGCATGGTTTCACCGGCTGATATCTATGGAGGAAATAGTCCGGAGGAAGCGGCAAAAATTTTCCTCGGCATTTTGAAAGGAAAGGGTTCATGGGCCCAGAATGCAGTAGTCTTTGCGAATGCGGCAATGGCATTATATTGCACGGGAACATATTCCAGTTATGAACAGGCATTTATGGCCGCTGTGGAAAGCCTGGAGAGCGGAAGTGCTTTGAAAGCTTTAAACACACTGATATCACTGCAATAAGAAACGGAATGTCCATTGTGAATATATTAGATGAAATTATCTCTTATAAAAAAGAGGAAATAAAGAAACGAAAAAAGGAATTCCCTGTTCAGCAGTTGGAAAATGGACCGGGATTTGACAGGGAGATTTTTTCGATGAAAAAATTCCTGGTCGATCCCCGGAAAACAGGCATTATTGCGGAATTCAAAAGGAGGTCTCCATCAAGAGGTGTTATCAATGATACGGCGACCGTAGAAGCCGTCACCAGAGGATATACTTGCCATGGGGCGTCTATGATTTCAATATTGACGGATGAACCCTCATTTGGAGGTTCGTCAGAAGACCTGCAAAATGCGCGTTTCAACCAATTGCCCATTTTACGGAAGGATTTCATTCTGGATCCCTACCAGCTGGTGGAATCACGTGCTATGGGATCAGATGTGATATTATTGATTGCAGCCTGTCTTCAGCCTTCTGAAACATGGCAACTGGCCGCCAGTGCAAAAAAACTGGGACTCGGGGTTCTCCTCGAAATCCATGAAGAAAAAGAACTTACCCACGTTTGTGAAGAGGTGGATGTAGTGGGAATAAATAACCGTGATCTGAAAACTTTTTCTGTAGATATAGACCGTTCCATACGGCTGTCTGAACGCCTCCCTGTTGATAAATTGCGGGTAGCTGAAAGCGGTATCCGGAACGTTGAATCTTTAATACGAATGAAAAGGGCGGGTTTTAATGGTTTCCTTATCGGCGAACAATTTATGAAAACGACTGATCCCGCGATTGCTTTTGCTTCCTTTATTGAACAATTAAAAAAGTCTCAATGAGAGTAAAGGTTTGCGGAATGACGCAACTCGATCAGGTAAGAAAACTGGACGAAATGGGGGTTGATTTCGCGGGGTTAATTTTTTATCCGAAATCACCGAGATATGCAGCCAAGAATATTTCCGGAGAACAGCTGAAAAAATCAAAACTGCGTATCGGAAAAGTGGGCGTTTTTGTCAATACACCCTATGAGCAGATGATGCGCACGGTAGATGAATATGGACTTGATATGGTGCAGTTACATGGGGATGAAACACCCAGAACCTGTGAACAGATTGCGAATTATGTTACAGTAATAAAAGTTTTCCGGCTAAGTGAACACGATCCGATTTCATGGATTGTAAAATCATTTGAAGACTCCTGCGATATGTTTATGTTCGATACGATGGGCGCAGGATATGGCGGCACGGGGAAAAAATTTAATTGGGATCTTTTAAAAACGGCAGGTATTGAAAAGCTTTTTTTTCTGAGCGGTGGAATTGAAGCCGAGGACACGGAAAAACTAAAATCATTTTTTTCGGAAGAAGTATCAAAAAAACTTTTTTTCGATAGATATCAACAGCCGGTTTGAAACACAAACGGGTGTGAAGGATATGTCTAAAATAAAATCATTTCTCGAATCACTGACCAAATAATAGCACAATGATTGAAAGTACATCTTATCGACCCTCAGACCAAGGCTACTATGGCGAATTTGGAGGTGCTTTTATTCCCGAAATGTTGTATGGCAATGTTGAGGAGCTCAGATCGAGATATCTGGATATCCTGAACGATATGGATTTTCAGGCGGAATTTGAATTGCTTTTGAAAGATTATGCGGGACGACCTACGCCATTATATTTTGCTGACCGGCTCAGTGAAAAGTATGGTACAAACATTTATCTGAAACGGGAGGATCTCTGTCATACCGGAGCGCACAAAATTAATAATACCATCGGCCAGATTCTGCTTGCCAGGAAACTCGGTAAAAAAAGGATCATTGCGGAAACCGGTGCAGGTCAGCATGGCGTAGCCACAGCCACTGTGTGCGCCCTGAAAGGCCTGGAATGTATTGTATACATGGGTGAGAAGGATATCCAACGACAGGCGCCAAATGTAGCCAGAATGAAGATGCTGGGTGCAAAGGTCGTCCCTGCAACCAGCGGCAGCAAAACACTGAAAGACGCAACGAATGAAGCCATCCGGGACTGGATCAATCACCCGTCCGACACGCACTATATTATCGGCAGCGTGGTGGGTCCTCACCCGTATCCGGACATGGTTGCCAAATTTCAAAGTGTGATCAGTGCCGAAATGAAATGGCAGTTGAAAGAGAAAACAGGCTATGAAAATCCGGAGGCCATTATCGCCTGTGTAGGCGGAGGCAGTAATGCAGCCGGCGCTTTTTATCACTTCCTGGATGAAAAAAGGATCCGTCTCATAGCTGTCGAAGCGGCTGGAGAAGGTATACATAGCGGACGATCTGCTGCAACTACCAATCTGGGAACCAAAGGAATATTGCATGGCAGCCGTAGCCTGGTCATGCAGACCGCTGATGGTCAGGTAGTGGAACCGCATAGCATTTCCGCAGGACTGGATTATCCCGGAATCGGTCCACTACACGCATATCTTTTTACCTCCGGAAGGGCAGAGTTTTATAGCGCGACTGACAGAGAGGCACTGGACGCCGCTTTTCGTCTCGCCAAAATGGAAGGGATTATACCGGCGCTGGAATCAGCCCATGCACTGGCGGTACTGGAAAAGATCCGTTTTGCAAAAGAAGATAAAATAGTCATTTGTCTCAGTGGCAGGGGAGACAAAGATCTGGATACCTATATGAATGCCATGCAGCATTTGAATATGTAATAACACAATATAATGCGTAAATAATTATTCAGTCCATTGTTATCCATCTTGCCTGTCGTCAACATCTTACTATGAGCCGGATTAAAAAAATGTTTGAGAAGAAAAATAAAAATATCCTGAGTGTATATTTTACAGCAGGTTTTCCTTCGTTGAACAGCACACTCACTGTAATGAAATCACTACAGGATGCGGGAGCAGATATGATTGAACTGGGTATTCCATACAGCGACCCTCTGGCTGACGGTCCGGTTATACAATCCAGCGGGACTATTGCGCTGGAAAATGGTATGACTATAAAACATCTCTTTAAACAACTGAAAAATTTCAGAAGTGACATTCAGCTTCCCGTTTTATTTATGGGATATATGAATCCAATCCTGCAGTACGGCTTTGAAAATTTTTGCAGGGACGCCGCTGAAGCAGGGGTAGATGGGCTCATTTTACCCGATCTGCCCATGTTTGAATTTGAAAAGGAATTTGGTATCATAATCAGTAAGTACGACCTGGATTTTGTGTTTCTGGTTACGCCTGAAACGGCAGAATTACGACTGAGAAAATTGGATCAGCTGAGTAGTGGGTTTATTTACGCCGTTTCTTCATCATCCACAACCGGCCAGGTTGCTGCGCTCAGTGACCAGGAGAAATATTTCGAGAGGCTTCAGACTTTGAAATTGAGAAATCCGGTATTAATTGGATTTGGTATTCGGGACAGATCCAGTTTTTTGAAAGCCTGTTCGTATGCAAACGGTGCTATTATTGGCACTGCCTATATTAAGATTCTGGAAAATGCAACGGATCAGGAAATTCCGGCAAGGACAATGGATTTTATCAATTTGCTGAAATGAAAATTGTTATCATAAAATATAATGCAGGTAATATCCGGTCTGTATTATTCGCCCTGGAGCGGATCGGCGCAGAAGCCCTGGTAACAGATGATCCCGACCTCATCATCAACGCCGACAAAATTATTTTTCCCGGCGTCGGAGAAGCCAGCTCAGCTATGAATTATTTGAAGGATAGGAAGCTGGACCAGCTGATAAAGAATTTGCATCAGCCGGTTCTGGGTGTTTGTCTCGGCATGCAGTTACTTTGTACTTATTCCGAAGAAAATGAAACTCATTGTATCGGCGTATTTAATGAAACCGTAAAAAAATTTTCACCCGGTGGAGACCAATATATCAAAGTGCCGCAAGTGGGATGGAATAATATTTATGATTTAAACTCCGGGCTGTTTTCAGGTGTTCCGCAAAAAAGTTATGCATATTTCGTGCATGGTTACTATGTCGGCCTGGGTGAAACAACCATTGCAAAGACTGAATATGTTCAACCCTATAGCTCGGCATTGCAAAAGAATAACTTCTATGGTGTTCAATTTCATCCGGAAAAGAGCGCATTTGTTGGTGAACGTATACTAAAAAATTTTATTCAACTTTAGTTTAACATGTCTATTGAAATAATTCCGGCTATCGATATTTTGCATGGAAAGTGTGTACGTCTTACTCAGGGTAACTATGAAAGCGGGAAAATCTATAATGAGCGACCGTTGGAAGTAGCACGTCAATTTGAAGATGCCGGGTTAAAAAGAGTACATGTGGTGGATCTGGATGGCGCCAGGGACGGCCGTGTAAAAAACTGGAATGTTCTGGAGACCATCGCCGGGAAAACCGGACTCATAATTGATTTTGGAGGTGGTATTGGAACAGCTAAAGATCTGCAGATCGTTTTTGACTCAGGTGCCGCATTCGCCACGGTAGGCAGTATTGCCGTGAAGAATGAAAATCTGCTGCGCGAATGGATGCTTCAGTATGGCCCGGAGAAATTTTTACTGGGTGCAGATGTACGGGATGAAAAAATATCCATCTCGGGATGGACAGTGAATACAGAAATCGGGATTTTTGATTTTATAGAAAAATATATCCTGGCAGGAATAAAACAGATTTTTTGCACGGACATAAACATGGATGGCACGATGAATGGTCCATCTTTGGACTTGTACAAAAAAATTATTGATCGTTTTCCGGATCTTCATTTTATTGCCAGCGGGGGCATCCGTTCACTTGATGATATTTATCGGCTGGAAGAATTGGGCTGCAGGGGAGTTATTATTGGAAAAGCAATCTATGAAGGATTCATTACACTAAAAGATCTTGCAGATGTTAGCTAAAAGGATCATACCCTGCCTGGACATTCAAAACGGAAGAACTGTGAAGGGAACAAACTTCCTAAATCTTCGGGATGCCGGGGATCCGGTGGAACTCGGTGCCCGCTATGCAATGGAAGGCGCCGACGAACTTGTTTTTCTGGATATAACGGCAACGCATGAAAAAAGAAAGACGCTGAGTGAATTAGCCCGTCGCATCGCGGGCCATATAAATATTCCTTTCACAGTAGGTGGCGGAATATCTTCTGTTGATGATGTTCGGGTTCTGCTCGAAAACGGTGCCGATAAAATTTCCGTTAATACGGCTGCATTTAAAAACCCGGCACTTATTTCTGAACTGGCGAGTTCATTCGGAAGTCAATGCATTGTATTAGCTATCGATGCAAAAAAGGATAGTAGCGGTGAATATTTTGTTTACCTGAACGGTGGCCGGATAGAAACCAGCACAACCTGCCTTGAATGGGCAAAAAAAGGTGTGGAGATGGGTGCCGGCGAAATTCTGCTGACGTCAATGGATCATGATGGAACAAAGAAGGGATTTGCGGTTGAATTGACCCGTTTGCTGGCTGAAAACCTATCAGTGCCTGTGATTGCATCCGGTGGTGGGGGAACCAGGGAGCATTTTTTGCAAATTTTTAAGGAAGGAAGGGCAGATGCTGCCCTGGCGGCCAGTATCTTCCATTTCGGGGAAATTCCGATCCCTCTCCTGAAAGAATTTCTGATAAGAGAAGGTATCGATATAAGAATCTAATTTTGGCTCATGGAAATTAATTTTTCAAAATACAGCGACGGCCTGGTCCCCGCTATTGTTCAGGATTCCCAAACGGATAAAGTATTAATGCTGGGCTTTATGAATCAGGAAGCGCTGGACAAAAGCTATGAACTCGGTAAACTCACATTTTTCAGCCGTTCGAAAAACAGGCTTTGGACCAAAGGGGAAAAAAGTGGTAATTTCCTGATTTTGAAAGATATTAAACCTGATTGCGATGGGGATACCCTGCTGATCCGCGTTATACCTTTGGGTCCTGTTTGTCATACAGGTGCGGATACCTGTTTTGATGAGGAAAATAAACAAACCCGGTTTCTGGATACGCTGGAAGGAATTATCCATGACAGAAAAAATCACCCGGAGGACAACTCTTATGTCTCCGGTTTGTTTAAAAAAGGTATTAATAAAATAGCTCAGAAAATGGGTGAGGAGGCTATTGAACTGGTGATAGAAGCAAAGGATCAGAATGAACCACTTTTTTTAAATGAAGCTGCAGACCTCCTTTTTCACTATCTCATTTTATTGGAAGCCCGGGGACATAATTTACAAGAGGTTACAGACGTTCTTGAAAACAGGCATAACAAAAAAACCGCATGAAAATATATGTCATTTTTCTAAGTATGGTTTTAGGAACAGTGCAGGCGCAACAGCAGAAGCCGGCAGGGTTTCATATTGAAGGCCATATAAAAGGAATAAGTGAAAAATCGCTTGTTTGTATCACTGATGCCAATAAGCCGACAGATACATTGGCCAGGGGAATGGTAAAAAGCGGAATGTTCATATTAAACGGGCATGTAAACGAGCCCAGTCTGATAATATTGAACTTTTTATCTGCGCAGAAAAAGTATTCTCTTTTTATTGGCAATGAAGTGGTAACTATCAGCGGGGATATTGAAAATCTTTCGGCTTTGCAGGTTAAGGGCTCAGGCAGCGAAGCTGATTTCATGGTATTCGAACAGACTTTTAATAATTATTTTGCACAATTGAATCAACTAAGTCAGTTATCAAATTCTCCGGATGCTGCATCAAAAAGAGACTCAATCGGGCAGGCTTATCAAAAGGTTGCCATGGAGATCCAAACGGCGGTCGACAACTTTATTCAGCAAAAAAAATCATCTTATGTCAGCCCATTCCTGCTGGTGGTGGTCAATCAGTTATCCGATGATGTCTTTTTGCTTGAACGACGTTATAACAGTTTGTCCCCTGAGGTTCAACAAAGCGTATATGGATCCTATATCCGGGAACAGATTGATAATGGCAAGGTCGGCGCAATCGGAACGGAGGCAATGGATTTCACGCAAACGGATACCGCAGGATTACCAGTAAGTCTTTCTTCCTTTAAAGGTAAATATGTACTGGTGGATTTTTGGGCCAGCTGGTGTAAGCCCTGCCGGATGGAAAATCCGAACGTACTCTCCGCTTATGAAAGATTTAAAGCAAAGAATTTTACGGTGTTGGGCGTTTCGCTGGACAGAAACCGGGAAGCCTGGATTAAAGCGATTCAGGACGATAAATTAGCATGGTCTCAGGTGAGCGATCTGAAATTTTGGAATAATGCTGTCGCGCAGCAATACCGGATACAACAGATACCGCAAAATTTTCTGATCGATCCCAACGGGAAAATTGTAGGGAAAAATCTGCGTGGTGCCGATCTTGACTCAAAACTATGCGCCTTACTGGGATGCAATTAAAAATTATTGCAGCTGCCTTTTATACAATTGCACTGTATTTTCATAACCCAGATATAATGCGTCACTAATTAATGCATGGCCGATAGATACCTCATCTATCCATGGAATTTGTTCGGCAAAATACTTCAGGTTTTCTAAATCCAGGTCGTGACCCGCATTAATCCCCAGTCCTATTTCTTTTGCCCTGGCAGCCGCTTTCAGATATGGCTGTATGGCTGTTGCTTTATCTTCAGGATAGTTTTTCGCATATCCTTCCGTATATAGTTCTACCCGATCGGTTCCTGTTTCCTGCGCAGCGTCAATCATCGCAATCACGGGATCTACAAATATCGAAACCCGGATACCAGCGTTTCTAAAAACAGGAATAATATTCTTCAGATAACTGGAATACCGGATAGTATCCCAGCCATGATTGGATGTTATCTGATTGAGCGCATCCGGAACCAGCGTTACCTGATCAGGTTTTACCGCGAGCACGAGATCAATGAATTTTTGCTCTTCACAATTCCCCTCAATATTAAATTCGGTTTTGATTATTTTTTTAATATCGAAAACATCCTGGTATCTGATATGTCGTTCATCCGGACGTGGATGAACGGTTATACCATCGGCACCGAAACGCTGTGCGTCTACGGCGGCTTTTACCACATCCGGATTATTCCCACCCCGGCTGTTACGAAGGGTGGCGAATTTGTTTATATTGACAGAAAGTCTGATCATTTATCAAAGGTAAACTATAGTGATAATTTATTCCCCCCTACTGGTTTGAAAATGCAGCCCTGTCATATACATTATATGATTTCTCTCACTGAGGGCAGGCGGGTATCGATGAAAAAAGGAACCTGAAAAGGTTCCTTTTTTTATCCTAATTAAGTGCAGTTTTAAAACGGGTAACAGTGTTTAGAACTTTGTAAGCATTGAACTATATAAGACGTTAGAATTCGTATTTTTTACGCTGATTTGATAGGTTCCTTCTTCCAGCATCCTTACATTGTCAAAGTGAACCATATTTTTCCCCTGTATCACATTAACACCCATCATTCTCAATATCCGACCCATCTGGTTAGAGAGCACTATTATACAATGGTCTTCGGAATCCGTACTGATTTCAATTGTAAATTCGTCTGAAAAGTTTTCTGGGTAGGCAGCTATTTCCATAGTGTATGATTATCAGATAACCTGGCGGATATAAATTAACGGTTATCATTATTAGCGCCAGGCATCTTCCTTTGCTGTGTTTTTACAGGCAACGGAATCAATCGCAGATTGTTATAACCTGACCGGTTTTGAGAAGCTTCGGAAATCAGCTCTTTCAATGTTTCTATAAGGGTTTTGATCGATTTCATAAGGTTGATTTACATAGTACATATCTATTTGCCTGCCAGGATATAATGTTTTACAAACCAACAGGTTATGAAAAGATCAACTTTGTTTTTCTCCCTGTTTGGGAACAGAACTGTCTTTTTTGGACTATTCTTAAAAACGGGTAACCAGTTTCAAATTGATAAGCCTTGGCGTAAGCCTTTGTGGCATGGCGTAGGTGACATTAGAAAAATCTTTTACAAAAAGATAAGAAATTGTGTTCTCGCGATCGATCACATTAAAAATTTCCAGTGTAGCCCAGATATTCTCCAGCTTACGAAAGGGATTGTGACTTCGTCGATTAGATTTGTCATTATCCAATAATAAGGCGCTGAATCCTATATCCGCGCGTATGTAAGGTTCAATGATCAGGGCGTTGCGGTATTTCACGCTTCCGGGAACGCTGTAAGGGAGGTTACTTCCGTAAATAAGATTCAAATAAACTTTAAAGTTTTTATTAGTTGAAAGATAGTCCTGAATAAACATGCCCAAAGTAAAGAGCCGGTCTGTAGGTCGCCTGATCCATCCCTGCTGAACCAGTGTACTATCCAGTGGTTTATTCAGCGAATCGACAGTATAATTGTAATAACTGGCACCTTCAATTTTTTCTTTGGTTTGCATAATACCAATACTTACCCAGCTTTCTGCATCTTTCACGAGATTTGCAAATAAACGCCCTTCCACACCCACCGCGTAGGCTTTTGCGTTATTATTCGCATCATACTGGATGCTCACATTATTAATATTGTAAGGATTTACATTCCACAAGTCTTTATAGTATGCTTCTACTGAAACGCGAAATGGTTTATCATTCTGATGGAAATTAATATCAAATCCTGCAGAGGCCTGCAGGCTTTGCTGCGCCTTGACGGCCGGATTGATGGTTCCATCCGGCGCTCGTAATTCACGATAAAAAGGAGGCTGATCATATATTCCCAACGCTGCCTTATAAATAATATCCTGTTTACCTTTTCCTGGTTTCCACGAAAAACCCAATCGGGGAGAAACTAAAAATTGATGTGTAAACGTATTATAATTCACCCGTGCGCCTGCCTGTAATGTAAACGCAGGGTTATTATTAAAACTGATATTGTCCTGGAAAAAGCCCGTAAACCTTCCGATATGCAGACTATTATTTCCATTCACGACATTGTTCAGATCAAGAGTGCCGGGAATAACCGGCAGGGAATATCCGACAGAATCCTCATAACTCCATTCATGCAGCTGATCCTGGACGGTCTGTAATTCAGCGGACGCCCCCCATTGCAAAAATTGATTTCTTTTATTTAAATATCCCTTATGCGAAAAACTATAGAGATGTATGTTCAGATTATCACGCGCAAAATTTTGATTGCTTCCAATTCCCAGCGGGTTTACTATTTTTCCAAAATCTGTACTGGTTTTGTCAAAATCCCTTTCGCCGAATAAATAATCACCTGTAATATCATAGTTCTGACTTTCATTGTCGCTGAAACTGGAAATCATCCATTTCAATTTCAGATTTGTATTTATCTGCTGGTTCCATGTGAGCCCTAGCAGGCCGGTTTTATATTTGTCCTTTTCCTGCCCACTGAAGAATATGTCAAGTCCGAGGTTGGCTGAAAAATAGGGGGAAAATACGGCAGTGCTTAATTGCGCTGATAATGGAATCAGATTAAAGGAAGTCTGGGAATAAACGGTAAATAGTTCAAGGGAATTTTTCTTATTAAACTGATATGTGAACAAACCCTGCGCGTCTGCTGACGAAGGTATATAATCTCCTTTGGTGTCCTGTGCGCTGAGCAAATTCGTAAAGCTTCGGTTTCGGGCACCTATTATATAACTAAATTTTTTGTTTTTGGAGGTTCCCTCGAGTTCAAGTCCCTGTTCCAATAAACCGACATATACTGAACCTCCAAATTCCACCGGTTTTTTATATTGTATATCCAGCACAGAAGAAATCTTATCACCGTATTTAGCCTGGAAGCCACCATTATAAAAATTTACGTTGCGGGTCATTTCCGGGTTGATAAAACTCAATCCTTCCTGTTGTGCGTTACTCACCAGGTAAGGCCTGAAAATTTCGAAATCATTTACATAAATCAGATTCTCATCATAGTTGCCTCCCCGGACAGAATATTGAGAAGTCAGTTCATTGTTTGATCCGACATACACTTTGATAAGGCTTTCAATTCCGCCTATTGGCGTAGGTATATTGATGGCATCTTTTGGATTGATTCGAATAAGACCAGCCTCTTTCCGATCCCGCTCATCAGTAACCGTAATACTATCCAGTTTCGAGACTGATCTTTCCATACGTATGGTAATGTGCTCTTCTTCTTTATCGTTCAGAATAAAATTCTGCTGAAGGTTTTTATATCCGGTATACGAAAAAACAAGTGCAAAAGCCTTGTCAGCAGGAACATGCATTCTAAAAGTGCCGGAATCACTGCTTGCCAAACCCGTTTCCCTGCCCAACAGCACAATTGATACCCCGGGCAGAGGATTCTCGTTTTCGTCTAAAATTTTTCCGGATATGATGGCTCCTGATTTTTGGGCAAGCAGGGGTATAAACGGGAATAACAAAAAAAATATGAGCAGTTGCTTTCTCATACGATCCGCTTCAGCAGCCGGATGATTTCTTTTGGATCTTTAGCCTGGAATATGCTGCTTCCTGCAACCAGGATATCCGCGCCGGCTTCTACCAGGTAAGGCGCATTTTCAAGTGTAATGCCACCATCAACTTCTATAAGGATTTCTTTTCCGGTTTTGGATATCATTTTTTTCATCTCTCTTACTTTTTCCAAAGAGTGAGGGATGAAGGATTGACCACCGAAACCGGGATTTACTGACATAATGAGTACATGGAACAGATCTTCCAGTATATCTTTTAGCAATTCAACCGGCGAGTGAGGATTAATAGCCACGGCGGGTTTCATACCCAGGGAACGTATTTGCTGTATATTACTGTGCAGGTTCCTGCATGTCTCCAGGTGAACGATCAAAATGTCAGCTCCTGCCTTTTTAAAGGAAGGGGTTAGTTTTTCAGGCTCTTCGATCATCAGATGCACGTCGCAGACTTTTTTCGTGGCTTTTCGGATATGTTCAATTACAGGTATACCGAAACTGATATTGGGAACAAACCTTCCATCCATTACATCCAGATGCAGCCAGTCGGCCTCGCTTTCATTAATCATTTTACAAGCATACTCCAGATGCAGAAAATCAGATGCAAGTAGTGAAGGTGCGATCAATGGCATGTAGTTGCTTTTTTGCTGTGGCTAAAACAAATGTACTGTTAGTGTGAAGGATGAACAAATCCGCGGTCGAGGAGGTCCATTCTTTGCTTCGCTTCAATAAAATTCTGATCCAGTGAAATGGCTTTGCGGTAATTATTAATCGCATCTGTTTTTTTGTGTTGTGCCTCATAACATCTGCCCAGCCAGTAATAAGCGTCCGGATCTGTATTGGAAACGGTGGTGGCCATATTGAAAGTCTTCAGGGCCTCATTATAATTTCCCATATGGAAATAAGCCCTTCCTTTTTCAAGATATGCGTCAGTTGTTTTCCAGTCCCTGAGAATGCATGAATCAAACTGCGCTATGGCTTTTGGATAAAGTTTCGTGTTTGAATAGTAGATTCCCTTTATGAAAAACGGGTCTATTAATATAAATGCGGAATCCTTTCTAAGAATAGTATTGCAGATCTCAAGCGCTTTGGGATTTTTTTGTTCTGCATATAAATGAGCAAGTTCCAGACCGTATGTATCTACGCTTTGCATTGAATAGGCTTTTTGCAGGGCGGTTATGGCTTGTGTAGTATCTTTCAATTGCTCGAGCAACATCGCTTTTTCATATAATGTTTCCGGATCGAGGGAATCTTTTGCTATCATATCATTGTATATAATGAGGGCCTGCCCGGGTTTGCCAAATCCTGCATAAGCTTCCGCCAATAACCTCTGCACCTGTGGATTCGAATTATTCTCCTGGTATACTTTTTCCAGCAGCCTGATTCTTTCAGCATGTTTTCCCAATATAGAGAGGTTCGCAGCAAACGGCAGCGCGTTTTCAATCAGGGGCTTCAATGTCCAGGCTTTCTGAAAATCGTCATAAGCCAGTTCGTGGGCGTTTTCCTGTGAAAGACGTACGGCCCTTCGTAAATAAAGAGAAGCGTCTGTCGGGAACTTTTTTATGCTATCATTGAGACTCTTATAATAAGGATTGATTTCTACTGCAGACGCTGGTGTATCCGGATCGTTTTTTTTGTTTTTGCAGGCGGTATTTGTCAGAACTATTGTCAATAACAAACAGAATGCATATTTATGGCAGGGCATCCGCAAATTTAAATCATTCCTTCCCGCTTTCGCTTTCAGATATGTAAATGCTTTAATTTCATACCAAACTACCACTATGTTTCCCGTTCTGTTGCAAATTCACAGTATACTTCGATGGGTAATACTCATCTTACTCGTTCTTTCGATCATACAAAGTCTCATTGGCTGGATCAAAAAACGGGAGCTTCGTGAAGGAGATACCAAACTTTGGCTGTTCACAATGATTTTTGCACATACCACACTCTTAATAGGACTGATTCTTTTATTTTTTGGCACCTATGGAATCCTGAGCACTGGATTGCCTGAGGGGGTTGTTCTTATGAAAAATTCCTTTTACAGGTTTTACTGGGTTGAACACCCGACGGGGATGGTGATAGCGACTATACTGATCACCCTGGGCAGAGCTATGGTGAAGAAACAAATAACCGATCCTTTGAAATATAAAAGAGCTTTCTGGTTTTTTTTTCTGGCTTTGATAATCATTATTTTAGTAGTCCCATGGCCCTGGAGGGAAGGCATCGGCCGGGGCCTTTAAATTCGGTTCAAAAAGCTTCTGATGCGGATTGATTCATATAATTTTTTATATTCATACCCTCAAAATAAGGGCATATGATCAGATTTCAGGATTTAAAGGAGGGTGACCTCATACAGGCAGATTTTAGCGGACAGCGTTTTGAAGGAGAGGTTACTGGTATAAACCATGAAGACAAACAGATTTGCGTACATAACGGGGATCAGGACGCCTGGTTTGATCCTAATGACCTCTATTCCATTCCTTTGGACGATAGACAGATGACCAAATTGGGTTTTGAAAAGGTTATCAATGAGGATAAATCGGTAAAATATATGCGTGGACCGTTCCGGTTAATGATACCCGCCCCGGACCAATTTAACGATCTTGATATCTGGTACCGGGAAGACCGACGGTACATGCACCATGCAATCGGAGTTCATGAACTCCAGAATTTCTACCGACAGATGACAAAAGTGGACCTTAGCCGGGTTTAAAACCCCTCTATTTCGGCATTTTCGGCTCTTCTTTTGATCCTTTTAGCCGGGAACGGATATTTATTCAGTGAAATTTTATTCTTTGGCTGAGTAATATTATCTTTGCGCTCCCAAAATCTATGGCTAAACAAGCGCTTATTAAACAGGATGGATCTATTGTCGAAGCACTATCCAATGCCATGTTTAAGGTGAAGCTGGAAAATGGGCATGAAATCCTGGCTACCATATCAGGAAAAATGAGGATGCATTATATAAGAATATTGCCGGGTGATAAAGTGGGAGTGGAAATGAGTCCTTATGATCTGACAAGAGGCAGGATCATATTCAGGTATAAATAATTTAAGCCTAAAGCGTAAAGCGCAAAGCTTAAAGCTGGAGTTTTGGAAGAAATTAGTAAAGCTTAAAAGATAGTTGTATGAAAGTAAGGGCATCCATAAAAAAGCGCAGTGTTGACTGTAAGATCGTGCGCCGAAAAGGAAAGTTATATATCATTAACAAGAAGAATCCCCGTTTCAAACAACGCCAGGGATAAACTGATGAGGGCTAACTGAGAATTAAAATTAAAAAATAAAAGATGGCGCGTATTGCCGGAGTAGACTTACCAAAAAACAAAAGAGGTGAAATTGGGCTTACCTATATCTTCGGAATAGGACCCTCTACAGCCAAATATATTCTTTCCAAAGCAGGAATCAATTTCGATAAGAAGGTTTCCCAATGGAATGATGATGAACTGAATGCAATCCGGAACATCATTACCAATGAGTTGAAGGTGGAGGGTGCTCTGCGTTCTGAGGTTCAGATGAGTATCAAACGTCTTTTGGATATAGCCTGCTACCGCGGCGTTCGTCACCGGAAAGGTTTGCCTGTCCGGGGTCAGCGTACACGTACAAATAGCCGTACACGTAAAGGAAAACGCAGAACAGTAGCCGGTAAGAAAAAGGCTCCTAAGAAGTAAAAATTGATCTGTCGTCAGACAGAAAGATCTGAATAGCACAATTCAAGAATCAATACCGGATACGGGGTGCACGAGGAGGATTGATTCGATCCCGTCTAAAGCGGGAAATTTTGAAAACCAGATTATCTATTTCGAACAATGGCAAAAGCACAACAAGTTACCAGCGCAAAAGCAGCTGCGAAAAAAAGAGTGGTTAAGGTGGATGCATACGGGGACGCGCACATTTCTGCCAGTTTCAACAACATCATCATTAGTATTACCAATAAAAACGGTCAGCTCATTTCCTGGAGCAGCGCGGGTAAAATGGGATTCAAAGGTTCCAAGAAAAATACTCCGTATGCTGCCCAAATGGCTTCTGCCGATGCAGCGAAAACAGCTTTGGATGCCGGTTTGAAGAGAGTTGATGTTTTTGTGAAAGGACCGGGATCCGGAAGGGAAAGTGCGATCCGCTCCCTGGCCAACAACGGAATCGAGGTGGTAATGATTAAAGACGTAACACCCTTGCCGCACAACGGATGCCGTCCTCCGAAAAAGAGAAGAGTTTAAAAGCTTTGAAATATTTGATTTTGAGGTTTTATAAAATCTCCTCAATCCTTCAGATTTTCAGAATTATATATATTTAATCAAGCTGGACAGTATTCAATTTTAAGATTTTTTATAATCCTGTCCGGGTACTCAAAAATCTAACACATACTATGGCACGTTACACAGGTCCCAAGACAAAAATTTCCCGGAAATTCGGCGAGCCGATTTTAGGGAATGGTAAATGGTTAACTAAAACCAGCAATCCTCCCGGTCAGCATGGCGCAACTAAAAAGCGCAAAACGCTGGGAGAATATGCGATCCAGTTAAAGGAAAAACAGAAAGCAAAATACACGTATGGTGTGCTTGAACGGCAATTCCGGAAGACATTCGACGAAGCTTCCAGGAAAAAGGGTGTAACAGGTGAAAACCTGATCCGCCTTCTTGAATCCAGGCTGGACAATACGGTCTACCGTTTGGGAATTGCTATTTCCCGACCTGGAGCACGTCAGTTGGTTTCTCACAAACATATCACTGTGAACGGTGAAGTGGTGAATGTTCCCTCTTTTCAGTTAAAACCAGGAGACGTTATTGGATTAAAAGAAACATCTCAGGCAAATGCAGGTATAACCAGTGCTGCCAAGGGTAAAAATAACAGGATCAATTGGCTTGACTGGAATGAAAATGAAATGAAAGGAACATTTATTTCTTATCCGGAGAGAGAAAGCATCCCGGAGAATATCAAGGAACAACTGATCGTGGAATTGTACAGTAAATAAACACAAGCATTTATCATTCGTAAATCGAAAATTTAAATATGGCCATTTTAAATTTCCAGAAACCAGACAAAATCATACTCCAAAAGGCAACCGATTTCGAAGCACAATTCGAATTCAAGCCTTTAGAGCCAGGTTACGGTGTGACCATAGGGAATGCTCTTCGCAGGGTATTACTTAATTCTTTGGAAGGATACGCCATTATTGGTGTTAAAATCGAAGGTGCCGATCATGAATTCGCCACTTTAAAAGGTGTTACAGAAGACGTGGTTGAAATTATTCTGAATCTTAAACAGGTTCGCTTCAAAAAGAAAGTGGACCATGAAGTGGCCCAGGAAAAAATCAATTTGAGTCTGAAAAATAAAACCGAATTCACTGCTGCAACTATTGGCGAAGCATTGCCAAGCTTTGAAGTGATGAATCCGGGATTGTTAATTTGTACCATGGATGCTTCAGCACGGGTGGACATTGAGATAACCATCGGCAAGGGCCGTGGTTATGTACCGGCTGAAGATAACAAGCCTAAAGATGCTCCATTCGGATACATTCCAACGGATGCCATTTTTACACCCATCAAGAACGTACGGTATTCAATCGAAAATACCCGCGTGGAACAGAGAACGGACTTTGAAAAGCTGCTGATGGAAGTATCAACAGATGGAACCATTCATCCGGAAGAAGCGGTTAAACAGGCTTCCCGGATCCTGATTCAGCATCTGATGATTATCACAGACGAAAACATCACTTTCGACAATAAAGAAGAAAAGAAAGAGGACCTGGTTGACGAACAAACCCTTCAGTTACGAAAAGTGCTGAAGACACCACTCGAAGATCTGGACCTGTCAGTAAGGGCATTTAATTGTCTGAAGGCTGCGAAAATCAACAGTTTGAGCGAACTGGTTACCTATGAACAGGAGGATCTGATGAAGTTCCGCAACTTCGGCCAGAAATCATTGGCTGAAATTGAACAGGTATTGCATGAAAGAGGCCTGCATTTCGGAATGGACCTGAGCAAGCTGAAATTAGATGATGAGTAATATTATTTAAAATAATCCTGTAATTCCTGACACGGTACAGGGTCTAAAAAAAAAGTCATGCGTCACGGAGACAAAATCAACAACTTAGGCAGAACCTCTTCCCACCGGAGAGCCCTGCTTAGCAATCTGGCAGCTCAACTGATCCAGCATAAAAGGATCGTAACCACACTGGCCAAAGCAAAAGTACTCAGAACCTATATTGAACCCCTGATTACGAAATCAAAGGAAAATACTACCCATCAAAGAAGAGTTGTTTTCAGTTATCTGCAGGACAAAGAAGCGATTACTGAACTCTTTGGAAATGTTGCTGCAAAGGTTGCCGGTCGCCCGGGTGGTTATACCCGGATTATTAAACTGGGTACCAGAACCGGAGATGCTGCAGAAACAGCGATGATTGAATTGGTAGACTTCAACGAAATCTACGGCAAGGGTAAAGGTGAAGCAAAGGAAACTACGAAAAGGACCCGTCGCGCCGGTGGCAAAAAGAAAGCCGAAACTGCTGCAGACAGTAAAGACGTAAAAACAGAATCTAAAACTGAAAAAGCACCCGAATAAATTGCTTATTTCTGATAATATCAAAGCAGCAGTCCCAGCAATGAGACTGCTTTTTTTTTGTATGGAAGCAAGTGGTAAAACGAGAATGCCGGATTATTTTTCATCGGCCTCTGTATACATGTGGAATAGAATGTTAACAAAATCCTCACTCCCACACTCTCATACTCTCATACTCTCACACTTATATTCGTTTTCTTTGCAAAATATTTCCAAATATGGCTACCACTACGCATCGTCCTGCAATTCTTGTTCTGGCAGATGGAACTTTTCACCATGGGCAGGCTTTCGGTAAAATCGGGACGACATCCGGTGAAATCTGTTTTAATACAGGCATGACCGGATACCAGGAAGTTTTTACAGATCCAAGTTATTATGGCCAGGTACTGATAATGAATAGTGTTCACATAGGAAATTATGGCGTAAAGGATGCCGATGTAGAATCAGACAGTGTAAAAATCCGTGGACTCATTGGCAGAAATCTGGAAGAACAATTTTCGCGCATTCAGGCTAAGGGATCTTTGGATGAATATCTGAAGTACAACCAGATCGTTTGCATTGAAGGTGTCGATACCCGCGCACTTGTTACGCATGTCCGTTTGCGTGGAGCTATGAATTGTATTATCTCATCAGAGATAATGGATGTAAACGAACTGAAAAAAATGTTGTCGGATGTTCCGCTGATGGACGGACTTGAGCTGGCTTCTGCTGTTTCAACAGAAAAAACGTACGAAGCAGGGAATCCCGGGTCTGATGTACGGATTGCCGTTCTGGATTATGGCGTTAAAAAGAATATAGTGCAGTGCATGATCGACCGTGGCGCCTTTGTAAAGGTATTTCCTGCCAAAACAGATCTGGATACCCTGAAACAATTTAAGCCCTCCGGGTATTTTCTTTCAAACGGACCTGGCGATCCGGCGGCCATGGGTTATGCAGTCGAAACAGTAAAAAAAATATTAAAAGAAGAAAAACCCCTATTCGGTATTTGTCTGGGTCATCAGCTACTGGCTTTGGCGAAGGGAATACCAACATTTAAAATGCACCACGGTCATCGCGGTCTCAATCATCCGGTGAAAAACCTGGCAACAGGAAAATGTGAGATCACTACACAAAATCATGGATTTGGTGTGGATCCGGTTTCGGTGAGAAAAAACACCGAAGTGGAAGTGACTCATATAAACCTGAATGATGACTCGATAGAAGGTATTCGATTGAAAAACAAACCTGTATTTTCAGTTCAATATCATCCCGAATCGACCCCGGGTCCACACGACAGCCGCTATCTTTTTGATGAATTTATCGAATTTATCCGAAAAGCATAAATGCAGAACCCGGGTATTCATATCCCGGGAATGGATTCCAAATTCATCTATTCGATTCTCATATTTAAAATCTGGCTTTACGCTTTACGCTTTAAGCTTTAGGCTTAATGATGTATTTTTGCCCTCTATTAAACCTCATTCTGCGTGTCATTAATTAAGAGTATTTCAGGTATCCGGGGAACGATTGGTGGT
>Ga0206931_1156_pt1 | contig 20403 bp, 19 predicted proteins | sample Alteio_BWOrgHeat_17_FD_152946 | JGI IMG/M metagenome (GOLD analysis project Ga0206931, IMG submission 152946) | Enriched cells from forest soil in Barre Woods Harvard Forest LTER site, Petersham, Massachusetts, United States -... | ecosystem: Environmental > Terrestrial > Soil > Temperate forest >...
AAACCTTTTTTTGGGAAGAAATTATCCCTTTTTTAGAGATAACCAGGTTATGCACGCCTGTGCATAAAAAAGGAATGTTAAAAAAAACATTATAATATCTTAAAAAACAAATAAATGTGTGTATTTAAGCCGGATTATAATCTTATTTAAGGTTGCTTTAAATATAATCCCAGAATAACTGGCATAATATTGTATCGACAGATTAAAAGACAAGAATAAAAAGAAAGTTATGGAAAGAGAATTACTATTAACCGTAAAAGGAAATAACTACAGCGAAAAAAAGATCAACGTAGAGATCAACACAATTAAAAGATTTTTGCCATTCATAGAATCTTTTTCATCGTTCTTATTGAACTGTGAAGTATTAGATCTCGCAAAGCATTCAGTGGTTACAAAAACCAGCAGGCTGAAAAATATTTATGAAGAAGGCGCAGACGCAAAGTCTTACTACTTTGTTGTTTGTAAAAACTAATATCCCCTGCGGCATATTACCCCTTCCCTTTTCTGCCATTCAAAAACCTGTTACGCCTAACCCGTTCAACAGGTATATTCTGAATTTTGCTTTCCAGCCACCCCGTAATATCAAGGTACATAAACGAACGCGTTTCCAGCGGGTTGCCCTTGTAACGCTCCAATTTATCTTTCAGAGATCTGAACGCGTGTATAATTTTATTTGGCGCGAGTGAGAATGATTTTCTTATAAACTTAAATATCTCCTCTTCAACAACACTCAGGTTTTTCATTTTAGCCATAAAGCGGTATACTGACTTTATAAGGTATTCCAGTATATCATAATTACCTAATTCAAAGTGCGCAATCAGGTGCAGCAGGCGGGCGTAACACTGCAGGTCGGTACGCAGGTCAACTTTCCAATTAATAATTTTGTTAAGATAGTAGATTGCCTTCTCATTGTTGCCGCTACCAAAATACAGGCAGGCAAACTTATAATAAAAAACAAGCACACGGTGCCGGTCTAATTGCAGCTTATACTCTTCAAGTTTTTCCTCGATCATGGGCACAAGCTCAAGCCCCTTTGTAAAAGTGCCGTCAAGAAAGTGTTTGTTTATTCTTGCAATATTTATATATACAAAGGTTTGAATGCGGGCATTGGGATTCATGTCAGCATTTTCGCTGCAGGCAAATTCTTCAAACTGCCTTAATGCTTCTTCAAACTTATCGTAGTTGTTCAAGTCAAAATGTGCACTCAATAAGTTGTGCATACCTTTAATATACTGCCCCGGCTCCACTGTCTTCATGGCCGGCTCCTGCTCAAAAAGGTCAACCCATTTTTGGGTATACCGGTAATACATCAGCAGGTCCTGCAAAATAAACCCATACCAGCAGTATGATTGATACAGGTACATCTTCTCATAAAACTGCATTTCATGCAGGTTATATGCAGGCAGGTTGGCATCAAAAAACATTTTAACCGCTGCCACATCTTTTTCGTCCCTTGCATGGCCCATTTTAATATACCAGCTATACAGTTGCAGCGACAGGTTGGATAATTTGCTAATGAGCGTCAGGTGCACATTAACTTCTTCTGATTCGTAGGATAGCTGCTCAGCCCTGTTCTCCAGGCTGCGGGTTATATGCAATGCCTCAATCTTCTTCTCAAAAATAAGGGCCTGCATCTGGAAAGTGTACTGGTTATTCACCTTGGCTAACTGCTTTATTTTATCAAGCGTTTTAAGGCTTTGCATGTACAGCCCTTTATTGTATAAAATACGGGCGTAAGCCATCTGTTCATTAAGCAAAATATCAATATTGCCGTCGTTCCTTGCCTGCCGCAGGCTGCTTAGCAGTTGGCGGTACAGGTGGGCTTTCATATTACTCAACTGCTGCTTCTTAATGCTTTTGTTTTTCTTCAGCAATTGCTCTTCATCATACTCGTTCATGGCATCAAGGGCATCAAATAAACGTATCACTTTAAGGTCGTCATTGCCCGCACTGCGCTTTAAATACAGCTTAAACATCCTCTTTTCGCCCTTATCAAGCGACCTTACCAGTTGAAATAGCTCGTCAGTTGAACGGTTAGGCATCGTAGTTTTATTTTTACCAAAAGCTTGCTGGCACTGCCTTTTAGCCAGTTAATACCTGTTTACCCAACGTAAAATACAATGTATTTTGGCTTGGAACAGCTAAATATATAGTATTATTTTTGAAGGATGCAGGCTGCTTAAATAATACGGCAGGCAAACCAAAATTAAGCAGTCTGCACTTTTTCATTTCTAAAAACATGCTATGCCGCATAAAAAAATAGACATTTTTGACACTACGTTAAGAGATGGAGAACAGGTTCCCGGTTGCAAATTAAACTCAAAAGAAAAGATAGAACTGGCGCTTGCCCTTGAAGACCTGGGTGTTGATATTATTGAAGCGGGTTTTCCGATATCCAGCCCCGGTGATTTTTCTTCAGTTCGCGAGATAACAAAGGTAATAAAGCATGCTTCTGTTTGCGGGTTAAGCCGCGCGGTGCAGAAGGATATAGAGGTTGCGGCCGATGCCCTGAAATACGCTGTAAGACCAAGAATACATACTGGCATCGGCACTTCTGACTTTCATATCAAATCAAAATTCAACTCTAACAGGGAAGATATTTTACAACGCGCTGTGCAATGCGTAAAATGGGCAAAGAATTTTGTGGATGATGTTGAGTTTTATGCAGAAGATGCCGGCCGTACGGATAACGACTATCTCGCCCGTGTAATTGAAGCGGTAATTGCCGCCGGTGCAACCGTCGTTAATATACCTGATACCACTGGTTATTGCCTGCCGCACCAGTATGGTGAAAAGATTGCTTACCTCGTAAATAATGTTCCCAATATAGATAAGGCGGTAATTAGCTGCCATTGCCATAACGATCTTGGACTTGCCACGGCAAACTCAATAGCAGGTGTTATTGCAGGTGCGGGGCAAATTGAGTGTACTATAAATGGCCTGGGCGAAAGGGCCGGTAATACATCGCTGGAAGAAGTGGTGATGGTTATAAAGCAGCATCATTCGCTTGGTTTTTACACCAACATTAAAGCGCAGCAGTTAAACCCAATGAGCCGGTTGGTAAGCGATACTATGCGCATGCCGGTACAGCCCAACAAGGCTATTGTGGGCAGCAATGCATTCGCACATTCATCAGGCATACACCAGGATGGCTTTTTGAAAGATTCACTTACCTATGAAATTATTAACCCTGAAGAAGTGGGCGCCGGTGAATCAAAAATTGTATTAACAGCCCGCAGCGGCAGAAGTGCGCTGGCGCACAGGTTTAGGAAACTTGGCCACGAGTTTACCCGCAATGATGTTGATGTTTTGTACCAGCAGTTTTTGCAGGTAGCCGACAAGAAGAAGGAAGTAAATGACGATGATTTGAACGAACTGGCAAAAGCTTACCAGTTACAGGAAAGTCATGTATAATATGTAATAGTTTTTGATTGCTTTAAATAATTGTACTATGGGGTTGAGTTTATTTGAGAAGATTTGGAATAAACATGTTGTAAAAGAGATTGAAGGCGGTCCTTCAGTTTTATATATTGACACGCATTTTATACATGAGGTCACCAGCCCGCAGGCATTTAAAGGGCTTGAAAAAAGGGGCTTGCCCGTATTCCGCCCAAAACAGGTGGTGGCTACGGCCGACCATAATGTACCTACAATAAACCAGCACCTGCCAATTAAAGAAGAGCTAAGCCGCATACAGGTACAAACGTTAAAAGACAATTGCGAAAAATTTGGCATTGAACTTTACGGCCTTGGCCATCCGTACCAGGGCATTGTGCATGTTATAGGCCCTGAATTGGGTATTACCCAGCCGGGCATGACAATCGTTTGCGGTGACAGCCACACATCAACCCACGGCGCATTTGGCACTATGGCTTTTGGTATTGGCACCAGCGAGGTTGAAATGGTGTTGGCCACGCAATGCCTTATGCAAAGCAAGCCAAAACTAATGCGTATAAATGTGGAGGGTGAATTAAACAAAGGCGTGGTTTCAAAAGATATTATATTATATATTATCTCCCTTATCTCGGCAAGTGGTGCTACAGGATATGCAGTTGAATACGCGGGTTCGGCTATACGCAGCCTGTCAATGGAAGCACGCATGACCATTTGCAACATGAGCATTGAAATGGGCGCCCGCTGCGGCATGATTGCGCCCGACGATATAACATTTGATTATATAAAAGGGCGTGAGTTTGCGCCCGCAGGTGAAAAATGGGATGATGCGCTTGCCTACTGGAAAACCCTGTACAGCGATGCTGATGCAAAGTTTGATAAAGAGATAAACATTAATGCAGCGGATATTGAACCGATGATCACGTACGGCACTAACCCTGGCATGGGCATAGGTGTTAGCGGTCATGTACCGGCACTAAGCGAGATTGATGAAAAAGAAAAACCATCTTTTGAAAAATCGCTGCACTACATGGGTCTTCAGCCGGGCGCTAATATAAAAGGAAAGAAAGTGGACTACGTCTTTATAGGTAGTTGCACCAATAGCCGTATTGAAGATTTGCGCATGGTTGCCTCATTTGTAAAAGGCAAGCAGAAAGCTGATGGCGTGGAAGTATGGATAGTGCCCGGAAGCAAGCAGGTTGAGCAACAGGCAAAGAACGAGGGCATTGATAAAATATTTGAAGAAGCAGGTTTTATGCTTCGCCAACCGGGCTGTAGTGCATGTTTAGGTATGAACGAAGATAAAATTCCCGCGGGCAAGTATTGTATTTCCACAAGCAACAGGAATTTTGAAGGCAGGCAGGGGCCAAATGCAAGAACATTTCTTGCCAGCCCTTTGTCAGCCGCGGCCGCAGCGATAACCGGGGAGGTGACGGATGTAAGGGAAATGATACCCTAAATCCCTAAAGGGACTTAAAAAAAGCAGGGACTGAATTATAAACTCAGTAAAAGAAAATCCCCTTCAGGGGGTAGTGGTATGCCGGAGATTAAATGGAACGCAGATTTGTATGACAATAAGCACAGCTTTGTTTCAAAGTATGGCGAAGATTTGATCGGATGGCTGCAACCGCAGGAAGATGAACGTATACTTGATCTTGGTTGTGGCACAGGGTTATTGGCGAATGAAATAAGGAATTACGGCGCGGATGTGATAGGCATAGATAATTCCCTTGAAATGGTAGCAAAAGCAAAAGCTGCGTATCCACAAATAAGGTTTGAAGTGAGGAATGCTACCGACTTTACGTTTGCTGAAAAATTTGATGCGGTTTTCTCTAACGCGGTACTGCATTGGATAAACGAATCTGCAAAAGTGGTAGCCTGCGTGTACAACGCGTTGGCACCTGGTGGCAGGTTTGTGATGGAGATGGGCGGCAAGGGCAATAATAAAAGCATAATGGGCGCTATTAAAAAAGCCATGGTTGATGAAGGACTGGCAGACAAGATAGTGGCCGATTTTTGGTACTTCCCGTCTGTGGCTGAATATACTGCCTTGCTGGAGGCACATGGTTTTACAGTAAGACAGGTTTTATATTTTGACCGCGACACGGAATTGATGGGCGAAGATGGAATGGCAGACTGGATAAAGATGTTTAGCAGCTTTCTTTTTAAAAATATCTCAACGAAGCAGGCCGAAACGATTATAGCAAAAACTGTTGATCATTTAAAAGACAGGCATTATAAAAATGGTAAATGGTATGCTGACTATGTGCGGCTACGAGTAAAAGCGATAAGAAATTAGAATAAATACCCCCTTGGGGAAACGAGTTAGTTATGAGCAAACAACTTAGTTTGGTAAAATCAACTGTGGTACCTGTTAATATTGAAAATATTGACACAGACCAGATTATACCCGCACGCTTTTTAAAAGCAACAACACGGGATGGCTTTGGCAAAAACCTGTTTCGTGACTGGCGTTTTAATAATGACGATGAAAACCAGCCCAAACCAGATTTTCCACTTAACAATCCTAAATACCACGGCAAGATATTGGTAGCTGCAAAAAATTTTGGTTGCGGCTCTTCGCGCGAGCATGCGGCCTGGGCAATAAAGGATTATGGCTTTGACGTTGTTGTAAGCAGTTTTTTTGCGGATATTTTTAAAAATAATGCCCTCAATAATTTTCTGTTGCCGGTAGTGGTGAGTGATGCCTTTTTAAATAAGATATTTTCAGCAGTCGAAAAAGACGTGAATGCTGAAATTGAGGTAAGCCTGCCGGAACAATACATAAAGATTTTAGCAACAGGCGAACAGGAAAGTTTTGATATTAACAACTACAAAAAAACATGCCTGCTTAACGGGTACGACGATATTGATTATTTATTAAGCATAAAACAGGATATAGAGGAATTTGAGCACGCAAGCTAAAACAGTAGCCTCGCAATAATATGCAGCAACCATCCATTATAGTAAATAACCTAAGCGTTCAGCTTCAACAGCAACAATTGCTACGTGGGCTATCATTTACGTTAATGATGGGTCAGCACCTGGCAATTACCGGGTTATCTTGCAGCGGCAAAACCGTTTTGGCAAAAGCGCTTGCAGGTAAAATATTTCATAAAGGTGATGTTGCCTTTAACATCGCTAAGCCGCAGATAGTGTTTGTTGAGCAACATTATCATTTCAAAAATCTTTCCAATACCTCAGATTTTTATTACCAGCAGCGCTATAACAGTTTTGAAAGCAATGATGCATCAACTGTTATTGATGAATTGCTAACCGTTAATAGCAACGAAACTGCCATTAATGACCTGCTAAATCAATTACAACTGCATCATCGCAAAAATTCTCCATTGCTGCAGTTGTCAAGCGGTGAACATAAACGTTTTCAAATTATAAAAGCCTTTTTGCAGCCTGCTGATATCATGGTAATTGACAGCCCTTTTATAGGTCTTGATGTTAACAGCCGCTCAGCACTTCATGTTTTGATAAACAAGAAAGCAGCAGAAGGCACGGTAATGATATTGGTTACTGATGCACACCAATTGCCGGACTGCATAACCCATATTGCCTTTCTGCAAGGCGGAAGACTTGAAGTATTTGAGGAGAAAAAAATGTTCTTATCAAAACATTTAGTCCGTTTAAACAAAAAAGAGGATGTGGATTTTCACATGCCTTTTGAAAAAACGGTTGATAGATTTGCGGTTGCTGTTAAAATGGAAGACGTGCGTGTTGCTTACCAGCAAAAAACAATTATAGAAAATATAAACTGGCAGGTTAACCGGGGCGATAAATGGCTATTGAAAGGCGAAAACGGCGCTGGTAAATCTACATTGCTAAGTCTTGTTACGGGAGACCATCCGCAGGCTTATGCCAACAAAATTGTTTTATTCGACAGGAAGAGAGGCACTGGAGAAAGTATATGGGATATAAAAAGGAAAATAGGGTACGTATCGCCCGAACTGCATTGGTACTTTGATACAAACATAACATGTTACAATACTATAGCATCAGGTTTTTTTGATACTATAGGTTTATATAAGAAGCTAAATGTTGAGCAACAAGCATTAGTACAGCAATGGTTGGATTTTTTACGAATTTCTTCTCATGTGCAACACAAGCCCCTTGCAACAATTTCAACAAGCCAACAACGATTGACTTTGCTGGCAAGAGCTTTAGTAAAAAATCCGCCATTGCTTGTTTTAGACGAGCCCTGCCAGGGCCTTGATGAAGAGCAAACAAACCAGTTTGTAAACTTGGTTGATGTTTTATGTTCAGGGCTTAACAAAACACTTATTTATGTTAGCCACTATGCACATGAAATCCCCGTCTGTATAACCAGCGTGCTGGAATTAAAAAAGGGTGCTTACGATATAAAAACAATTGATAAAAAAACTAAAGCAGCTTAACAACCTTAAAAAACACGTTTTTGTGGAGTTGATATGGAAAAGAATATAACAGTAATATTGGGTGATGGCATTGGCCCTGAAGTAACCCGGCAATCAATAAAGGTGCTTGATGCGGTGGAGTACCAATACGGCCATACGTTTAACTACACCTATTGCTTAATGGGTGCTGATGCCATTGATAAAACCGGCAACGCCTGCCCCGACGAAACAATTGAAAGCTGCCTTAACAGCGATGCCGTTTTATTTGGTGCGATAGGCCATCCCAAATATGATAACGACCCCACGGCCAAAGTACGACCTGAACAGGGTTTGCTAAAGCTGCGTAAAAGCCTGCAGCTATTTGCAAATATTCGCCCCATTAATACTTACCCATCATTGCAGCATTTGTCGCCGTTAAAGGCCAAGCAAATGGACGGTGTTGATTTTATTATTTTCCGTGAGCTTACAGGTGGTATTTATTTTGGCAAAAAGGAACTGAGCGAAGATAAAAATACTGCGAGTGACGATTGTATATATACACGCGCTGAAATTGAAAGAATAGCACACCTGGCTTTTAAACACGCACAGCAAAGAAGAAAGAAATTAACGCTGGTTGATAAAGCCAATGTGCTTGAAACAAGCCGGCTGTGGAGAAGGGTTGTGCAGGAAATGGCATTGCAATATAGCGACGTGGCAGTTGATTATATGTTTGTTGATAATGCTGCTATGCAAATAATACTCAATCCAAAGCAGTTTGATGTAGTGCTTACTGAGAATATGTTTGGCGATATTATAAGTGACGAAGCAAGTGTGTTAAGCGGTTCGCTTGGTTTGTTACCGTCGGCATCTGTTGGTATTGGCACGGCATTGTTTGAGCCTATACATGGAAGCTATCCCCAAGCGGCAGGTAAGGATATAGCAAACCCCGTAGGTTCTATCCTGTCCACAGCAATGATGCTTGATTATTTGGGTATGGCTAAGGAGGCTGAACATGTGCGCCAGGGCGTTAACTGGACGCTGCAAAACAATTTTGTAACAAAAGATATTGATAGCATTAATTTTTATTTTACCTCCACCATAGGCGAGTTGATCGCCGATTTTGTAAGTAATAAAATAACGGGAGAGGTGAATAAAGGGAATATTGAAATGAGGAAGTCGACAATCATTTAGAACCACGATCTTAACCTTATTTGCCTGTATTTTGTAAGGTGCAGTTTCAGGAGAATCAGGAAAATAAGGCTAAAATCGTGGTCAGTTCTTTGTTTATTAAAATGGCTTTTATATATTCGCGATATATAAAAGCCGACATGCTAAAAAGCAGGATTAATAGTATAGTTAACAACAGCAACATTATTGTGGTGGTTGTCATTATTATTTCCGCTATGCATGGAGGTATAAGTTAGTTATCATTAAGACAAAATATAACGAAACCGCCTCCGAAATGAGGCGGTTTTTTATTTATTATCATTTTGACCTGATTTAGACGTATTAAAACTGGATGTAAAAAAGCGGATGATGCCCGTTTGAACGGGTTCACGCGAGTGGCAACAAAAGGGGACAGCGAATTAAAAGGACGGTAACTTAAATAAATTGAATTAAATGGCAGAACTCAACAAGTACAGCAAAACGCTTACGCAAGATCCTACGCAGCCTGCTGCGCAGGCTATGTATTATGCTATTGGCTTTAAAGAAGAAGATTTCAAAAAGGGGCAGGTAGGTATTGTAAGTATGGGCTGGGACGGTAACCCGTGCAACATGCATCTTAACGACCTGGCAACAGAAGTAAAGAACAGCGTTAACGCTGTGGATGATCTGCTGGGGCTGCGTTTTTACACTATTGGTGTAAGTGATGGTATAAGCATGGGTACGGATGGCATGCGTTATAGTCTCGTAAGCCGCGACCTTATTGCTGACAGTATTGAAACAAATGCAGGTGCACAATATTATGATGCATTAATTGCTATACCCGGGTGCGATAAAAATATGCCCGGCAGTATAATGGCCATGGGCAGGCTTAACAGGCCATCTATAATGTTATATGGTGGTACAATTGCACCCGGCCATTACAAGGGGCAGGATTTAAATATTGTATCATCGTTTGAGGCGCTCGGCCAAAAAATTGCCGGTAATTTAAGTGAAGAAGATTTTAAAGGCATCGTTCGCCACTCATGTCCCGGTGCGGGCGCCTGCGGCGGCATGTATACTGCCAATACAATGGCAAGCGCCATTGAGGCTTTGGGGATGAGTTTACCAAACTCATCGTCAAACCCAGCATTAAGTGATGATAAACAAAAAGAATGTGCAGCAATAGGTACCGCAATAAAACTATTGCTTGAAAAAGATATTAAGCCACGCGATATTATGACGCGTAAGGCATTTGAAAATGCCATGACGGTTATTATGGTATTGGGTGGCAGTACCAATGCGGTGCTGCACTTAATTGCTATGGCAAAAAGTGTGGATGTTCTGTTAACACAGGACGATTTCCAGGCGATAAGCGACAGGGTGCCAATGCTGGCTGATTTTAAGCCAAGCGGCAAATATTTAATGCAGGACCTGCATGCAGAAGGCGGCGTGCCTGCTGTAATGAAATATTTATTAACGAAGGGGCTGCTGCACGGCGACTGCTTAACCGTAACTGGCAAAACAGTTGCTGAGAATTTAGAAGGTACTCCGGATTTGAATTTTGAAACGCAGGATATTATTCACCCACTTGAAAACCCGCTTAAAAAAACAGGCCATTTACAAATACTGTATGGCAACCTTGCCGAAGGTGGCAGTGTTGCAAAAATTAGCGGCAAAGAAGGAGAGCGTTTTGAGGGGACAGCCCGTGTATTTGACGGCGAGCATGACCTGATAAAAGGTTTACAAAGTGGCCGCGTACATGCCGGCGATGTTGTGGTTATACGCAATATTGGTCCTAAAGGTGCACCCGGTATGCCCGAAATGCTGAAACCCACAGGTGCTATTATTGGTGCGGGTTTAGGTAAGTCTGTTGCCTTGATTACGGATGGCAGGTTCAGCGGTGGTACACATGGCTTTGTAGTGGGCCACATAACGCCGGAAGCTTATGAAGGTGGGTTAATTGGGATAGTAGAGGATAATGATATTATTGAGATTGATGCTACTAAAAATACTCTTACCTTAAAGGTAAGTGATGAAGAGATTGCTGCAAGAAGAGCAGCATGGGTTAAACCAGCGTTAAAGGCTAAGAATGGTATCTTGTTTAAATATGCAAGAAGCGTTAAAAATGCAGCAGAAGGCTGTGTAACAGATGAAGATTAAAATGTAATACCAGCAAAAACTTATGTCGGAAGAAAAGGTTATAAAGCATACAACAAAAGCAGTGCGTATTGTTACTGATAAAAGGCTAAGTTTTCAGCATAAAATAAAAGAGGTAGCACTTGAAATTGTAATAATAGTATTTGCTGTAAGTATAACCCTGGCATTTCATAACTGGAACGATGGCAGGCATGAACATAAAATAGAAGTTGAGTTTTTAACCGGTATAAGGGAAGACCTGAAAACAACCGCGGAAAGGCTGGATGGTATAGATAAGGAGTTTCAGCCGGTGGTCGATTTTTATAATAAGGCTGACCGGCAAATTAAAACGAATAAGATAGACGGGGCTTTTTTTGATAAAAATAGCGGGCAGCTGGTAAATACAAATTATTTCCTGGCTGACAATGGCCGCTTTGAGGGGTTTAAATCATCCGGCTATATAAGGTTAATAAATAATAGCCAGTTGCTGAAAGATTTAATGACGTTATACACTGTTACCATCCCTTTCCAGGAGCAAATTGATAAAAACCTTTTTGCCCAGCGCAGTGCGGATTTTGACAGGTACGTTGGGATAAAAGGCGTTACAGATTCTGCCGGCACGCATATTTCCCGGTTAATAAGTGACCCTTCAGTAAAATACCTTATTACCAGGTATGTATCGTCGTTAAATGAAAGAAAACAGCAGCAGGCTGCACTGGCGAAGGATATAAGGCAGGTTATTGCTGAAATTGATAAAGAGTTAAATTAAATAGTATGGCAGGCAAAATACATAACCCTGGCAATCGAGTCAACAATGCAAGTACTATCCTGCTTAAGTATAAACAGGTATAAAGGGAGTAAAAAATAAAATGTTATCTCAATAAATAAAATAGTTATGGATACTATTGAATTAGCAGAAGAAATTACAAAAATAGCCGCAACGCAAACTATCAATATTACAGGCAGCGAAGCCGTTTTAAAAGCACTTATTGCTGAAGGCGTAAAAACCATATTTGGCTACCCTGGCGGCGCTATTATGCCAATATATGATGCGCTGTACGACTATGAAAATGAGCTTGAACATATTCTTGTAAGGCATGAGCAGGGGGCCATACACGCGGCCCAGGGCTTTGCAAGAACATCGGGTAAAGTTGGGGTAGTTTTTGCCACCAGCGGCCCCGGCGCTACTAACCTTGTTACCGGCTTAGCCGATGCACAAATTGACAGTACGCCGTTGGTATGTATAACAGGGCAGGTGTTTGCACACCTGCTGGGCACAGATGCCTTCCAGGAAACAGATGTTATAAACATTACTACACCAGTTACCAAATGGAATTACCAGGTAACAGATGCAACAGAAATACCAGCCGCATTAGCCAAAGCATTCTACATAGCGGGTAGCGGGCGTCCTGGCCCTGTGGTAATTGATATTACTAAAAACGCACAAATTCAAAAATTTGATTACGAGGGTTACACACCATGCAACCATATACGCAGCTATCGCCCAAAGCCTATTATACGTAAAGAATATATTGAAGAAGCGGCAAGGCTGATAAATAGTGCAGAAAGGCCCTTTGTAATATTTGGCCAGGGGGTAATATTGGGCCGTGCAGAAAAAGAATTTAAAACATTTATTGAAAAAGGCGGATTGCCTGCTGCATGGACAATACTTGGCCTTAGCGCTTTAGAAACTGCGCATCCGCTTAATGTGGGTATGCTTGGTATGCACGGTAACTATGGCCCTAATGTATTAACCAATGAATGTGACGTGCTTATAGCTGTGGGCATGCGCTTTGATGACCGCGTTACCGGCAGGCTTGATAAATACGCCAAGCAGGCAAAAGTGGTACACCTTGACATTGACCCCGCCGAGATTGATAAGAATGTAAAAGCCACCGTGCCTGTTTGGGGCGATTGCAAAGAAACGTTGCCTTTATTGACAGAATTGATTGAGAAGAAAGATCACACTGCATGGCTGAGAAAATTTGCCGAAGCAACTGAAAAAGAGAACGAGGCGGTAATATTTGATGAGCTGCACCCTACCAAAGATGAAATGAGTATGGGTGAAGTAATAAATGTGCTGAATGAATTAACAAAAGGTGATGCAGTTATTGTAACTGATGTGGGCCAGCACCAAATGGTAGCCTGCAGGTATGCAAAATTTGTACAAAGCAAAAGTAACGTAACATCCGGCGGGTTGGGTACTATGGGCTTTGCACTGCCTGCTGCTATTGGCGCGAAATACGGTGCGCCAGACAGAACAGTTGTTGCCATTATTGGCGATGGCGGCTTCCAGATGACATTGCAGGAGCTTGGCACTATTATGCAGTATGGTGCTGCCGTTAAAATAATCATTCTTAATAACAGGTTTCTTGGCATGGTTCGGCAGTGGCAAGAGCTGTTTAATGAAAGAAGATACTCATTTGTAGATATTCAAAGCCCTGATTTTGTAATGCTGGCCAAAGCGTATGGCATTGCAGGCCAATCAATTAATGAGCGTAAAGATTTAAAAGCCGCTTTAACTGAAATGATTGAACATGACGGTAGCTACCTGCTGGAAGTAATGGTGGGTAAAGAGAACAATGTATTCCCTATGGTGCCCCAGGGTTGTGGAGTGGGCGAGATAAGGTTGAGATAAGAGAACCACGATTTGCAGGATTTTTGAATGATTGCGATGATATAAACAACACCGATGCAAGACGAGATATTTACAGATATACCGGTTCAATATGAAAGCATACAGGCGGCAACAAAAGCGTTGTCGTTTAATATGGCTTCTGATCTATTTACTGGCAGCCTGTTAAAAACGCTGGTGGCGTCAAAGCCATGTGCACGCATACTTGAATTGGGTACCGGCAGTGGTTTGGCAACATCATGGATATTGCAGGGCATGGATGAGGATGCGATACTGGTTACTGTTGAGAATAATGCGGTGTTACTTGAAATAGCCCAGCAGCAACTAAACGATAACAGAATTGATTTTGTACTGGCCGATGGCTACCAATGGTTGAGTGAATACAAAGGCAAACAGTTTGATTTGGTTTTTGCTGACGCGATGCCTGGTAAATATGACCTGTTTGAAGAAGCTTTAGCTATGGTAAAAACTGGCGGCTTTTATATTATTGATGATATGCGCCCGCAACCAAACTGGCCCGAAGGCCACGCAGAACGAGTCGACAATTTTATTCAAATGCTGGAAAACAGGAACGATATAACCTTAACCAAGCTAAACTGGTCAACAGGCATCATTATTTGCGTTAAGGTTTAAAATAAAAATAAATACTCATCTTTAAAATCCCACTTTAGGGATAGGGGCTTACGACATGAAACAGGAATATACAGTAACCGTTTATACTGAAAACCAAATAGGGTTGCTAAACCGTATAGCAATAATATTTTCGCGCAGGAAAATAAATATAGAAAGCTTAAATACCTCACCCTCAGAAATTGACAGTGTGCACCGCTTTACAATTGTCATTAACGAAACGGAAGAAGTGGTGCGTAAGCTGTGCCGGCAAATTGAAAAGCAGGTTGAGGTATTAAAAGCTTATTATAATACCAATGAAGAAATTGTATGGCAGGAGCTTGCATTATACAAAGTGCCCACCGATGTTATAGCTGAAAAGGTAAAGGTAGAAAGGTTGTTGCGCCAGTATGGTGCAAGGGCTGTAGTAATACGCCACGATTATACCGTTTTTGAAACATCGGGTCACCGTGAAGAAATTGAAGCGTTGATAAAAGCCTTGGAGCCGTACAGTCTTATTGAATTTGTGCGCAGCGCAAGGGTGGCCATTATAAAAGCAAGCCATGGCTTCCATTCCAAATTAAAAGAGTTTGAGCGCGGGGAGCCAGGTGAAGAGGTTGTCGAGAATGAATTTTTGAACCAGCAGGAAGGAGTGTTTAGCATGTAAAATCTTGAACCCAACGCTATGGATAAAATCATACTCATAACAGGCGGCAGCAGGGGCATAGGCAAAGCCACAGCATTAAAAGCTGCGGCGCAGGGTTATGCAGTATGTATAAATTACAGGAGTAATAAAAAGGCAGCAGAACAGGTAGTTAATGAGATTGTTGCTGCGGGCGGCAAAGCAATATCAATAGCTGCGGATGTTGCACGTGAGAAAGAAGTAATAACGCTGTTTAATATAATTGACGAAAAACTTGGCCGTATTACAGCGTTGGTTAACAATGCCGGCATACTTGAAAAACAGGGGCTTGTTGTTGATACAAACGCTGACAGGCTGCAACGAATATTTGCAGCCAATGTTATTGGAACGTTTACTTGTGCACGTGAAGCGGTTAAAAGAATGGGGTTACAGTACGGCGGTGCAGGTGGTGCAATTGTAAATGTATCATCAAAGGCAGCGGCGCATGGCGCTCCGTTTGAATATGTAGATTATGCAGCATCAAAAGGTGCGGTTGATACGTTTACATTAGGTTTGTCAAAAGAAGTAGCTGGTGACGGTATAAGGGTAAATGCTGTGAGGCCGGGCATTATTGATACAGAGATACATATTACAGGCGGTGAGCCGGGCAGAGTGGCGAGAATAGGACCATCGCTGCCCATGAAACGTGGTGGTACTGCCGAGGAGGTAGCTAACACAATACTTTGGTTGCTGAGTGATGAAGCATCGTATGTAACCGGGGCGCTGGTAGATGTTGCAGGCGGAAGGTAACCGCGATTTTAGCCTGGTTTACCTATTCGTGTGACTGTAATGTGTTATGATTTGTGGCCGGGAAGACAAAAGTGCAATGTTTGATTGATAAATAAACTAAGTTAACATCGTGATTATAGGCATGGTGATATTTCCCGCACTAACGCAACTGGACCTTACTGGCCCTTACGAAGTGTTTGGAAGATTGCCGGCCACAAAAGTTCTTTTATTTGCGGAGACATTAGATCCTGTAAAAAGTGATAAAGGATTGAGGATATTACCCGATAGCACTTTTGAAGAAGCGCCGCAGGTTGATGTGTTGTTTGTACCCGGTGGTAATGGCGTGTTTGCAGCAATGCAAAGCAAAACGCTTATAGCGTTTTTACAAAAGCAGGCCGGAGGTGCGAAATACGTAACGTCAGTATGTACGGGGGCATTGGTGTTAGCTGCTGCTGGTTTGTTGGATGGTTATAAAGCAACCACGCACTGGCTGTCGTTAAACCTGTTGCGATTGTTTGATGTTGAAGTGCTGGAAGAACGGGTTGTGATCGACAGGAACAGGGTTACAGGCGGTGGTGTAACAGCGGGTATTGATTTTGGCTTGCAATTAGCGGCTGTTTTATATGGCGAAGAACAGGCAAAAGAAATACAGTTAATGCTTGAGTATAACCCTGCGCCACCATTTAACGCGGGCTCACCAAAAACAGCAGGTGATGTTATTGTGAAAAGAATAGTTGATGACAGGGCAGAAATACAGAAGGAACGCGAAGACCTAATAAAAAAGATGCTTGAACAAAAAATAATGGCTGAATAAAGAACAGGAAGTACAAGAGTGCGACGCAATGTTGGTGATAAATGTTATGACGCTGGTAAATAAAATTTTTAAAACAACTCACATATTTTTCTAAAACAAGGCCCGGGTATCCTTTGGGTAGGGCCAAAAACAACAAACAATGGCAAAACTAAATTTCGGCGGTGTAGAAGAAAATGTAATTACCCGCGACGAATTTCCGCTAAGCAAAGCACAGGAAGTATTGAAAAATGAAACCATAGCAGTTATAGGCTACGGCGTACAGGGGCCGGGCCAGGCACTAAACCAGCGCGATAATGGCATTAACGTAATAGTTGGCCAGCGCAAAAGCAGCAAAACATGGGATAAAGCAATTGCCGATGGTTTTGTACCCGGCGAAACATTGTTTGAAATTGAAGAGGCACTGGAACGCGGTACCATTATTTGCTACCTGCTTAGTGATGCTGCGCAAATACAGTTATGGCCAACCGTAAAAAAACATTTAACCGCAGGCAAAGCATTATATTTTTCACATGGCTTTGGTATAACTTTTAATGAGCAAACCGGCATTATACCACCTGCAGATGTGGATGTGTTTTTGGTTGCCCCTAAAGGCAGTGGCACATCATTGCGACGCATGTTTTTACAGGGTCGCGGTTTAAACAGCAGCTACGCTATTTTCCAGGATGCTACAGGCAAAGCAAAAGACAGGGTTACTGCTTTGGGTATTGCAGTAGGCAGTGGCTACCTGTTTGAAACAAACTTTAAAAAAGAAGTTTACAGCGACCTCACCGGCGAGCGTGGTACATTAATGGGTGCTATACAGGGCATATTTGCAGCACAATACCAGGTATTACGCGATAAAGGCCATACACCATCTGAAGCGTTTAATGAAACCGTTGAAGAGTTAACACAATCATTAATGCCCCTGGTTGCAGAGAATGGTATGGACTGGATGTATGCCAACTGCAGCACCACTGCGCAGCGTGGCGCGCTGGACTGGTGGAAAAAATTCAGGGATGCTACAGCACCTGTGTTTAAAGAGTTATACGAAAGTGTTGCCGCAGGTAAGGAAAGCCAGCGCAGCATTGATAGCAACAGCCAGCCCGATTACCGTGAAAAACTAAACGAAGAGTTGAAGGAATTGCGTGAAAGCGAAATGTGGCAAGCTGGTAAAACAGTACGTTCACTTCGCCCAGAAAACCAATAGAGCATAAATATTTGTGGGGATGACATCTTTCAAAAGAAGATGTCATCCCGCATTTATATAAATCAGTATTTTTCCATAAAATACCATTTGATGGAAGAAAATTTGCCTGAAGAAAATGTTGCGGCAGCTGAGCCAGTTGTTGTAAAGACTGCGAAAGTGAAAAAGGAAATACCCGAGGTATTAACTGTGCGTAACTGGAAGGAATATCTTGGTGAATCGTTGCTGATAATCTTCAGCGTGGCGCTGGCATTGGTGGTTACAGAATATTTTAATAGTCTGCACGAAAAAAGACAGGCTAAAGAAATATTGAACCAGCTAAAGGAAGAGTTGGCAAATAACAAACAGAATGCAGCTTTACAATATACTTATCACCTGCAGGTTTTTAAAAACATTGATTCTGCAAAGAAAAACCCGGCGTTCGCAAAGCAATTTTTAGACAGCGGTAAAATACATATTAGTGTGTTAATGCCAGAAGGCGCCCTTTATAAAGATATGAATGATGTTGCGTGGCAGGCCGCAAAACAAAACGATATTTTCTCGAGGATTGATTTTGCTACATACAGTATACTCACCGATGTATATAATAACCAACAGCGGTACTTAAATTTAGAGCCAAGCCTTGAAAGACTTCTGGTATCTTATGACGCACGCAAACAGGAAAACCTGCAGGTAACGCTTACGCTTATACACGATGCTTTATTTGCATGGATAGTTGAAAGGACACCACGGCTGGTAAAAGAATACCAACAGGCGATTGACAGGCTGGAGAAATACTAAATCATGCGCATGATTTTAACTTTATGCGTATATTTGTAAATATGAAGACAAGGCTAAATATAACCGTTGAAGAAACGCTTGTGGAAAAGGCGAAAGCGTATGCTGCTGAAAAAGACCTGAGTTTATCACAATTGGTAGAAGACTATTTTGAAAGAATAGTGACGAAGCAACGGAGGCCATCTTTGCTGGACGTGCTTGACAAATTGCCAAAGTCTGAATCACAATATCCCGAAGATTTCGATTTTAAAAAAGAGTATTTGGAAGAAAGAAAAGCGAAATATGGCTTTTAAAATAATGCTCGACACCAATATAATTCTTGATTTAATCCTGCAACGTTCAAACGATTATTTGGATTTGCGAAAAATATATAATGGAATAATAGCAGGTGATTTTAGATGCTATACCACATCGATAATTGTGCAAACAAGTTCATACTGGCTTACCAAAGAAAAAGGTCCGCTGCAGGCAAAGCAAATTTTGCTGGCGTTATTAAATGATATTGATGTTTTGGAAGCTTCACATGAAGTTGTGGTGAATGCGTTACAATCTAATATTAATGATATTGAGGATGCAATGCTGTACTATACGGCTGTACATCACAAAATAGATACACTTATTTCGCGGGATAAAAACTTCATAAAATCGGCGTTGCCAAATCTTCCAGTTTATCATCCCGCAGACTTCGTAAGAAAGTATGTTAATCAGTGACAGAATGTAACTTTATGGCAACATTGAATAATCAACTGGATTTTGCTGCAGCAAAGGAGCGATTGAAGCATGTAATAAACAGAACACCATTACAAAAAAACACCAATCTCTCACGCAGGTATAAGGCCAATATATATTTAAAGCGTGAAGACCTGCAAGTCGTTCGAAGCTATAAACTGCGTGGCGCTTATAACATGATGAGCGCGCTGCCCCCGGCCCAATTACAGCACGGTGTAACCACTGCAAGCGCAGGCAACCACGCCCAGGGCTTTGCCTATAGTTGCAAAAAACTATGCATAAAAGGTGTTGTATTTATGCCCGTTATTACACCAAAGCAAAAGGTAAACCAAACCCGCATGTTTGGTGAGGATAAAGTGGAGATAATTTTGGAAGGAGATACTTTTGACGATTGTGCTGTTGCCGCCAAACAATATACCGAAGCACATGGAATGACCTTTATTCCGCCGTTTGATGATCACCGTATAATTGAAGGGCAGGCAACTGTTGCCATGGAGATACTTGAGGACCTGGATAAAATAGATTACCTGTTTGTGCCCATTGGCGGTGGGGGCTTAGCATCGGGGGTGGGATCATATTTTAAAACATACTCGCCAAATACGCACATAATAGGGCTTGAACCCGAAGGTGCGCCAAGCATGCTTGAAGCGTTTAAAGCCGGCCATCCGGCAACATTAAACAGCATTGATCGCTTTGTAGACGGCGCTGCAGTAAAGCGTGTTGGTGATATAACCTACAATATTTGTAAAGATGTATTGCAGGACGTGCACCTGGTTGCAGAGGGAAAAATATGTACAACAATATTAAAACTGTACAACGAAGATGCCATTGTAGTTGAGCCTGCGGGCGCAATGAGTATTGCTGCCCTGGATGACTATGCGGACGCAATAAAGGGCAAAACAGTAGTTTGTATTGTAAGCGGTAGTAACAATGATATTGACAGGATGCCCGAAATAAAAGAGCGCAGCCTGCAATATGAAGGGTTGAAACATTATTTTCTTGTACGCTTTGCACAACGGCCGGGCGCATTGCGTGAATTTTTAAACCATGTGCTTGGGCCAAAGGATGATATTACAAGGTTTGAATACATTCAAAAAACTAATAAAGAAAGTGGCCCTGCGCTGGTTGGCATTGAGTTGCAAAGCAGGCATGATTACGAGCACCTTGTTGCCAAAATGCGGCAATACAATATTGACTTTACTGAGT
>Ga0206931_1157_pt1 | contig 20347 bp, 15 predicted proteins | sample Alteio_BWOrgHeat_17_FD_152946 | JGI IMG/M metagenome (GOLD analysis project Ga0206931, IMG submission 152946) | Enriched cells from forest soil in Barre Woods Harvard Forest LTER site, Petersham, Massachusetts, United States -... | ecosystem: Environmental > Terrestrial > Soil > Temperate forest >...
CTGGATGCTTATACCCACTGGCGACTATCGCCCGCGCTTTTGGGTGCGTAATTTTGCCAATATGTTTTTTCATAAAAGAGGCAAAGGCTCAAAAATACGAGGCAGGGTTAGAATGGATGTGCTGCCTTTTAATAAATTTGAACTGGGCGAAAAGTCAGTTATTGAAAGTTTTAGCACAGTTAACAATGGCGTGGGTGATGTTTTTATTGGCAGCAACACATTTGTAGGCATAGCTAACGTGCTGATAGGCCCATTGCGTATTGGCAACAATGTAATAATGGCACAAAATATTGTAGTAAGCGGCTTAAACCACATATACGAGGACATACATATACCTATTGTGCAGCAAAATGTTACAACTGCCGAAATAACTATTGGAGATGATAGCTGGATTGGTGCAAACGTTGTTATTACTGCCGGTGTAAGCATCGGCAGGCATTGTGTTGTTGCGGGTGGCAGTGTTGTAACTAAAAACATACCCGATTATTGCGTAGCCGTTGGCAACCCTGCACGGGTAATTAAACGCTTTGACGATGCCCAGGGTGCATGGGTTAGGGTAACCGCGCAGTAGCCTATACCGCACCAATTGTAAGTTTATTATAAAAAATACCACCGGTTGGGCGCTTGCCCTGTAAAAACATATCTTTGAAACAATTTAATTGAAAAAAGCAATCGCTTTACTATGGATAAGTTATACAGCCTTGCAGAATTGGAGGCAATAAGCGAAGGTGATTCAGGCTTTATCGCCACTATGAAACAGATATTTGAGGAAGAAATGCTTTCATCGCTGGAGAAATTGAACAAGGCATTTGCCGATAAAGACCATAATACAATAAGGGTAACTGCCCACACCATGAAGCCCTCTATTGATAACCTGCATATAGATTCTATAAGGGAGGAAATAAGGATGCTTGAGAGCATGGCAGCCACTAACGCAGATTTCGCAGTGTTACTTCCGCTGGCCCAAAAAGTAGAGTCAGTTATTCGTGCCGTTATTGATGATATGAAGGCTACAAATTGACCCATTTTTGTTTAAATAGCTCCTCTCTCCTGTTTAAAATACTTAAACATTTCTGTTGAAGCGACCCTGCAAATGAGTTAGTATATTTGTATTTACTGATGAACGAAATGCAAGGAAATGATAACACGCTGCCGGCAAATTTTGCCCCGGCACCCTTATATGCTGAAATAATCATTCCTCTTGCTTTACCAAAAAATTATACCTGGGCTATACCTGCACAGTTTCAGGAAGCTGCTAAACCCGGTGTGCGTGCAGAAGTTGAACTAAAAAATAAAAGGTATGCAGGCATAATAAAAAATCTTTCGCCCCGCAAACCGGAATCTTTTACACCAAAATCAATTATAAATATACTTGATGCCGACCCTGTGGTTCACCAGCCCCAACTGGACTTATGGCAGTGGATCGCCAATTATTATATGTGCAGCGAAGGCGAGGTAATGCAGGCTGCCATACCGTCAAACCTGAAACTATCCGGCGAAACCATTATAGCCTGGAACGACGAACGGGGCGATGATTTTAGCGATCTTGATGATGAAGAATATGTTGTTGCTGAAGCGCTAAGCATTAAAAAAGAATTGCGGATGAGCGAAGTGCAGCAGTTAGTAGAAGCAGCATCGCATGTATACCCGGTAATAAAAAGGCTTATTGATAAACAGGTATGTTTTGTGTGGGAGGAATTGAAGGAAAAATATAAGCCAAAAACCGAAGTATATATTCTTCTGCACCCTGCTTACCATATTGAAAAAAAACTGGAAGAATTATTGAATAGCTGGAGCAAGTCTCCAAAACAAATGGCTTTGCTGTTATCCTTTTTGCATCTTTTAAAAACTGAGGGTGAAGTAACACAGTCATCTCTTTTAAAAAAATCAAACGCCACTATCGCACAGCTAAAAGGCTTGCTGGAAAAAGATATTCTGATAGCAGAAAAAAGGGCAGCCAACCGCTTACGTACCCTGCCACGGGATGTAAAAATTGATTTTACACTTTCTGCTGCACAGCAGCAGGCAGCAGATGAAATTGAAAACATATTTGCGCAAAAACAGGTGGGCTTGCTGCATGGTGTTACAAGCAGTGGCAAAACCCAGGTGTATATTAAGCTTATTGAGCAGTTTATAAAGCAGGGCAAGCAGGTGTTATATATGCTGCCCGAGGTGGCATTAACAGCCCAGATGATACGCCGCCTGCAGAAAAATTTTGGTGGCTACATTGCTATATATCATCATAAATTTAATGCTAATGAAAGGGTGGAAATATGGGATAAGGTAAAGAGTGGTGAAACCAAAGTAGTGCTCGGCGCAAGGTCTTCATTGTTTTTACCGTTTAAAAATTTGGGGTTAATAATTGCCGATGAAGAGCACGATCCAAGCTACAAACAGCAGGAGCCTGCCCCCCGTTACCATGCAAGGGATGCTGCTATTTATTATGCTGGTTTATTTAACGCCAAAGTGCTGTTGGGCAGTGCCACACCATCTGTTGATAGTTATTTTAACGCCCTGGCAGGTAAATACGGGCTTGTTGCATTAAAAGAACGCTTTGGCAATGTAGCACTGCCTGTAATTGAGTTGATTGATGTAAAGCAGGTAGTGCAAAAAGAAAAAGGCAAAGTTATTATAACGCCGCAACTAAAAGAGGCCATCGCACAATCACTTGCTGAACATAAACAGGTAATTCTTTTTCAAAACCGCCGCGGTTATTCACCATACCTTATTTGCGGTGTTTGCGGTTGGATACCGCAATGCCAAAACTGCGATGTAACCCTTACCTATCACAAGGCAAAAAACAAGTTAGCCTGCCATTACTGTGGCACAACTTATCCTGTAATTAACACCTGTGCTGCTTGTGGCAGCCACCAGTTTATACAAAAGAATTTTGGCACGGAAAGGATTGACGAACTGATTGCTGAAGAATTTCCGGCTGCCAAAACCGCTCGAATGGACTACGACAGCATTAAAGGCAAGCACGACCACGACAACCTGATAAAACTATTTGAGCAGCAAAAAATTGATATATTAACCGGTACCCAAATGGTGGTAAAAGGCCTGGACTTTGAGCACGTTAACCTGGTAGGTATAATGGACGCTGACGGCATTTTAAATTTTGCCGATTTCAGGGTGAATGAAAGGGCTTTTCAGTTAATGGAACAGGTTAGTGGCCGTGCAGGCCGGAAAGATGGGAATGGCAAGGTAGTGCTGCAGGTAAGCAACACTCATCACCCCGTATTGCAGTTTGTGCAGGCGCATGATTACGATGCGTTATACCAGTTTGAAATAGCCAACCGCAAACAATTTTTCTATCCGCCGTTTTCCCGGCTTATACAAATAACCTTTAAACACAAGGAAAGCCATATTGCTGAAGAGGCTGCGCACCACATGGTACAAGGCATGAAGCTTCATTTTGAAAAAGCCATAAGCGGCCCGGCAGAGCCCGTTGTAAACCGCATACGCAACCAATATTTGTGGGAATTATTAATAAAGTTGCCTAAAGACACGAATACCATTCAGCAATGCAAGCGTGAGATCGCGCAGCAGGTAACCATCATACAGTCAAACAAACGGTACAGGTCCGTAACAATTATTGCAGATGTCGATCCCATGTAGTTACTGGTTTAAAAAATCTTTCAACTTTGGGTAGCTCAACAGTTTGATCAATAAAATAATCGAAGCCATCACCTTTAATATCGTGGCGAAAATTATGATAGCGTCACTATAAACCCAGTGCTCAAGTTTAAACAAGGCCCCTATAAATTCACAGCAATAAGCGGCCACTAACATAATAAGTGCGTGTTTTGCTTTAAAGTCATTGTTCCTGGCCATATTAGTTTGCCAATTTTTTTTACAATTTCAAAATAGAACGGGCGATGCATTTAAATCAGTTCCCGCCCTGCCTGTTCTCTGTAAATGTATTATCTTTCAATCCAAAATAAATCCCCGGTTTTAATATGAGAAAATTCCTTCCCTTCATTACTTTTTTTGTTTGTCTCAGCATAAGCAGTTATGCCCAGGTGAGTGTGCTTACCCAGCACAACGATTTAAAACGCACCGGCTGGAACTCTGCTGAAACCTTGCTTACACAGACAAAGGTTGGCGGCGGCAGTTTTGGATTGGTGTGCAAAAAACCGGTAGACGACCAGGTGTATGCGCAGCCATTAGTTGTAAGCAACGTAACAATTGCCGGGAAAAAGCACAATAATGTTTTGTTTGTTGCCACTGTAAACAACTCTGTTTATGCTTTTGATGCAGACGATACTACCACAAAGCCTTTGTGGCAAAAAAATCTAACTTATCCCGCTTACAGGGCGCCTAAAAATACCGATATGACTGGTGCCTGCGGTGGCGGCTACAACGATTTTAGCGGCAACCTGGGAACGGTATGCACGCCTGTAATTAATACCGCAACCAACACAATATATCTTTTGGTACGCAGCGTTTCAAAAGGGCAGGTATTTGTGCAATACCTGCATGCGCTTGATATAAGAACGGGTGCAGAAAAAAGCGGTAGCCCCGTATATATTACTGCAACAGTTGCGGGCAATGGCGATGGAGCAGACAATAGCGGCTACATTACGTTTGACCAGCAACATGAAGGGCCGCGTGCCGGTTTATTGCTGTATAACGGTGTTGTTTACATGTGCTGGGCATCGCATTGTGACTGGAGTCCTTACCACGGCTGGGTGATGGGATACGATGCCACTACTTTAAAGCAAAAGTATGTGTACAATTCAACTCCTAAAGGAGGCCTTGCGGGTATTTGGATGAGCGGGCAAGCGCCCGCTGTTGATGATAATGGTTATATATACCTGGCAACAGGCAATGGTTCGGTCGGCTACAATGGCAACCCTGCCGATACTGTTAACCGTGGTGAAAGCCTGCTTAAGTTAAAAATAAGCGGGTCAACCCTTAAAGTGGTTGATTATTTTACACCTGATGATTACCAATACCTTGAAGATAATGACCTTGATTATGGTGTTGATGGCGTGCTGCTGATACCAAATACCAATCTTTCATTAAGCGGCAGCAAAGAAAGCTACCTGTACCTTATTAATAATAATAAAATGGGTGGCCTTACCAATAATAATTCAAACGCGGTGCAAATGCTTGATGTAAATGCCAATTCCGAATTTTATCAAAAACATTTACATGGTACCCCCGTATATTTTAAAAACAGCACCGGGCAGGAATATATTTACGCGTGGGCTGAAGATGGCCTGCTTAAACAATTTCCTTTCAAGAGAAACGCAGGCAATTTTGACACAGCCAATAAAAAAATGGGTGTTACTACCCTGCCTGTTGGCATGCCAGGTGCAATGCTTTCATTATCATCTAACGGCAGCAACAGTGGCACCGGCATTTTATGGGCTTCACACCCGTTGCAGGGCGATGCAAACCAGGCAGTAGTGCCGGGAGTGTTGCAGGCATTTTCTGCTGATGATGTTACACATGAGCTTTGGAACAGCAGTTGGAACGGCAATCGGGATGCTGTGGGTAAATTTGGCAAATTTGTTTGCCCAACTATCGCTAATGGTAAAGTATACCTGGGTACTTTTTCAGGTTATGTTGATGTATACGGTTTAAATGCACCAGCGTCAACCTGCGCAACTTCGTTACCAGCTAAATGGCAAAGTGCTGATATTGGTTATCTTGCTTACCCCGGTAATGCATGCTACAATAATGGCGATTTTACCATTACTTCTTCAGGCGATGATATTTGGGGTGCGCAGGATGATTTTCATTTTGTATATCAGCCATTCAATCCAACGACAGGCGATATTTCTGCCAGGGTAATATCATTAAGCACAACCGACCCCTGGGCCAAATGCGGTGTCATGTTTAGAAAAAACCTCGACCCTGGATCACCCCACGTTTTCATGAGTTTTACCCAGGGCAACGGCCCGGCTTTTCAAAACAGGCTTTTACAGGCGGCCGATAGCTACAATACAAATGTGGGCGGTTATAGTGCCCCATTGTACGTTAAATTAGCGAAAAGGGGCGATAAATATATTGGTTATGTATCGTACAACAGTTTTTCATGGACAGCAATTGATTCAGTAAGTGTTTCACTTGGTGATTACGCTTACGCAGGCATTGCGTATACGGCCCATAACAATAGCACACAGGGCACTGCTATAGTAAACAGTGTTAACCTGGTAAGCTACGACGCTATGGCTATTGAACTTGGGCGTTTAAAGGGCAGCAATATAAACAACAGTTATGCTGCGCTGCAATGGACATCATTAAATGAGTTAAGCGGCGACCAGTTTGATATTGAAAGAAGTGACGATAACGTGCATTTTTCTTCCGTGGGCAATGTTAAAGCTATTACAGCACCAGGAACCCATGATTACACCTTTAGCGACAGCCACCCGCTGGCAGGTACCAACTATTACCGCATTAAACAAGTAACAAAAGATGGTGAGTTTAAATTTTCAAACATCCTCGCTTTGTCATTCAATACTTATATTTTTAATATTTACCCCAACCCTGCGCACGGCCAGCTGTTTATACGGTATAAGGACGATCTTGGTGCGGGCAAAATAATTACCGTACAGCTTATTAACGCGGTCGGGCAAATGGTGTACCAGCATAATATAACTGTATTGGGCATGGCAAATACAATAGTGCTTGATGTGCCAAAAAGCATTGCCAGTGGTATGTATATTGTACAGGCTGTAAACGAAAGGGGAGAAAAAAGGACCCGGAACTTATTTATTGAACGATAAACATAATTAATGTATGGTAGATGCATTATTTATAAAACAGAGCTATGCAAAGCTTGCAGACGGTCAACTAATGGAACTTGCAAAAAAAGAGAGCGCAGGCCTTACTGCTCAGGCATTTAATATTTTGAAAGAAGAGTTTGAAATACGTAATATAGACCCCGCTATTATTGAAGAAGCAGAACAAAAAAGGTTGCTGAAACAAGAGAGCGATGCGGTTAAAGTACGGGAAGGCGCCGGAGAAGAAATTTTAAAGCCTTTATGGAATTATGCTTTTTTTGATATGATAGATGGCAAAACGTACCAGGAGATATTTGAAGGGTTAATAGATAAAGGTGTGGAAGAACAGTTAGCATTGCAAATAACCGAAGGGCTGGAACTAAAGGCCGACAAGCTTGTAAAACAATCTTCAAGGAAAATAAGAATAGGTGGCTTGTTTTTTTTTGTGGGCCTGGCCGTTACTTTCATAACCCTGGCCAGCCCTTTTAACGGCCGGTACATTGTTATGTATGGCTTTATATTGTTTGGCGGCATTGCATTTTTTAGGGGGCTTAGCAATTACGGCACCCAAAAAAAAGTACTGAAAAATTGTATTAAACAAAGAGAGTTACTGGAAAAGAAAGAACATGGTGTGACTGACAACCGCGAAAAAATGCTGCATGAATATTGATGCCTATTTTTATCTTGACAAAATACGCAGCATCATGATTACACTACCAGGTGTAAATGAAGGAACTTGTTTTGGAACACCAGCCTTTTATGCGGGAAAAAAGTTTTTTGCCAGGATGAGAGAGGAGGGCGATGTGTTGGTAATTCACACAGAAGAAAGGGAAGAATGGATAAAGAAAGATCCTGAAATTTTTTATATAACTGAGCATTATAAAAATTTCAGCGCTATGCTCATTTCGCTGCCGCTGGTTACAGACGCACACCTTGTAACTCTTATAACAACGGCCTGGAGCAAACGCATAGGCAAAAAAATACTTAAGGAATGGCAGTTGAGCGCTAACCAAACAAATAAACAACCCTTCAACAAAAAGAAAGGATAAAATTTGTGTCTTCAGCAGGCAATCATAAACTAACTGGCTAATATTTTGTATTATTGGTAACCGGTACGATTAAACTAATGAACTATGCCAAATATGCCTTCTGCAACAGGCCTTCACATGCGCTATCGCCTTTGGATAGCCGAAATGAATTATTACATAAATATCATCCGCATTCTTGAAGATTATCTTGCCGAGCTTTCACCCAAAAGCAATATACCTGAAGTAAAGGAAGGGGTTGATGGCTTTAAGAACAAATTTGTTGCACTTAGAAGAGAAATTGATGACCTGCGGCACGAAATGCACATTTTAAAAATGAAACTGGCTGCATACGCGAGGGAAGGGCAGGCAATAACGGACGAAGCATACCAAAATGATAACCACGATGCACTGGAAAAACGTTTCCTCAATTTCCAGGCTGGTTTTGAAAAAATGAAAAAAGACTTCGAAGCCTTTGAAAGCAAATGGCCACATTAGTGCTTCTTGTGATATAACAGCCTTATCATAGCAGGCAATACAATAAGCAATAAAGGCATTGCAATAACAAAACCACCAATAACCGCAATGGCAAGTGGCTGGTGCAGCTGGGCGCCTGTGCCTATACCCAGTGCAATAGGCATTAATGCGATTATGGCACCAAGCGCTGTCATTAGCTTAGGGCGTAACCGTGTTGAAATTGCGTAAATAATAGCCTCGTCGGCATTACCCGAGGCAGCGAGTGATTGCTTGAATTGCAGAAAGGTAAAGATCGCATTCTCTCCTATAATACCCACTATCATGATCAGGCCAGTATAGCTTCCAACATTCAAAGCGGTGTGGGTGATATACAAACCTAAATAACTTCCGCTTATGCCAAGCATGGCTATACCGAGTATAATAATGGCTATACCAAAGCGCCGGAACAAAAAAAGTATAACACCAAATACAAGCAACCCTGATGTTAAAAGTATGATAAGCAGTTCGCTGAATGATTGCTGCTGCTCTGCATAGGCTCCGCCGTATACAATAGCATAACCCTGTGGCAGCGCAACGGATGATGATATTTTGCGCTGTATCTCCTTCATAACTGTGCCAAGGTCAAGGCTGTCAAGCCTGGCCGTTACAACACCCATGTTTTGCATGTCCTGCCGTTGTATCTCCGCATCGCCGGCTGTAAGCTGCACATCGGCCAGCGAACTGATGGGTTTTAACTGGCCACCGGGTAAAAATACCTGCGTGTTTTTAATATCATCAACACTTAATGTTTTATTGCCCGGGTACACCAGCCTTATGTTACTTAGTTGTTCTTTATCATACACACTCCCGGCAACATTACCCTCCAACGCGGTTTGCAGTTGAAACTGCAGGTTAGCAGGGGTAATACCGTATTGCGCAAGGTTTGTATAGTTTGGCTGCACATTAATTGACGGCCCGGCTATTACAATACCATTAAATACGTCCGCTGTGCCTTTTACGCTGTCTATAACGTCAGCCACCTGGTCAGCAAGCTCATGCAGTTTACCCTGGTCATTGCCAAAAATTTTAATTTCAATGGGCTGTACTGATGTCAACAGGTCACCCAGCATATCGGTTATTACCTGTCCAAAATCTACACGCAACGCGGGCTGTGTGCTTTCAACCTGCTGTCTTATATCATTTATTACATCATCGGTTGATCTTGTTCTGTCCTTTTTCAATTGTATCAAATAGTCACCTGTATTTGGTTCAGTAATAAAAAAGCCCATTTGTGTGCCAGTCCTCCTGGAATATGCCTCAACTTCGGGCACTTTTACAATCATTTTTTCTATCTCCTTCAGCATCCGGTCAGTTTCTTCCAGCGATGTTCCGGGTGGGGAAGCATAATCAAGCACTATACTGCCTTCATCCATATCAGGCAAAAATCCCGTTTCCAGCTTTGGCAATATGTATATTATTGACACTACCAACGCCGCTATAATAATAAAGCTTATCAGCGGCCTTCTTATAAAAAAGCCAACCCACCGCTGGCTGTGTACATTGTGTGGCTTTTGCTTTATGGCCTTCTTTTTATTGTCGCGGGAAAACAGCAGGTAAATAACGGGCAGCATCAACCATGTTACAAAAAAAGAACACACAAGCGTTATAAGCATAGTATTGGTGAGTACTTTAAAATAAGCGCCCGCAACACCGCTCATAAGCGCAAACGGAAGAAAAATAACAATAGTGCTGAGAGAAGAACCAACCATGGCCGGCAGCAGATATTGTATGGCTTTTTGTACCAACCCGGTTGATAGTTCGCCGGGGTGTTCTTCATGTGTACGGTGAATTTGTTCAACTACTACTATGGCATCATCAATTATTAACCCAATGGCCGCAGCAATGGCCCCAAGCGTCATAATATTAAGCGTTTGGCCTGTAGCATATAATATTATAAGCGTTAATAATAATGTAACCGGTATGGTAACAAGTATAACGCTGCTTGCTTTAAATGACCGCAAAAAAAGTATGGCAACAAATATGGCTAATGCAAGGCCTATCCATAAGCTGTCTGTTACACTTTTAATGGCATCTTTTACAAAATCTGCCTGTATATAATATGGCTTTATCGTAACGTCTTTAGGCAATATTTTTTTAAGTTGCTGAAGCTTTGTATCCATTTTTACAGACAGGTCAACAAGGTTGGCATTCGGCTGCTTTATAATGGCAAGCAGCATGCCCTCACGCCCGTTGGCGTTTATTTTTACATACTCTTTTGCTTCCTGCACCTGCACATCGGCAATATCATGCAGCAACACAATGCGGCGGCCGTTATTACTTATAACAACACTGTCGAGTTGCTGCTTTGATGTTACAGATGCATCGGTAACTGTTAAATACATACGCCTGTAATCAGACAGGTAGCCATTTGACTGTATAAAATTGGTTTGGCCCAATGCCGTATTAATATTATCAGGCGTTATACCAAGCATGTTCATTTTTTGCCTGTTCAGCAGCAACCAGTATTCTTTTGTTTTGCCGCCTATAACCCTTACTTCAGACACACCTTCAACCTGCGACAAAAATGGCTTGATAGTATACATAGCCAGCAGCTTCATATCAATTGCCGACCTGCTTTTACTCTCCAGCGAATAACCAATAACCGGCAGGATGGATGGGTTCATCCTTTCAACTGTAATTTGTACGCCGGCAGGCAGATCATTTCTTATCTCGCTTATTTTTGATTCTATTCTTTGCAGGCTTACATCAACATTTGCATCCCAGTTAAGAAAGGCCGAAATTTCGCAACTGCCCCTGCTGGTGGTACTGCGGATGGTTTGCAGATCGGGTATTTGTTTAATGGCAGTTTCCAGCTGGCGCGTTACCGTGATCATCATTTTTTTTACCGGCTCCTGGCCAGCGTCTGCAATGACCTTTATTTTAGGAAAAGTTATTTCAGGAAACAATGCAGTTTGCATTTTGCTATAGGCAAAGGCTCCGCCAAGCAAAATGATAACGATGATAACAGTAATTGGATTTTTATATGAAATAAAGAAATTGCGCATGTAAGCTGTTTATTTATTCTTTCACAATTTTCACTTTGGCAGTATCAGCCAGGCCGTAGTTACCAGTAATAACTATATCGTCTGCGGGCGAGAGCGGAGGTGAAATTATTTCCACCTTATCTTTTGTTTCCAGCCCTTTTGTTACTGGCACTTTTACCGCAGTAGAATCATTTATCATTTTAACTATCCAAAAACCGGTTTGCACTTCATCACTTAACACTGCTGCTTTTGGCAGCGATACCACGTTTGTTTTCTGTGATTTAACAATATCTACTTTTGCAATGAGATTTGCGGGAATAAGTTTGCTGCTGTTAACTTTTATAACGTATCGCTGGGTTTGTGAAACAGAATCGACAGATGGCAAGGAAGATTGCACGTAACCTGCAAGAGTTGTACTATCTGGCAGGTGCAGGGTTAACGTTCTATTGCTTTCAATATACGGCTTCAGCTCATAAGGCAGGTTTAAAATAAAAACAAAACTGTTCTCATCTGTTATTTCCGCAAGCTGCTCTCCATCCTGCACATAATTGCCCTTGGTATAGGTAAGCTGTGTTATGTAACCGCTGCCCGGCGATCTTATGGTAATTGTACCTTCAAAATGAAGGGACGAGTCGAGTGAGCTGATGGTATTACCCAGTGCCTGTGCTTCTTTTGTTTTAATAACAAATAGTACCTGCCCTTTTGTTACAAGGTCGCCGGGGTGCACATTTACCTCCTCCAGATAGCCGTTTGCGCTTGCCTTGGCAAAAGTTTTTAATAGGAAGGAAGAGACAGCGTTTACCTGTATTGTTTCACTCATGCTGCCCTTTTCAGGGTGCGTAGTTGTTACAGGCGTTACTGCATCCGCAGTTGCATCCCCTGTATCATCGCCGCCTGCTGCTTTTTGTTTGCATGCGCAAAAAGCAATGCACGCAATAGCTGTATATACAAAAAGTTTTTTCATTGCTTTATCCAGTAATTTATTTGGGTAATAATCTGCAGTTTATTTATTGTGTTTTGCCGTATTATATTTTTAGCGTTCAGGTAATTATTAATAGCTATAATGTAATCGGCAATATGCACATCGCCCGTTGTTAATAATTTACCATTTGCATCTATAAGGCTTTCAACATATTTAAGCTGCCCGGTTGTTTCGTTTATCAGTTCCTGTGTAGCGTTTAACTGCTGGGTTAACTGGGCTATTTGCTGGCTGTATTGCGTTTTAAAAAAGTCGCGGTACCCCTGCCGGGTTTGTTCGGCAATGGCAACTTTTGTATGCTGCATTTTACGCTGTTTGCCATCGTAAATAGGTACTGATAAATTAACACCTATGCTTGTACCAAAATTTTTGTAGGCCTGGTACGTAAAGCTTGAAACATAACCCCCATCTGCATACAGGCTAACCTTAGGTTTATAATTAAAGTCAATTTGCGCGTCTGCGTTTTTAAGCAACAGGCTGTCTACGCGGTACTTCTCGTAAAAAACGGTATTTCCTGCATCCATCATCTCATACAAATCAATGGCAGGCGCCTCAAGCGGTGTAAATGCAGTATCAAATAAGCCGCTTACATAGTTTAATCCTGCATAATCATTTTTATACTGGTTCCTGGCCTGCAGCACAGCAAGTTTTTGCTGTTGCAGGGTTACCAAAAAAGTAAGATAATCAGTTTGCCTGTACACAGCAGATTGTGTAAGTTTTTTTAGCAGGGTATCTTCTTTTGACAAAAGATTATACACCTCGTTGTTAAACTGGTATTGCAACCAGCTTCCATAAGCTGTTATGTATTGACTTGTAATTGATCTCTGAAGGTCTTTTATTGATATTTTAGCCAACGCCCTTACCGAATCACTTTGAAGGATTATTCCGTTAAACTGGTTTTGAAGATTAGCTTTGCCTACCAGTTGTTGTGATGCTGCAACAAGCTCGCTAAAATTACCATAGTTGGTAATAACTCCGTCGTACCCATAGCCGTTAATTACAGGTGCCCATGAGTTTGTGCTAACACCATTTACCTGTGGCTTATATGCAGCAGCAAGCCTTGCACTATCAATGTGGTTTAGTCTTACCTGGTTAGCATAGTCCTTAAGCAAGGGGCTGCTGACCATACCGGCATCAATATAATAATCCAGCGTTTTTGTTTGCGCGTTTGCAAAAACAGCACTCAATATTACGCACCACAAAAAAAATATCCTCATCAATATACCTTTTTTATTGCCTGAAATAAATAGTGAATATGTGTTTACTATCCTCAAATGTATATGCTGCTTCAAAACCCGCCACGCTGCATATTTCTTTTATAATTGCCAGGCCCAGCCCTGTTCCGTCACCTCCGGCCTGCGCCTTATAAAAACGTGTAAATACCTTGCCTTTATCAAGCGGCCCTGAAGCTGATGTATTGCTAACCCTTAAACATTCAGCGGTTAATACAATACTTATTTCTCCGCCAGCCGGCGTATAACGTAACGCATTGTTTAAAATATTATTTACAAGTATTTCTGCAAGGTGATGATGAAAAGAGATAATTACATCTTCGCACTGTACTTCCACCACAAGGTTACGGGATGATACCAGATCCTGCCACTCATCTATCCTGGTCAAAATAACCTGCCGCATATTTACAAGTTCATCTGCAATAAACTGCCTGTTTTCTAGTTTTGAAAGTAACAATAGCGACTGGTGCAGTTTTGATAATTTTTTTGCTGCATTTTCAATCGCCAGCAGTTGGCCTATACTGTCTTCCTTTAATTCTTCATGCTGCAATAATATTTCTATTTTGCTGCGAATAACTGCCAGGGGCGTTTGCATTTCGTGCGAGGCGTTCTCTGTAAACGACTTTAAGGCGTGGTAGTCCCTGTAAACATGCAGGGTCATTTGGTTAATACTTTCATTAAGCAATGCTATTTCATCAATTTCTTCTTTAGGCAGTTGTAACGGGTTTTCTACGGCCACCGTGTAATTTTTTATGCGGTCAATGGTGTAATAAAACGGTTGCCATAAACGGCTTATCAGCCTGCGGTTAATTATATAGTTAACAAGCAGTATTAATATTATTACACCCAGTGTTACCAGTATTATCAGCTTTAGCAGGTCCTCCGTTTCGGCCTGCGACCGGCTTACCGTTACATTGTAATATTTGCCCTGTGCCAGTATGCTGAATGTTAGCTGCCTTACCTGTTCGTTCTCGTCTTCCTGTTTATTAAAAAAAGGCTTGCTGCACAAATGCCTGTTTTGCATTGGCAACATTACTTGCTGGGCCGTAACCCATTGACGCCGCGTATTTTGAAATTCGGGTAACTGCTTATGAGATTGGACGTATTCGGTAATTTCCTGTTCTTCTGATTTAAGTGTGCCATCAAGCTGCCGTAACAATATATAGTTCAATACAAAATAAAAAGCCACGCTGCCTGCTACAAACGTAGCAATTGTTGCGGTTATATTTATGCGGTTATATTTGGTAAACAACTTCATTGTACCTGCATTTTATAACCTACTCCGTACACTGACCTTATGCTGTCGTTACCACCAGCAGCTACAATTTTCTTCCTCAAATTTTTTATATGGGTGTAAATAAAATCGTGGTTGGCCACAAAATCCATGTCGTCCCCCCACAAATGTTCTACTATGGAATTTTTTGACAAAACCTTATTCCTGTTAACTACGAAAAATAATAAAAGCTGGTACTCTTTTAGCGTTAGTGCAATAGGGGCGCCATTAACCAGTACCTCTTTACCAATAGTATCAATTTGTATGTCACCTGCAATAATAACCGGCTGGCCGTTAAAGTTTTTCCGGCGCAATATGGCCGCAATTCTTACGCTTAGTTCCGGTAAATGAAAGGGCTTTACCAGGTAGTCATCAGCACCGGTTTGCAGGCCTTCTATCCTGTCCTCCAGGGCATTTTTGGCCGAAATAATTATAACAGCATCCTGCTTGCGGCTTTTTTTAAGGTATTGCAGCAATTGCAGGCCGCTGCCACCGGGCAACATTATGTCAAGTATTATACAGTCGTAATCGTACCCATCAATTTTTTGCATTGCTTCATTATATGTGTAAACGGGCTCACAAACATAGTCGGCAGCGGTAAGGTAATCCACCATACTTTGATTTAAAGGCCTTTCGTCTTCTATAATAAGCAGCTTCAATACTTCTGCAATTTGTGTACAAAATACTAAAATAAATCTGTAGTAAAACTGAATTGGCGGTGCTTCAACCCATAGGTGCCTGGCATTTACATGCCATGTATATGGCATTTTTAAAAACCACCTGTTAAATAAATACGACTATTTATACAGTAAATGCGGCATTGTACTAAATTGTAAAACCTTTTGCTTATTTATGCCGTAAGTTCATAACCAATAAACCAGGTCCAGGTTATTAAAAAGGCATGAGGGCATAAAATTCAACGGTGTTTAGGTAGTACATTTATAATATCTTTACCCGTTAAAATAATACTATTTATGCTGAAAACGGGTGTTTTTGGGGTTGGTCATCTCGGCAAGTTTCACCTGAACAACTGGAGAGAAATTGAGGGTGTTGAATTAGTGGGCTTTTATGACCCCAATGATGTAACTGCAAATGAGGTAATTGACAAATACGGGCTTACCAGGTATACAGATGCGGCTGAATTATTGAACAAAATAGACGCTGCTGACATTGTAGCACCAACCAACCATCATTTTGCTTTGTGCGAAATGGCGATTAAAAAAGGTAAACATGTATTTGTAGAAAAGCCACTGGCTAATACTATGGAAGAGGCCAGGCAATTGCTTAAAATAACTGCTGAAGCGGGTGTAAAAGTTCAGGTGGGGCATGTTGAAAGGTTTAACCCGGCTTATACCGCCATACAACACCTGCAGCTTAACCCTATGTTTATTGAAGTGCACCGGCTGGCCCAGTTTAACCCAAGAGGTACAGAGGTAAGTGTGATACTGGACCTGATGATACATGACATTGACATTATTTTAAGCCTTGTAAAAAGTGATGTAAAAAACATATCGGCAAGCGGGGTTGCGGTAATGACAGACACACCTGATATAGCAAATGTGCGCATTGAATTTAATAACGGTTGCGTTGCCAATTTAACCAGCAGCCGGATAAGCATGAAGAAAATGCGCAAAATAAGACTGTTTCAAAAAGATGCTTATATAGGAATTGATTTTTTAGAAAAAAAAGCGGAGGTAATAAGGTTAAAAACCGAAGAAGGCGGCAACGATTTTTCATTTGATATTGAAACTCCTTCGGGAACAAAAACCATCAGTATTTCCAACCCTGAAGTAAAGGCTGGTAATGCACTAAAGGATGAATTAACCTCTTTTAGAGATGCGATAATAAATAACACCCCTGTTGTGGTTTCTGAAATGGACGGTTACCTTGCCATGGAGGTTGCACACCAGGTACTGGAAAAAATAAATAAAATTAAATTTCCTGTTTGATGATGCGCCTATGCAAAAAACTGTACCCATACATATAAGCCGTTATGCAGCAAGCGACTTTCTGGCGTCGGCTATTGTGTGGGCAATTATTTCGCTTTTAAGAAAGCATTTGTTGTACGAACACCCGCAAAATTTTGCGGAGTTATTTACAACAGACCCTGCTTTCTTAAGGTCACTTATTATCATACCGGTTTTTTGGGTGGTGCTTTATGCTGTTTCCGGCACCTACAACAGTTCAGTTTATAACAAATCGCGGTTAACTGAGTTAACAACCACTGTTATACAAGCCCTAACAGGCTCAACCATATTGTTGTTCCTGCTGTTTTTAAATGATCACCGGCAGGACTACAGCTACCTGTATATTGTTTTTTTTTCGTTGCTGGCCCTGCAAACATTTTTGCCTTTTATAGGCAGGTATATAATTATTTTAATTGCAAAAAAACATATACGCAATGGCAGGTATTTTTTAAATACCCTTATAGTTGGTAATACCCGTAAATCGCATGAGGCATTTGCGGAAATAAAAAATTACAGGGAATCGGGCTATCACATTGTTGGTTTTTTATGCGATGATAAATATCAAAAAAACGGCCTGTCAAAGTGGATACCACGCTTAGGTAATACTGACAATATGGAAAACGTAATACAGGAAAAAGGCATTGAGCAGGTTATTATTGCGCTGGATAAGGCTGAGCAGCAAAACCTGGACACCCTGATAACAAGGCTTAGTGAGAAAGACGTGCAGGTAAAGCTTGTGCCTGATACCTATGAAATACTATCAGGGTCGGTTAAAATTGAGAGTGTGCTGGGCGCGGTTTTAATAAATATTGATACCAATCTTCTCCCTTCATGGCAGCTTAACCTTAAGCGGTTAATGGATGTATTTCTTTCCGTAATTTCTCTAATTATATTAAGCCCCGTGCTGTTGCTTATCGCCATTAAAACAAAACTCTCATCAAAAGGGCCGGTTATTTATTCCCAGGAACGGGTAGGCAGCAAAGGCAGGCCTTTTACTATATATAAATTCAGATCGATGTACGATGGTGCGGAAAAAAACGGCCCAATGCTGTCTACCGAGGATGATGTACGCATAACACCGTGGGGAAAGTTTATGCGTAAATGGAGGCTTGACGAATTACCCCAATTGTGGAACATTTTAACGGGTGAAATGAGTTTTGTCGGCCCACGCCCCGAAAGAAGATTTTATATAAACCGTATTAACCAAATTACACCTTATTACCGCTACCTGTTAAAGGCAAAGCCGGGTCTTACGTCATGGGGTATGGTAAAATTTGGCTATGCATCTACTGTTGATGAGATGATCGAGCGCATGAAGTACGACCTTGTTTATATTGAGAACGTATCTCTCCTGCTTGATATAAAAATAATGTTTTATACCCTTAATATCATTTTTATGGGCAAGGGAAAGTAGCTTCCCATTATCAATACTCCTGTTTCCATGCATATTTGCACCAAGAATAATAGCTTGTTTACCAGGCTCAGTTGTTTTATCATTTTTTAAATCGGTTGTAAATATTTATTTTCCCTCTGCCATACAAAATACGTGACGATTTTTTGAAGTTAACCAAGAGTAAAACCTTTTCTTTCAATATCAACTTAGAAACTCTTACATTAAATAAATTAAATAGTAATATTCCTTTATAAATGAACGGCCGCATATATATAATACCTTCAAATAAACTTGATAAAATCAGGTGGGACAACTGTATTTATGATGCTGCCAATGCCTTGGTTTATGCCACAAGCACATACCTCGATACCATGGCAACCCATTGGGATGCTATGATTTTAAACGATTATGAATACGTAATGCCTTTGCCCTGGAGAAAAAAATATTTCATCAGCTATATTTATCCGCCTGCATTTACCCAGCAACTGGGTATTTTTTCTGCAAAAAAAATTACCGAAAAAGAAACCGCACTATTTATTAAAGCTATACCGGCAAAATACAAGTATTGCGAAATAAGTTTTAATTATGGCAACCATGTGAATGGAAATAGTGCAACTGCGAGTAAAAATTATCTTTTAAGTTTGGGCCCGGAGTACGAGGCGTTGCATGATGCCTACAGCCGCTCAGCAATAAGAAATATAACAAAAGCAAATAATGCCGGGATTATTGTACGGGAAAATATTGATCCCGCTGATATTATACAAATGCATCGCGAAAGGTTTGGTGATAATATTGGCGCCAATTCGAATGATTATGAAAATTTTATTGCATTAAGCAGGGCTATGCTGCAAAAAAAGCAATGTTTTACAATTGGTGCATATAATACAAAGCAAACTTTATTTGCGGGCAGTATTTATTTTTTATACAAAAACCGGCTGACCTTTATATTAAACGGCAACACACAGGAAAGCCTGCACTGGGGCGCCACGCATTTATTGAAAGATTACACTATTAAAAAATTTGCAGGCACAAGGCTTATCCTTGATTTTGAAGGCAGTGATTTTGAAAGTTTTGCCCGGTTTTACCAGCAGTTTGGGGCAAAAGAAATTGAGTATTACCAAACGGTTATACTAAACAGGTTACCATTTTTTATTAAGTTTTTAAAGCGCTAAACGCTCTTCCATCATACGCTCCGCTATTATTAAATCCACAGGTCGGGTAATTTTAATATTATCGTACTCACCTTCTGTTAAAAATACTGGTACACCCGAAGCCTCAACAACAGTAGCTTCATCAGTAAATGCATCAGTAAAATCCTGCTGAAAGGCGGCCAAAATTATAGAGCTTAAAAAAGTTTGTGGGGTTTGTATTATGCGTACATACTGCCTGTTTTCAACAAAATGGCCGTTACCGTTTACAATACGTATGCTGTCAGTAGCAGCCACCGCAGGCACAGCACTGCCTTTTTCAACAGCCTGGTTATAACAACGCTGTATAAGCGGCACTGAAATAAGGCAACGTACACCATCGTGCACAAAAACAACCGCGTCATCCTTTATCAACTGCAGCCCCTGTTTTACAGAATGAAACCTGGTTTCACCTCCCTCGGTTATTGTAATTGCTCGGTTACCGGCAAATTGCGATACTATTTGTTTGCCTTTTTCAATATGCTCTCGCGGTAATACTATAACTATTTGCATATCATCATAAGCCCTTAGAAATGTGTCTATCGTGTACCATAGAACAGGTTTGTTCCTGAGCATTAAAAACTGTTTAGGCACAATATTACCCATCCTTTTACCTGTACCGCCCGCTACAATTACAGCAATTTTCTTCATAATAAACAATATGACAAAAATCAGTCAAATCACAAAAAACCTAAATCGTCACAGCCTTATATTTGCAAAGTAAAATGAAGTTAACCAGTATTTTAATATTGCAGGTGTGTTTGTTGGCTGCTACTTTTAGCCAGGGGTTAATTATTTTGTCATACAGGCTTAATCAGTCATATATCGCATCCGCACTGTGTGTTAACAGGAACAATCCCAAAATGCATTGCAATGGGCACTGCTACTTAAAAAAGCAATTAAATAATGAGCAGCAGCCTTCAACCCCGCTTAACAGCAACAGCAAAGAAAAACTTGAGGTGCAATTGTTTTTTAACGAAAGCAACCCATTTGCGTTCACCAGCTTCAATAATACTAAGCATTATAATTCTGCATTAATGCCATTTACGGCACAGCA
>Ga0206931_1158_pt1 | contig 20261 bp, 17 predicted proteins | sample Alteio_BWOrgHeat_17_FD_152946 | JGI IMG/M metagenome (GOLD analysis project Ga0206931, IMG submission 152946) | Enriched cells from forest soil in Barre Woods Harvard Forest LTER site, Petersham, Massachusetts, United States -... | ecosystem: Environmental > Terrestrial > Soil > Temperate forest >...
TGCTGTGTCGGCTATCAACGCATTGGCTACCGGCTTAATAAATGATATTATAATCTCGTACGGCGTAACCTTGTGTATAATTTGTACTGATGCAGTTACGGTATCGTTGTTAAAGCCTACTGCTGTAACAGTTACAGTAAGGGTATCATTATCCGGCAACCCTTTTAAATTTAGCTTGCCTTTAAAAATGCCATTGTTGCCAGTCCAGGTTAAATCAGTTTCCCTGTCCTGCACTTTTGCTTTAATATAAGGCAGGCTGTAATTTATGGTATTGCCTATTTGTGCCTGTACATCAAATACACTATCTATCACCGCGTATTGCACCGGCGCAACCAGGGCAACCGTAATATTAGCAAAAACCTTTGCTTGCAAAATAAGCAACGCAGTTAGCAGCGCGTAAAATTTAATTTTCATAAGTATTTTTTTGTAACCGGGGCTTTTTCAGTATGCACACCATCCTATTGTTTTACCACCTGCAAGGTAGCCTGTGTTTTATCTGCCGCCATAACCTTAACAAAATAAGTGCCTTTGGCTAAGTTGCCTGCCGCAATTGTTTTTGTATTTACGCCCGCAGAAACATCAAACTGCTTTGTGGCCAATACAGCGCCGGTTAAGCTTACAATGTTAACTGACACTTTTTGGCTAATGCCGCTGCTTATTTGCAGGGTTATTGCATTATGCACGGGGTTTGGCAGTACTGCAGCATTAAAATACACATTGCCATTTGTAATACTTATGGTTTTGCTGTAGGTAAACTTGCCATCTTTATCAACCATTTTAAGGCGGTAATAGTTTATGCCGGCCGGCGGCTTGGCGTGGCTATAAGCATAGGTTTGCATTACACTGTTGTTGCCGGCAGCTTTAACCTGCCCAAGCGGCGTGAATGCCGGGCTTGTGCTGGTGCTGTGCTGCACCTCAAAATAGCTGGTATTTACTTCTTGCGCGGTTTGCCAGTTTAGCTGGTTTACAGCCCCGTTGTTTTGGCCGGTAAAGGCGGTTAGCTGCAGGGGTAATATATCGTTTAAAATAATTTTGTATACTACATTATTATAAGCAAGGTACCAATCACCGCCAAAAGAATACAACTTCCCGTATAGCCTGTCTGTTTTAAGGCGTATATTTCCATTCTTGTCAGTAAAATAGCGGTAGCCGCCGCTTTGGTAAACAACTCCGCCACTATCATCCAAAGCTTCAAGCGTGCCGTTTATTTGCCTTATGTTAGCATAGGCGTCAGATACATAAGCAGAACCGTTAATATTAAATATTACGTAGCCGTTTCTGGCGGCGATGTCAAATGTATTCAGGTTCGAGTTATCAATATCGGCAATTTTATGTTCCGTTATGCCATCAAAAGAATAGTATGAATGGTTTGTGCCATCGGTTATGTAAAAAATAGCATTCCCTGAAGCATGGAAACCGTAAATCCTTTGCCCCCATCCCGGTGGCGGCGCGGTGAAAGCAGCACTACGGTTTATCAATTTTTCGCCTGTTACTTTACTATAATAATAAATCTTGCCATCAACAGGGCCGCCTATTACCTCCTGTTCGCTTATGTCCAAAAAGTTTGGAGTGGCAGCCATCATATGCAAATTGCCCACATTTACAGTTTCGTTAGTTGACAAATTTACATACGACAAACCATCGGGCGGGTTTCCCGAGCCATGATAAACAACGCCTGGCAAGGTAAAATATTGGTTGGTAAAATTGTACTCAACGTGTGTTGTTTGGCCATTATACGTTATATACGAAACAAGGGGGAAGTAGTTATCGTATTTATCCATATACTGTTCCTGCGCATATATTAAAGCGCCTTTTTTTGTTAATTTTATCGATATAATATTTCTGCCTTCAAAATATCTGCCGTTACTATATATATTGGGTATATCTATTGGTGTAACGCTGCCAGACGGCATATCGAATATGTTTAAATCCCCCTTCAAAATTTTGTCAAAATTTACATCTGTAAAGTTCCCGCCAAAATTGTCTAAAACATAGTACCCATTAAAATGGGTATCCGTTTCGTACGTATAGTTCACAATCATTTTCGTAACAAGGCCCGTATTATCAGTACCTGTAATTGTTAAAAAACCTGTTGGGCCGGTTGGCTGGCAATCAACAACAGTATTTATTGAGTTAGTTGCTTCTGCTACCACCGTTGTACCGCTGTCGCGGTAAACCCGTATAACACACGGGCCTGTATAAGCAGTACAATTTGCTATAACGCGAAGGCTGGGCAATGCAATGCTGGTATTATTTAAATACTGCAGGTTTGGCGTAACCTTGTGTATAATTTGCTGCAATGCAGTTACGGTATCGTTGTTAAAGCCTACCGCTGTAACACTTAGGGCGAGCGTGTCAATCTGGGGCAGGCCTTGTAAGTTTAACTGCCCTGTAAAAATTGCGTCAGTACCAGTCCATGTAAGGTTTACTTGCCTATCCAGCACTTTTGCCACAATATAAGGCACATTGGAGTGAATGGTATTGCCCAGGCTAACCTGCACATTTAAAGTATTTTCTATCAACGCGTTTGCTGCCGGCGAAATGAAAGATATGATAATTTGGTATGGCGTAACCTTATGTATAATTTGTATAGATGAGGTTACAGTATCATTATTAAACCCCACGGCTGTAACGGTTAGGGTAAGCGTGTCATTATCAGGCAGCCCTTTTAAATTTAGCTTGCCTTTAAAAATACCATTATTACCCGTCCACGTTAAATCAGTTTCCCTGTCCTGCACTTTTGCTTTAATATAAGGCAGGCTGTAATTAATGGTATTGCCTATTTGTGCCTGTACATCAAATACGCTGTCTATCACCGTGTATTGCACCGGTGCAACAAGGGCAACTGTAATATTAGCAAAAACCTTTGCTTGCAAAATAAGCAACGCAGTTAGCAGAGCGTAAAATTTAATTTTCATCAGTATTTTTAAATGGCGGGTATTACTATTATTAAGGGTAGCCAAACATAACGAAAATGAGCTACAACTCCAATTAAAAAACCCCGCTTATTGCTAAACGGGGTTTGTATATTATTCAAGTCAATCAATCAACTAGTCAACCAATTACCAATCACCTAATCCTCCACTTTCACTTTGCCCTTGCTCTTTGCTATTACTTCTTCAGCAATATTGTTTGGCGCTGGTGCATAATGGCTAAACTCCATGGTTGATGTTGCACGGCCGCTTGACATTGAGCGCAACTGTGTTACATAACCAAACATTTCGCTCAAAGGCACTTTGGCTTTAATAACCTGCAGGTTAGCGCGGCTGTCCATACCTTCCATCATACCGCGGCGGCGGTTAAGGTCACCTGTAACATCACCCATGTATTGGTCTGGTGTTACAACTTCAACTTTCATGATAGGCTCCAGCAATACTGGTTTTGCTTTGCGGCCAGCTTCGCGGAAACCGCCTTTGGCACAAAGCTCAAACGACATTGCATCAGAGTCAACCTGGTGAAAGCTACCATCATACACACGTACCTTCATGTTATCAACAGGGTAACCTGCCAATACACCGGTAGTCATGCTGGTTAAAAAACCTTTTTGTATTGCGGGTACAAATTCACGCGGAATTGAACCACCAAACAGGTCATTCACAAACTGGAAATGTTCTTTCGGGTTTGCTTCCAGCCATTCTGCATCAGCAGGGCCAAGATCAAACTGGATGTCGGCGAATTTACCGCGGCCACCCGTTTGTTTCTTTAATATTTCCCTGTGGCTTATGGTATTATGAAACGCCTCTTTATAAGCAACCTGTGGGTTACCCTGGTTTACTTCAACCTTAAACTCACGGCGCATACGGTCAACAATAATTTCAAGGTGCAGTTCACCCATACCAGAAAGAATGGTTTGGCCGGTATCTTCGTCAGTTCTTACACGCAGTGTAGGGTCTTCTTCAACCAGTTTGGCTATCGCCATACCCATCCTGTCAACGTCAACCTGTGTTTTAGGTTCAACGGCAACAGATATAACCGGTTCAGGAATAAACATGTTTTCCAATGTGATCAAATGGTCCTCATCACACAGTGTGTCCCCTGTTTTTATTTCTTTAAACCCTACGGCGGCGGCAATATCACCGGCCTCAATAAAGTCTATCGGGTTTTGCTTGTTTGCAAACATCTTCATAATACGGCTTATACGCTCGTTTTTACCGCTGCGTACGTTACGTACATAACTGCCTGCATCCAAATGGCCGCTGTAACACCTGAAGAACGCTAAGCGCCCCACAAACGGGTCGGTCATAATTTTAAATGCCAACGCGCTAAATGGTTCTTTAGCATTTGGCTGGCGGCTTATTGTTTCGCCTGTATCAGGGTCAGTACCCATAATAGCATCAATATCCAACGGGCTGGGCAGGTAACGGCACACAGCATCAAGCGCTGTTTGCACACCTTTATTTTTGAAAGAGGAACCGCACATCATTGGCACAATGCTAAGGTCAATACACGCTTTGCGTATAGCCTCATGCACTTCGTCTTCTGATATGGTGTTAGGATCATCAAAAAATTTCTCTAACAGCTTGTCGTCATATTCAGCAACTGCCTCAATAAGGTTTTGCCTCCATTGCTGTGCTTCTTCAAGCATGTCAGCAGGCACTTCAATCTCGTCAAAGGTCATACCTTCTGTTTCCATGTGCCAAACAATACCCTTCATACGTATAAGGTCAACCACACCTTTAAAATCGTCTTCAGCGCCAATAGGCAACTGCAACGGCACGGCTTTAGCACCCAGCATGTCTTTAACCTGCTGAACCACCATTAAAAAGTCAGCACCGGCACGGTCCATTTTGTTTACAAAACCAATACGCGGAACTTTATAACGGTTAGCCTGGCGCCATACTGTTTCACTCTGGGGCTCAACACCATCCACAGCGCTAAACAGCGCAATAAGGCCATCCAGCACACGCATACTGCGCTCAACCTCAACTGTAAAGTCAACGTGGCCTGGAGTATCAATAATATTGAAAGAATATTTTTTAGTGTCGGCGGTAGCGGTACCCCTAACAGTAGGAAAATTCCACTGGCAGCTAACAGCCGCAGCGGTAATAGTTATACCCCTTTCTTTTTCCTGTTCCATCCAGTCGGTAGTGGTAGCGCCATCGTGCACCTCGCCAATACGGTGAATCATACCCGTGTAGCGTAAAATACGCTCGGTAGTAGTGGTTTTACCGGCATCAATGTGCGCGGCTATACCAATGTTACGTTGAAACTTCAAGTCCGCCATAAAAATTAATAGTTTACTGTTTTTAGTTTTACGTTTACAGTTGTTTGGACTTACATTTAACCGGCCTGCGAAGCAATAGCTTTTTACTATTAAATACCTGCACCTGCCTTTTTAACTGGAAACCGGAAACTGGAAACTGGAAACCCGAAGCAACACACCCCGGATTTTCGAGGCGCAAAGGTAAGAGTTTTTAGCATGGTAACCATTTTTAAACAGATTAAATTGTTATGAATAACGGCACAGTTTTCAAGTTTAAAGTTTCCTGTTTAAAGTTATTGCGGGAGGTGTGAAATCCTGCTTTGTGCACTTTGCGTTTTTTGCATTTGTGTACTTTGCGGTTATGCCTTTTATTTTTACCGCAAAGGGCACGAAGCTGAAGAAGCACAAAGGCCGCTAAGAAAACTCCTTCAACTCTGCGTTACCTTATGACCCGGCTTCGGGCACTTTGCGTTTGCAGCCTTTGCGTACTTTGCGGTTATGCATTTTCTTTTTTTTACCGCAAAGGGCGCGAAGCTAAAGAAGCGCAAAGGCCGCTAAGAAAAACTCCTTTAACTCTGTGTGCTTCTACTCTGCGTTACTCCGTGTCCAGCTGCTAAAGCCAAATAACACACAAAAGCATCCATTTCGTAGCCATTCTGTACACATTTTCCGCATCACCATTTACTACTAAACAATTCATTATCAACAAATTAATACAACTAACCTCGCCAAAAGCCATCATATTTAATTTTAATAAATATGATATACCCCGGCCCGTTCTTTTGGCAGTGCCGGTTGCTGTACAACAGGCGGCTCAGCTAGTTTAGCTTCTGGTTCAGGTTGTACGGCAGCTTCGTGGGTTGCAAAACGCTCCCATCGGTTGGCTGCACTCATCGGCAGTTCAGTAGGGCCATCAAGATTAAGCGTTATGTCCCAATCCTGGTCCCGGCCGTCGCCTTTTTTCGGGTACAGACCGTAATTGCATTTCAGGTCAAATATCAGCCCGCTGGTACTGCCCTCGCCATTAACCAGCGCCTCCAGCTTGCGGGCAAAAACCGCATACTTAACCTGCTTTACCAACGGCGCGTAATGCCTGTCATTCTCCCATTTGTCAAGGTCGCCCTGGGCAATACCCGCAAAACAGCAAAAGCTGTCCAAACAATAAATAACCCGCTTGGGGACCTCGATCAGCAGTTCGCGGTACCTAACCTTTTCAATAAACAGTTCATCGCATTTTTTGCAATACTCCAGCCACTTTTCTTTAAGCTCGGCTGGTTTTAATTTATTTGCCATAATAGTAACCTCCTATTACTATATATACAAAGTGCTGTTTTGTCTCGCTTTTTGGGGAAGTTTTTTTTGAGAAATTTTGGAGAACTATATTTATAACCTATGCGACCCAAATTTATTGTCATGAAACCCTTTTTTACGACTTTTCTTTTCCTGCTGGCTTGTTGCACAGCTAAAGAACCAAACAGCGCACACGCAAACTGGAAAACCATTGAAATAGGTAATTACATCTTTGAGTTTCCGCCATCCTTTAAATTGGTGCCGGAGCAAGGTATTGATTCTTATGTCGGTAAAGTTTTGGGTGACAGTATGGGATTTGGTTTTGATTTTGGCTATTACACTGGCCCGTTGCCACAAACCCAACAAGAGTATTTAGCAGATGGAGACTGGAAATTTTCACTATCTGAAAAGTTTATGAAAGCCGGTGTCACCTACGGCATAAGTAATATGCCAAAAGTTGCTGTATTAAATATCCGCCCCGCAACTGTAAAAGATAGCGCAGTAGGAGGCGGTTGCGACTATGTTGCCAGGTGCAGGCACGATACTACTGAGTTTTATTACCCGGTTTATATGCCTGCTGAAATAAAAAAGCTGACTTTTAAGATTGACACCGTTGACAACCAATATAGAAAAATAGTTTACACCAAGAATCCTTCACGAAACGGCGCAGCTATTTATGTTCGCGACCTCGGGGGATTTAATAAATCTATGAACAGTTCTCTTGCATTATCGTTGGGCGCTGGTAATTTAACACCACATCAAACTGAAATTGCATTAGAAATATTTGCGACAGTCAAGTATAAAAAAGAAAAAAACGGAAAATAGGAACATTTTCCTTTGCTATCTCGCAATGTCCTTACGGTGCCTTAAGTGCCGGTCATGTACACTGTAACAGGTTACCGTAGTATGCAAATCAAGATATACGGTTTGTAGTTTTATAAAGTGAAGTAGCTATATTTAGCACTATTACAAAACATGCCGCGACGTCCTCAACCAATACCCTAGGGCCATCGGATAAATGACGCGGGAAATGAAATAAATGAGCTACTCTAATAAAATAAAAGATTACTATTTAAAAAGAATTAGCAGAAACCTGTTTTTGCAAAATGTTTATCAGCCTGTAGTAATCGTGGTTGGAATACTGATTGAAAATAAAGAGGTTCGGGAAATAATGACCAAGAAACCGGAACTGACTGTTTTAAATGCAGTTGTTTATGACTATCCTATACTCATTTTTATCTGTATACTATATGCCTTGCTTATCCCGTTCAGGCTTATGAAAATAAAAGTTCAAAACCGGCTTATTAAATCCATTGAGTCGTTACCCGGCAACGAAATTGAAATTGTTTTATATAATAACGAACAAATAATATTTGATGCAAAAACAAAATTTATTAAAAAAGGCCACGATTGGTATTTAGGTTATTTCGTGTCTGGCAAAAATGGTATTTTCAATAACTTAGCTGCTGAAGAATCTAAGGGTTTCGCTTTGTCTGTTGGAACAAGAAAACTCTATTTTATTCCCGGTATTTTTGAAACAAATGTTTCCCCTTTTTAAAATGTATCCACTTCCCGCTTTGTGTCCGTACCATCCTTAAACTTCCACAGGGCATCAAAGGATTTTCTTATAAAAGGCCGCCCGAGGTTTCTGGCTTTGACGGGAATTGAATGGCCCACAGCATAGTATTGCACCAAAGCCGACAGAAAAAACGCAATCCATCCATTCCCCCTCGCTGTTCCCGATATTTCGCAGGGCATTTGGAACTAAATAATAAAGTTCCGCCTTCTGCACAGAGTATTTCATGCGTGTTTTGCTAAAAATTACACCGGTTGGCGATTATGTAAAAATGTTATATTTTGCAACAGCATTAAAAGTAACCCCTTTAAAAACATAATTAAATTTTTCGCCCTATGTTTGCCCGTGTGTGTTTGATTATCATTTACTTAAGCAGTATTTGTTTAAATAGTATTGCCCAATTGCACCCCCTCTACACTTACCAGCAATTATCTGACGTATATTATTCCCATGAGAAAGATTCATTAAAAAAAGCCTGGCAATGCCCCGACATTTACCCTGCTAAAGCCACCCAAAAAAAATTCAGGGAAATTTGGGACGACCGTACTGATTTTATTATTACAGCTATAGAAAAACAAAACTATGTGTACGAGGCTGACGTGTATAATTATCTGCTTGGCATAGTAAATCAGATTGCTGTAGCTAATCCCGGGCTATTTGCACAACAACCCTTGCTGTTGTTAGACCGGAGCGCCTCACCCAATGCTTATGCAACAGGGGGTAATATTCTTGCGGTTAACCTTGGCCTGGTGCATTTTTCACAAAGCCGGGAGGAGCTTGCTCTTGCCATTGCACACGAGCTGTCTCACAATATTTTAAACCATCCGGAAAACGCGATGAAGGAACGGGCAGAATGGTTATCATCTGACGAATACAAAAATTCATTGAAGAATGTATTAAACTCAAAATATGGGCGCTTTAGCCGCTTAAAGGAAATACTGGAGAACTATAGCTTTAGCCGCAGCAGGCATCAGCGCTATCATGAGAGTGATGCTGACAGTCTCGCAATTATTTTATTAAAAAACTGCCATATAGGTTTTAATGCTGAATACTTTTTGCATCTTGACAGTGCCGACATTCAATACAGGCAACCGTTGCAGAAGCCGCTTGCTGACTACTTTACAGCCTATGGACTAACGGCCAATACCGACTGGATGCAGGTACATTCAAAAGGGCTGTCAACAAAAAAATATAGCTTTTCTGACACATCCGGTATTGACGATTCGCTAAAAACACATCCTGATTGTGAAGAGCGTTATAAAGCAACACTTGCCGGCAGCGATAAAAATGCCACGGTTACGCCTATTCCCGCCAATGTATATAACAAGGCTACAAAAATGCTTATATGGAATATGTTTGACGATATGCAGCTTACCACCTGCCTTTACCGCATACTGCAGGAAAAAGACAAAGGCAATAAAGATGAGTGGTATGATTTTATGATGTACAACATTTTTGCGGGGCTATATTACAACGACAAAGAGTTGCACAGGTTTAATGCCATTGGTATAATACCCAAAGAATATATTTCAAAAGATTATTACCAGTTGCAAACTATGCTGGAGCAAATGCCTGCCGAAAACCTGCAGCAATATTGTGCCACGCTGCAAAATGCCGGTTTTTGGGCAAGCTGCACAACAGACGAAAAAGATTTAAAAAAATTTATTACCGGCCTGGCCGCCGAATCTTCTAATGCAGACAAAGCCCGGCGCAATTCTGCCAACGATTTTATCAATAATAACTCAACAAGCATGTATTGTGAATTTGCGGCACAGTTTAAGAAAAATTAATACCCCTTCATACAAATCCCATCTTTTAAAAAACAAATCAGGATGAAAAAAAATATTGTGCTTTTATTTAGCTGTTTATTACTTGGTGTTGTTAGCTATGCGCAAACCAAAGTATTTAAAGAAGTAAGTGAAGAAATATCGTCGCAGGTTAAAGCTATTACGCAGGACAATGCCCTTGTAGGTTATCTTGTTTTTACCAAGCTTGAAAAAGCTGCTGAAAACACCTTTAATTATAAGATAACTATAATGGATGAAAACCTTAACGATATTGGCACCGTAAAATTCACTGAGGCCTATATAACTTTGGAAGATGTAAGTTTTGAACAGGATGTTTTATGCCTGGCCTACACCAAAATAAGCAACACATTAGTACCTAATGAAAACCCAAAGAAAAAACCTGTTGAAAAACAAAAGGACGAATTGTTTATACAATTTATAAGCCTTGATGGTAAAATTATAGCCACCCACAGCAATGATGTCAGTTTAACCGGAACAACCTATCTCACAGGCAGCGGGTTTTCAGCGAGGTATACGTATGTTTATGGTTTAAAACACGGCTTGCAGGTACGCAATATTGCCAAAACGGGCTTTGCCGTTTATTACGGCGATAATCTGAAAGATGCTTTTATGGTGTTTGATACAAAAGGCAACCTTTTATGGACCAAAAAGCTAACGCTGAATGGAGACAGGTATTATTTGCACACGGCAGGCAGCAACATTTATATTTTAACCAAAGTCAACGATTTGGCGCCCGAAGGCGGATATACTCTACATACTTATTCTACTACTGATTCGATGGCTTATTTTAGATACGACCTTAAAGATAAAAAAGGCAACTGGCTTAAAGTGCTTACGTTTGATAACGATCCCAACACTGGCAAGGCTTATTTAACAGGCTGCATAATAAACCCCGACAGGCAAAAAGACTATACCACAGCCAGGGATTATTCTAATGGTCCATATATTGGGCTCTTTACACTTAACGTTGGTAATAACAGCAAAGAAATGGCCAACATTTACAGCTACTGGAATACCAATACCATTGCAGGTGTATCAGAAGACGGGTTATTTACTATGCCCGATAATAATTTTTACGTAAGGTATTCAACTGCTTTTAAAGATTATGAAGGCAATACCGTTTTTGCCGGCTCCGCCGTGGTAGAAAAAAAATTATTGGGCATACCAAAATATAAACTTGCCGATGGTGTATTTATTAAACAGGACAGCAAGGCACAGCTTAAACTTGATAACAATGTGCAGTGCGACGAATCAAGTTACTTTGGCCCGGCTGGCACTATTGCTGGGTTTGATAAAAAAGGCTTTTACAAGGTTACCAACAATGAAACAAAAACAAACTACATTATTATTGACGATGATGACAATACGTTTATATACAACGTAAACACTAAAAAAATAATGCGAACCATTCAACATAAAGAAGGAAAAATAAAAACCAATGTTTTTCCTGCAAAAGAAGGGCATGTAATGATTTCGGAATATAATAAAAAAGAGAAATACACCCGCTTCTCTATAGAAGCATTGTGATGTATCTTGTCTATAATAAAACGGTAACAGGCGTTATTGCAACATCTTCGGCCACACGTAACGCTATTGGATATACGTTGCTAAGAAGCCATAAATGCACAACTCAAATAAAATTAAAGGTTTCTATTTCCCTTCCTCGCTGGGCGTCTCTGCCCGGCCACGCTGTTCCTGATGTTCCGCAGGGCATCAGGAACTAAAAATAAAAGCCCTTTTCTAAAGGGTATTTGAAATACATAAGATTAGTTAATGGCTAAAGCCGAAAGAAAGAAACAATGCTATTGCCCTTGTCATAAATGGCAAGGACAGCATAAACCTTACATGTTGCTACACGTTACACCCCATACAAATTATAGGACAGACATTGCCGAGAAGAGAGAAAGAACTATTCGTACCTTTTCATTCGTGATACCCCCCTGCATTCAGGGCGATAGCAAATAACCACCACATTATGATTGTACAATGCACCGCCAGCGACTTTGACGAAATATATAATATTATAAATGATGCTGCTACTGCATATAAAGGGTTTATCCCGGAAGACAGGTATCATGAGCCTTATATGCCCAAGGCAGAGCTACTGGCGCAAATTAACCAGGGTGTTGCATTTTGGGGCTATAAAAAAGATAATACACTAATAGGCGTTATGGGCATACAGGACAAAGAAGAAGTTGTATTAATACGGCACGCTTATGTGCGGCCAGCGTACAGAAGCCACGGAATTGGCGGTAAGCTGCTTACCCATTTAATTGCCATGGCCAAAACACCCGTATTAATTGGTACATGGGCAAACGCCGTATGGGCAATATCTTTTTATGAAAAGCACGGGTTTCGTTTAACCACGCACACCGAAAAGGAGTTGTTGCTGCGTAAATATTGGGCCATACCGGTGCGCCAAATAGAAACATCGGTTGTACTGGCAAGTGCGGATTGGAAAAAGTAAATGTTACGGACTCACTCACCGCCCATTTCCGCAGGGCATCTGGAATCAAAAATAAAAGCCCCTTCTGTCCCTCTTGGCTTTCAAATTACTTTCGTAACGTGCACAATTATTTTGCGTAAATAATTCTCTCCGTAATTTTTTTTATTATTTTAACGGCGTCAACAACAAACCAATAATCTAAACCTTACAAAAATGGAAGCCTCAATCGAAGCAATTGTCATTATTCTCGTTGTATTAATCGGGCTTTTTTTCCTGCTCAGGGCAGTAAATAACTGGTATTGGAAAATAAATGAACGCATCGATATTCAGCACAAAACAAATATTCTGCTTGAGAAAATTCTTATACAATTAGGGGCAACAAACCCTGGCGAGGTTACCGTGGAAGAAGTTGCCACGGGCCAAAGAAAAACAATTACCATAGAAAAATGGATTGAGTTTAAGCGTACCTACCCCGGCGATACAAAATTGAAAATTGTAAAAAGTGAATCAACTACCGAAGCTAACAAACAAGAGTAAAAAACATTTTGTAAAGGGTATTTAAATTATTTGCGATTGACTATTGGGCTAAAGCCCAACAAAAAATAAAAACTCATTTATCCCTGCCATAAATGGCAGGTTAACATACAGCATCTGCATTCTTCCTTTGCGCCTCTGCGTCTTTGCGTGCAACCCATTCCCACTTGCCCGCTTCCGCAGAAAGCCTATATAATCTTACAACAAAAAGGGCCGCAAACTGCAGCCCCTTCATTATAAACAAAATCACAACATTGCTATTTATCCACTACATCAACAGCCGTCCTCCTGTTCATGGCACGGCCGTCTTCTGTGCCGTTATCGCCAATCGGTTTGTCGGCACCGTAACCCTTGGCACCATCAAGCTGCGAATGGTTGGCGCCTAAGTCTTTCAGTTTGGCCAAAATATTATCTGCCCTTTGTTGCGACAATTTTGTGTTTGCCGAAGCATCGCCCACGTTATCAGTAAATCCGCCAATTTTTATTTTTGCTTTAGGGAACGCGTTTAAGATTGCTACTATATTTTTCAACTGCGTTTCTGATGCAAGCAGCAGGTTGGCGCTGTTAGCATCAAACGTAGTTTTTGTTAAGGTAACCCAGTTGCCATTTTTGCTGTCAATTTTTGCATTCGGGTCTTTTAAAAAAGCAATAAGCCTTTCTTCGGTGCCGCCTTTGTCTGCTGTAATCATAGTACCGTTTGGCAATGTATCAGTAACTGCCGGCCCACTGCTGGTTATTGCAGGTGCAGGCGTGTTTACAACAGTGTCTGCAGTGTTATCAACAGCAGCAGCACTGCTATTGTTATGCGCGCGGTACCAAAAAAATGCAGCAACTAAAACAGCAATAATCACCAATATAATTACCAGCGTTGTAGTACGCTTGGCCTTTGCATTTTTCTCGCCGGGGTAATGGCTTATGCCAAGCGCTTCTTTTACATGCACTCCATTTGGTATAGCGTGTATAATACTGTCGCGCTGTAAACCCAGCCAATCTATCATGCCTTTTACATCAAGACTTGATGAATTTATGTGCCTGCCAATGGCATCAAGTGCTGCAAAGCTTGCAACACCTGTTATAAAAGATGCTGAAGCCACACTTACGTTTGCATGCCTGCCAACCTCCTTTATTACATTGTCAGTACGTGCACCAAGCAACGCGTTGGCATAATCCGCACCCTTACTTAACAGGGCACTACCTGCGGTAAGGCCGCCCTGGTTAATGCTTAATTCGTGTATATGCCCAAAAAAATCGTTGCCTGCAGCTTGCTTGCTCAGCTCGTATACTTTTGCCGCGTCTGCCTGGAAGGCGCCTTTGGTTAAAACAGAGGTGAGCACCATTGATATGGCTGCCTGCAGCCCCTTGCGGGTATTGTTTTCACTCTCGCCAAGCAACGAAGCGAATTTTGTAATGATAACATCAGTAAAAACTGATTTGACTGAATCAATTAATGTGTTTGACATGTTTGTTATTTAAGATGATAAAATTTATTTGAAATAAAGAACAGGCGGTACGGCACATTACCTGGCAGCCACAAAGCGAATAGATACTGCCTTTTGTACCGGTATAAAAAACAATTATAGTGCCACAGGATTTACGTGGGGGAACCGCTTGGGGCCATTCTGAAATATTAGGTTTATTGGGAAATTTAACCCTTGCGGGGCGGGAATTCTACAATCCGTTACCGCGCAAATTTTAGAATATAAAAACTTAAATTAGCATCATGCTTTCCTGGTAACAAGCATTCTCAACGGTGGAAAATAAAATGTACTAAAATAACTTACCGGGCAAACTGTTGTTTGCATGCCGAGTTTATCAAAGTTGCGTTTGTATTCTTTTGTATGCATAAAATCTGCAATAACGCCTGTGCCCCCTCTTTTTAAAACCCTGCTTATTTCTTTGCAGGCTGCAAATCTTCCTTCTTTATCAGAAATATTGTGCAAACATAAATTGGAAAGAATTACGTCAAATGAGTTATCGGTAAAACTCATATTCATGGCATTTTCGTTTCTTATCTCAATTTTATCTTTTACTCCTTCAATCGCTGCATTTTTAAAAGCGTTTTCAATATTATTACCGGTAAGGTCTTTTTCGTTCCATATATCAATACCCGTTGCCTTACCAGTTGTTAACTTTTTAGCAGCCCCAATCATTAACAAACCTTTTCCTGTGCCAATATCCAGCACTTGCTCATCGCCTCTCCAGGCAATCATATTCAGCATACGCTCCCTGTGCTTAAATTTGCCAACCAGCGAGTAAACCAGCATAAGCGCACCGCCCAAACTAAGGTATAACCCCATCCACATCAGCCAGGTAATATCGATAATAACGGCGCCTATTTTTACCATCGGAAAAATGAGAGGTAAAATAATGGTGGCTGCTGCTGCAATAAACAGGTTTCTAATAACTCCGGGTGCGTCAATGCCGTAACTTACCCCGCGTGTGTTTAACATATCATAGGTTTAAAATTTTCAACCGGTTTAAATATACGCTTATATTTTTCGGTAACCGTAACTAAGCTTTTGTCTTCTGGTATAATTAAAAAACTTACGTCCGCACCAACCCGTTATCACGCCGCGAAAAAACCAATTGCCCTTCATTCAAAACTTACCAAACTAACCAGTTTAATCAAGTAATTGGCATGCATGGTGTAAAACATATTTGCCGCACGCAGGTATTTATTTGTTTTGGGCAACAATTTTTAAAACAAACAAAACTGTATGGCAAAGAATGATGTAATTATAACCGACCACAACGACGACGGTATTGACCGCGCCGGGTTTATTAAATGCATGGCCTGGGCCGGCACAGGCATATTATGGATGATGAGCGGCGGCATACTAAAATCGTATGGCATGAGCCAGATGATTGATAAACATACCGGCAGGCTAAAAGAAGGGCTGATGATGCCAAAACACGATTTTAGTTTTGTGCAGATAAGTGACAGCCACATAGGGTTTAATAAACCCGCCAATCCTGATGTTACAGGCACGCTGCAGGCTGCTATTGACAAGATAAACGCCATGCCCAATATACCAGCCTTTATGCTGCATACCGGCGACCTTACACACCTTGCGCAGGCTGATGAATTTGATACGCTTGACCAGGCGCTGAAAGGCGTTAAAAGCAACAAAGTGTTTTATGTGCCCGGCGAACATGATGTACTTAACGGCGATAATAAACTGTATATGCAGCGCTATGGAAAAGATACCAAAGGCGATGGCTGGTACAGCTTCGATTACAACGGCGTACACTTTGTTGGGCTGGTAAATGTTATTGATACTTCTGAAGGTGGGCTTGGATCGTTAGGTAAAACGCAGCTTCAATGGCTTGAGGATGATCTGAAGGGCCGCAGTGCCAGCACACCCATCGTTGTTTTTGCGCACATACCGCTTTGGGCTGTTTACCCGCAATGGGGCTGGGGCACAAGAGACAGCGAACAGGCGCTTGGCTTTCTCAGGCGCTTTGGTTCGGTAACCGTTTTAAACGGCCACATACACCAAACCATGCAAAAAACTGAAGGCAATATCACATTTCATACAGCTACTTCAACCGCGTTTCCGCAGCCACAGCCGGGTACTGCACCCGCGCCTGGCCCAATGAAGGTGCCCGAGGAAAAGCTGCGCAGCTTGCTTGGCCTTACCAGTGTTTATTTTGATAAGCATGACCACACCCTTGCGGTTACCGATATACCACTTGCAGGCGATGCAGTTAAAATCCAACAATAAGTACAGGTATTATGCAAACAGTTAAAAAATTAGTACTGCTAAATGGGGGCTTATTATACACACTATTTGGTGCTGCGCAGTTCAGGGTTATTGATGCAAAGTCGTCAATAAAATTTACTATTAAAAATTTTGGTATAAATGTGGGCGGTGCATTCAGCGGGCTGGAAGGCATGATAATGTTCGACCCCGGTAATGTCGCAAGTGCATCATTTAAAGTAAGCATAAAGGCAAATACAGTAAACACCGGCAATGATATGCGCGACGGTCATTTAAAGGCTGAGTCTTATTTCAATGTTCAGCAGTACCCGCTAATCACCTTTACATCAACTAAAGTTACCAGTGGGCAGGCAAGCGGCACATTTGTAGTGTATGGCAAACTGGCCATAAAAAATCATGTTCAGGATATTACATTTCCCTTTACCGCACAACCAGCAGGCACAGGCTATTTATTCAAAGGTTCGTTTACCATCAATCGAAGAGATTTTGATATTGGTGGCTTTAGTATTATATCAGATAATGCCGAATTAACACTCAGCGTTTTTGCTGATAAATAACACAGCTTTCAATAACATCATTTATTACAGATCATATTTTATTTATGAGTATATCAAAAAAAGCAATTGTTATAACGGGCCTTGCGTCTATGGCTATTATAGGTGTTGCTGCCGTTAAGCCACCAAAAGGCCAATATACAAACCTGCAGGTGTTACCTGCAGATATATCAGCAAAGCAATTAAATAAAATAATGGTTGATGAATTTGAAGACGGGCTTGGTGTTACATGCGTTTTTTGCCATGCCGAAAATAAAGACACGCATAAGCCTGATTATGCCAGCGATGAAAAACCGGAAAAAGAAATTGCTCGTGCTATGATGCGTATGACCTCAGGGATAAATGAGCAATATTTTGAATTAAAGCACCCAATGGTGGGTGATTCTATAATAGCAGTAACGTGCAATACGTGTCATAACGGGCAGCCCAGGCCCGGCAATGAAGAAACAAAATAGAGGGGTTTTGTGCAGGCCGTTTCCCCGAAACGGCCTTTGCTTTTATTCCTATTATGTTTCGTTTCTCTATTAACACCAATAATTCCTCCCCAAGTTATTTGTGTCAAAAATATATTCAAGTCAACAAAGCACTGTTTCAGTTCCCAAGGCATTTGCGTGGTTTTGTTAAAAATCACATCTCCCGTTGTGGTTTATCACTTTTTTTACGGCAAACCGCGGGTATAACTTGCACCCACATTAATCCTCCGCTACGAAACTAACAGGAAAAACATTCTGATCTTTCTTTATAAAAAGGCCTTGGGAGGGGCCATATTTGCTATGCCAAACATTATAACAAAAAACGTAACATGGGTACCACGCGGCATTCGCGGCCACGGCAGTGCGTACCAGCCTTTTGGGCCCAACGTGCCTAATGGCAACGTAAACGCAGGCACACTGCCTGTACAGGTGCCTATGGGTGAAACCTTGCCATCAACAGATGCTGAAGGCAATCCTGAAAATTTAATACTTGCGTTTGTATGTGTTACCAATACCGCTGATGGTAACGAAGTATTTTTTCCGGGCCAAACAGGTACTATTAACGTAGGCAGCGGCGACGTTACTTTTACCAACATTTTTGTACCGCAGGGTTATGGCGGCCAGCCCGGCGATGGCGGTGTATCAATTGATGCATTTGACGTTAATGCCGGTGCATTTGCTGACGACCCTTATTTTGTAAACGTAATTACCGATGCCAGCCTTAACAACGAAGCTAACCTGCAGGGCTGGGTACCTTCAACCTCACCTGAAGATGTACAGTCATTCAACTCAATTCACGGCGTACCGTTTGAGCAATGGCTTATGGTAGTGGGCAACGACACCATAAACCAGGAGGACCTGTTTATACCAACAGGTGGTTATGGTGTTTGTTTTGCCTTCTTTAAAACACCTGTAGGCAACGGGGGCGGCACAAGGCCAAACATCAGCGGCCTGTACGAAGCTATTTATGTTTGGGTATCACAGGGTGTAAAGGTAGATGGCGGCGGCCCAACAGGCAATGGCCCCGTACCACCATGGAACCCTTATGTGCTTGAAATGATTGCTGCCCTTGCTTTGGCGCAATCTGCCGGCAGGCTTAATGCCAAATTGCAGGGCCAGGTATTGCAAACCGCAGCAAGGCAGGTATTACTGTCTGCTGAACATATTGCAAGTGGTTTAAATAGCCAGGCTGCAACACATTCACAGCTTAAAGAAGAGTTTAGCAATTAGAACATCATGCCTCTTACTTATACCGCCGCGCTGTTTGCAGTGCGGCGGTTTTTTATTTGTATATAACGTGCAGTTATTATATCACCTGCAGCCATCATATTCATTTATTATTTTCAGTAACACCTTTTTATACTTGCCGCGGTTAAAAATAACAAATGGCAAAAAGTAGTCGTCTTCCCGTGCTTTTATTTTATCCGCCAGTGCCGGGCAATCACTAACAAGCGCGCTCATTTTTAAATCAAAATCAGGCATCAGTTTGTTGCTCCTGATATTAATTGTTTCATAAGGCTTTGCGCCAGGCAGAGATATAAAATAATCATCTGCTTCTTCCCCGGTTGAGTTTCCCTTGCCCGTTTGGTGCAGCGTGTATAGTTGTATTTTTGATTTTGGCCCCGTTAACCTTTTTACAAAAAGCAATTGGTTAGTATTGTTTACAAACAGGTCAACTTTCTTTAATGCATAAAAATTACTGTCCATATAATACCCGGCAATACTGCTTAACGGTACATTTCTCTTTTCTGTTTCACCCTCCGGTACAGCATAAATAAAATTAATTGCAGGCACATCAATATTAAAATCATTTTCAAATGGTATAGTAATTTGCCCTGTAAGCGTGGTGCCGTCGTTAAATAAAATGGTTCCCTTCCTGTTTAAAACATCATTACTGGTTGAGAAGTATGAGGTGCTTACACAACCCGGAAGTATTAATACAAGAGCAATAATAAACAATCGCACCATAATGTTTTGTATTGATTTAATGGGCTTTACAGTAAATGTAAAACATTTTGTATGCCTGTTGTAAAAAATAGCTTAACTAATACCCTAACTCTTCCCATCTATCATAATATCATACCTGCCCAGCAGGCCTGCAACACTGCTTAGCGAGAATTTTGCTTTAGCAATACGGTTGCGCATGGGGTCAATTGAAAAATTGTAAGAAGTTCTAAAATCTGCTTTTTCAAGTACAGTATTTTCAAATGCAGCTTTCGCAAAATCGCAATTATAAAAGCTTGCTTCGGTAAGGTCGCATTCAGTAAGATCAATTTCGTGCAACTGGCAATTTTTAAATTGTGTTTTTTTAATTTTTGTTTTGTAGAAGGATGAGTGGTTTAAGGTGCAATCAGTAAACTTAACACTAAGGCCGTATTGGTTGCACGTCTCAAAATGCAGCCCAAGCATTTTACAGCCTGTAAAAACAACATCCCTTAAAACAGTGTTACCTAATTTAACAAGGCTGAGGTTGCAGTTAGTGAAACTGCAATCAATAAATACAATACCTGCAAATGCAGTTGCTGAAAAATCACAATTAATAAAACTGCAATTTTCATATTCTCCCTTGTGTAAAGGGGCTACCGTAAAGTTTACTTTATCAAATGTTTTATCCTGTATTATCGTATCCATTTTTTGCAGCAAACTGTTATTGCT
>Ga0206931_1159_pt1 | contig 20221 bp, 18 predicted proteins | sample Alteio_BWOrgHeat_17_FD_152946 | JGI IMG/M metagenome (GOLD analysis project Ga0206931, IMG submission 152946) | Enriched cells from forest soil in Barre Woods Harvard Forest LTER site, Petersham, Massachusetts, United States -... | ecosystem: Environmental > Terrestrial > Soil > Temperate forest >...
CTTACGGCGGCCAGGAAGAGCGGCTAAATGTAAACACATACACCAACAACAGGCGCTGGGTTATGAAAGATTTAAAGCCACTTAAAGCTGAAAGCTATGTTTCATCCGAAAGAAACTATATTGATAAAATTGAATTCCAGCTTTCACAGGTTTATGATGGAGAAACAACTAAGGATGTAATGAGTGATTGGGGAAAAGCATCGCAGGAATTGCTTTCAAGGGAAGATTTTGGCCTGGCATTTACCGAAGATGCAAGTTGGTTGCAGGATAAGGTAAAAGAAATATCAAACAGCAACCCCGATGCAATACAGTTTGCGCAAAGCGCATATAACTATATCAGGGATAATTTTAACTGTACAAATTATAATAACTTTTACATTAAATCCTCATTACAAAACGTTTTTAAAAGCCATAGCGGCAATGTTGGCGAACTTAATTTATTGCTTGTTTTAATGCTGCGCCAGCGTGGCCTCGCCGCCGACCCCGTCTTGTTAAGTACCAGGGAAAATGGCTTTAATTTCCCCAGCTACCCGATACTCGACAAGTTTAATTACCTTATTTGCCAAATGAAAAGCGGGGATAATGTTTATTATCTCGACTGCAGCCATAAGCTTTTGGCGTTTGGCCTGCTGGCGGGCAATTGTTACAACGGCAATGCAAGAGTTGTAAATACTTTAAACCCCGGCGCCCTTAATTTTAGCGCAGACTCTCTTAAGGAGCAAAAGCTGGTTTTAATAAATATATCAAACAGTGATAACGGTAACCTCGCAGGCACTGTAAAGCAGACGCCAGGAATGTCTGAGTCATACAACATACGCGAAGCGCTTGTTGCGTCGCAGGGTGGAGACCCGCTAAAGTTGTTAAAAAATTACTGCCCTGTTGATATACCCGCTACCAACCTTACCGTTGATTCTTTAAAAAATCTTGCATCGCCCGTTACAATAAATTATGATGTTAAGTTCAGCGCAAACGGTGCAGATATTTTCTACTTTAACCCGCTCATTTTCCATATAGTTCCCAAAAACCCGTTTACGTCAGATACAAGAACATATCCTGTTGAAATACCATATTGTATACAAGACGTGTATATTCTGAATATGGACGTGCCTGACGGATATAGGGTTGATGAGCTGCCAAAATCGATAAGGCTAAGGTTAGGTGACACTGATGGGCAGTTTGAATACATTGCCGCAGCGGACAAAAATCACATACAATTGCGATGTAAGCTAACTATAAACAAGGCTAATTTTGACGCAGCAGATTATGAGTACCTGAGAAATTTTTTTGCCGCGGTTGTTAAAAAGCAGTCAGAGCAAATTGTATTTAAAAAGCTTTAATAAATGCCCCTTTTAAAAAAACATTTTCACGTTATTTTATTTGCAATACTCGCTGGTATTGCCAACATTGCTTTTGCGCAGGAAACAAGCAATGTAAAGTTTGGCAAAATATCGGCTGAAGATTTTAACCTTCAGGGCGTTGATACAAGCAAAGGCGCTGTAATTATTGCAGATATAGGCTCAACCAATTTCGTAGGTAGTATCAAAGGCTGGTTTCGCCATGTTTATAAAAGATACACACGGGTGAAAATCTTGAACGATAATGCATTTAATACCGCCACCCAGCATATTTTTTTATACAGTAAAGACCAGGAGAATGAAACTTTAAGCGATGTAGCCGCAACTACGTACACGCTTGAAAATGGAAGAATTATACAAACCAGCCTTGATAAAAAAGATATTTTTGAAGACAGGTACAATAAAAATTATACTGAGAAAAAATTTACGCTTCCTGCAGTAAAAGCAGGTTCAATAATTGAGTACGCTTATACCATAACTTCAGATTTTGATTTTCGGCTTCATGCCTGGGAATTTCAAAGTACTGAGTATCCTTGCCTTTGGAGTGAGTATAACGTATCTATTCCCAATCTTCTTATCTACGCATCTGTAAGGCAGGGATTTGACAGTTTTTATATAAACAAATCTTCTGTTGTGCGCAAAAATTATTTAATAACGCAAAAAGGTTTGTATAATCCTGCTTATGGCGAAGAAGACCAGGATGTAAACGTTGGAACATTAACCAACAATCGCAGGTGGGTAATGAAAAATGTACCGCCGCTTAAATTAGAAAGTTATGTTTCATCGCCAAAAAATTATATTGACAAAATAGAGTTTCAGCTGTACCAAACATCAAATGGCGACAAAACCAGGGATGTAATAACTACATGGGGAAATGCTTCGCATGAATTATTAGACCGACAGGATTTTGGCAAACCCCTTATGGACCCATCCCAATGGCTGAATGATAAGGTAAAGGAACTGTCTGCCAACAATGCTGATTTACTAACATATTCGCAAAACGTTTTTTATTATATACGCAATAATTTCAACTGCAACAGTTATAACAATTTTTATATAAAAACTTCTCTAAACAATGTTTTTACTGCGCAAAATGGAAACGTTGGCGAAATTAACCTGTTACTTATTTTGCTTTTAAGCCAAAAAGGGATTATTGCAGAACCTGTGCTGCTTAGCACAAGGGAAAATGGTTTTAATTTTCCAAAATACCCTGTACTGGATAAATTCAATTATCTTATTTGCCGCGCTAAGATTGATGACAAAGTTTATTACCTTGACTGCAGCCATAAACAATTAGGCTTTGGCTTACTGGCAGGTAACTGTTATAACGGCCAGGCCCGGGTAGTAAATGAAGACCAACCCGACTCAATTATTTTTAGCGCAGATTCCGTTAAGGAGCAAAAAGTGGCTTTGGTAACGATATCTAATACTGAAGAAGGAGTGCTTGAGGGTAGTGTTAAGCAAACACCCGGTATGCTTGAGTCTTATAACATTCGCGGGGCTTTTGCTGCATCGCAGGCTGGTGACTCTTTGAAAATATTGAAAGATTACTGCCCGGTGGACATTCCTGTTTCAGGTCTTTCTATAGATTCATTGAAGAGAAGTGAATTTCCGGTAAGTTTAAATTATAACTTTAAGTTGAGTACAAATGCAGAGAGTGTTTTTTATTTCAACCCTTTTATGTTCCAGGTATTTCCTAAAAACCCGTTTACTGCCGGCACCAGGGCATACCCGGTTGAACTGCCTTACTGTATTCAGGATGCCTACATTTTAAATATGGAAGTACCCAAAGGGTTTAAAATTGATGAAATGCCAAAATCGGTAAGGATAAAGTTAGGAGAAGCCGATGGGCAGTTTGAATATATTGCTGTTGTAAATAATAATCGCATTCAGTTACGCTGTACATTGATGCTTAACAAAGCCAATTTTGAAGCAGGCGACTACGAAACATTAAGAGATTTTTTTACCGCGGTTGTTAAAAAACAATCCGAGCAAATTGTATTTAAAAAACTTTAACAGTATAAATGTTATGTGCAGAAAGTTAGTTTTAGTATTTGCGGTGTTTTTTATCATCGCAAAAATACACGCCCAGTACCCCGTTGCCGCGATACCTGATTCGTTGAGAAAGGACACAAGGGTAGTTACCCGTTTAAGTGAAAAAATTTTTGAGATAAGGTCTCCCGGTAAAGCTACTGTGCATGAACACTATGTATACACCATATTAAACGAAACGGGTAAAAATTTTGGCGGCTATTATACTGATTATGACAGGTTTAAAAGTATTAACGACCTTACCGGTACACTTTATGATGCATCCGGCAAAGAAATAAAACACATAAAGAAAAAAGATTTTGCGGATGTTACCGGCAGCGGCGATGAGACACTAATGACCGACACAAGATATAAGGAGTATAATTTTGGTTATGGTGTTTACCCATATACAGTTGAGTTTGAAGAGGATTATGATTTGAACGGCATAAGGGATATACCTGATTGGGTGCCACAGGAAGGCTCCGGAATATCAGTTCAGGAAAGCCGTTTTATGCTGATGGCACCTGCTGATTACAATGTACGTTACAAGGCTTTTAATTACAAAAGTGATCCTGTGATGGGCGACAAATCAGGTAAAAAAACATATACCTGGGAAGTTAAAAACCTCGCCCATATTGACAAAGAAGTTTTATCTCCTATATGGCATGAGCTGGTACCCTATGTTATGATGGCGCCGTCTGAATTTGAAGCAGAAGGTTACAAAGGCAACATGGCTACGTGGCTTGACTTTGGTAAATTTATCAATACCCTTTTGCAGGGTAAAAACGCATTGCCGGATGCTGTAAAACAAAAAGTGCATGAGCTGACAGACAATGTAAAAGACCCCAAAGAAAAAATAAAATTACTTTACAGTTACCTGCAGCAAAACACACGGTATATAAGCATACAGCTTGGTATTGGCGGCTGGCAGCCTTTTGACGCCAACTATGTGTACACAAAAAAATATGGCGATTGTAAAGCGCTGTCAAATTTTATGGTAGCGTTGCTAAACGAAGCTGGCATAAAAGCAAATTATGTTGTTATCCGTGCAGGCGATAATGCAGCCCCGCTGATAAAAGATTTTCCCTGCAGCCAGTTTAATCACGCGACCGTATGCGTGCCTATGCAAAAAGATACTATGTGGCTTGAATGTACCAGCCAAACACTGCCGGCAGGTTACATAGGCGATTTTACAGGTAACCGCGAAGCATTGATGATTGATGAAACAGGTGGTCATGTTATATCCACCAAAAGGTATGCGTCAAAAGATAACCAAACCATTACCCATGTATCCGGAAAAATTGATGAAACTGGCAAGCTTACTGCCGACATTGTTACAAGGTATACAGGCATTGATTATTACGATACCCATGCAGAAGCTACTGAACTGTCAAAAGACGACCAGTTGAGATTATTAAAAGAGGAAATTAACCTTGCTACCTACGATGTTCCTGGTTTTAGCTACGACGATCATAAGGACGAGAATCCGTATATTGATGAACGTGTACAGGTAACTGCAGATGGTTGTGCGTCTGTAACAGGCAAGCGCATGTTCTTCACACCTAACTTCCTCTCACAGTCCGGCGTAAGGCTTGAAGCAGATGACAAACGTAAATTTGACGTAGTATATAAAAATGACTTTACACATATTGATACACTTCAGTTCCAGGTACCTGGTGGTTATTCAATTGAAGCCATGCCAAAAGATGTAACCATAGCTAATGAATTTGGAAACTACGAAATTCATTTTAAAGTAGATGCAGACAAGGTGTACGTAAATAGGAAATATGAACGCAGTGCCAATCGCTTCCCACCCGCAAAATATAACGATCTCGTAAAGTTTTACGACAACATGTACAAAGCCGACCGCAGCAAAATTGTGTTTGTAAAAAAAGATAGTTAACTGTTCTATACATTATTTTCTTCTGCATGCAGTTTATGAAAAAAGCGGTGCGCAATAGGTGCTATTAGTATGCCGATATTAGTAATAAACGCCACCCCGCTAAACAGCGCGTAAAATGATGAGAACAACTTGCCCCAGGTTGTTTTTACCTCGGCAACAGGCCCCATGCCGCTTAATATCATGCTGGCATTATGCAATGCGTCAAGCCAGCTCATTGGGCCGCCGTATTTGTAGCCAACTATGCCAATAACAAGGCAAATACTTAAAAATATTGCTGCTAAAAAAACATTATGGTACAGCCGTTTTATAAATACCTTATGTGGTGCTAAAGGCTGCCGCTTATTTTCGTAGCCATCCATAAAAATAAAATTGCCGTAGCTTCTGGCCATAGGTTTTATATATCTAATTATTGCACTGTATCTGGCTGTCAATTACGGCTTTAATGCCTGTAAATACCTGCTTTTTGTCTTCACTTCCGTTGCCCTTTGTAAATATTATGCATGCGTAGCCCCTGCATAAATCCATTACCGGCCAGGTGCCTGTTAAACTGGGTGCTGTAAAACATGTAGGTTTACCGTTGTTGTCTTTTTCAAGTACCCATGCACCAAGTGCATAATCCAGGCCCTGCATACAGGGTGGGCTGTATTTCATTTGCTGCCCGTCAATTTGCAACTCTTCCAGTTGCGCAACTGCTTTTTCACTTAAAATACGCTTACCCTTAAACATGCCTTTATTCATAAGCATACCCATAAAATTAATAAAGTCTGCGGGTGATGAATATGCCCCGTTGCTGCCGCTTATACCTTTATCATAGTCAAATTGAAAGGTTGTACTTCGCATGCCCATTGGCCTTAAAAATTTTTGCTGCATTATTTGTTCAAACTCGCGTTTCCCAACAATCTCAACAATTCTTGCAGCAATATTTAATCCAATGTTGCTATACCTGAAGGCAGTACCCGCATTGGTTTGTATTTCGTGGCTGTTAGCATAGCTGTTTACCTCGCCCTCAAGCGTTTTAAACCCGCCGGTAGTACCCGTTCCTTTGTCACCTTCAATACCCGTCATGTGGGTAAGGCAGTTTCTTATTGTAATATAACCTTTGCCATAGGTTGAAAAAATGGGCAGGTATTTACTCACTTTATCATCCAGCGATATCTTTCCTTCATCAATATATTCCATAACCATTGCCGCGGTAAACCATTTGCTGCAGCTGCCTACCGGCTGTTGCTCATTGGGCAAAAAATCAGCGCTCGATTTTGTATATACCACTTTGCCGTCCTTATACACCATTATCACTAATTTTCCGCCCATGTCTTTCTCATACTGGGCAAATTTGGTGTTCAATTCATTAAAATCGTATTGGGCCTGGCCGGCCTGAAAAAATAACAGGTAAATGAATAACAAACTGACTTTCATGCAGGTTATACGGAAGCAACGTGCCATAAATGCGGTCTTTTTTGGGGTTTGGTAAAAGAGTATGCTTTTTGCGGACTGAATATAGTAACATATTCAATATATGAGTACACAAAAAAGTTCGACGGCTGTAAAACACCGATAAATTCTTACATAAAAACCGGGATGCAGCAACTGAATGGATTTATTAAAAAAATTACAAGAAAATACTATATGAACCTTAACAATTACACCATAAAAGCACAGGAGGTTATTCAGCAAGGCCAGCAGTTGGCCTTTAATGCCGGTAACCCCAGCATTGAGAACGAGCATTTGCTAAAGGCATTGCTTGACCAGGAGGATTCTCCCGTGGAATATTTATTAAAGAAAAACAACGTTACAGTTAACCTTGTTGAAAGCAAGCTTGCTGAATTACTCGGGCGTTTGCCTAAAAACGCGGGTGGCGAACCTGGACAGGCATTGTCACGCGACCTTAATAACACCTTGCTGCGTGCAAACAATGTTTTAAAGCAGTTTGGGGATGAGTTTGTTACATCAGAACACCTGCTGCTTGCATTAATACAGGGCGGCGATAGTACAGCAAAGCTTTTAAAGGATGCAGGCCTTACAGAAAAAGGGTTGACTGCCGCCATTAAAGATCTAAGAAAAGGCGATTCGGTAAAGTCGCAAACGCAGGAAACACAGTTTAATGCGCTTAACAAATACGCTAAGAATTTGAATGAAATGGCCCGTAATGGCAAACTTGACCCCGTTATCGGCCGCGATGAAGAGATAAGGAGAACACTGCATATTTTAACCCGCAGAAGTAAAAACAACCCCATTTTAGTGGGTGAGCCTGGGGTAGGTAAAACTGCCATTGCTGAAGGGCTGGCCATACGCATAATAAACGGCGACGTACCCGAGAACTTAAAGAGCAAAATTATTTACGCGCTGGACATGGGGCAATTGATTGCTGGCGCAAAATATAAAGGCGAGTTTGAAGAGCGCCTGAAAAGTGTTGTCAAAGAAGTCAGTACCAGCGATGGCGAAATTATTTTGTTCATTGACGAGATACACACCCTTGTGGGTGCAGGTGGCGGCGAAGGGGCTATGGATGCTGCCAATATTTTAAAACCCGCTCTTGCCCGCGGTGAGTTGCGTGCTATAGGTGCAACAACACTTAATGAATACCAGAAGTTTTTTGAGAAGGATAAAGCACTTGAACGCCGTTTTCAAAAGGTATTGATTGACGAGCCTACTGCAGAAGATGCTATATCTATTTTGCGTGGTTTAAAAGACCGGTATGAAACGCACCACCACGTGCGTATAAAAGACGAGGCTATTATAGCTGCAGTTGAATTATCGCAGCGTTATATAACCGACAGGTTTTTGCCGGACAAGGCCATTGACCTGATTGATGAAAGCGCGGCAAAGCTTCGTTTGGAAATGAACAGCATGCCCGAAGAACTTGATAAGCTTGAAAGGCAAATACGCCAGCTGGAAATTGAACGTGAAGCAATAAAACGCGAGAATGACCCGGCCAAGTTAAAGGAGTTAAACAATGAAATTGCCAATTTAAGCGTAAGCAGGGATACATTTAAAGCCAAATGGAAAGAAGAAAAAGAATTGGTGGAAAAAGTGCAAAATGCCAAGGCTGATATTGAAAAATTAAAGCTTGAAGCAGACCAGGCAGAACGTAACGGCGACTACGGCAAAGTTGCAGAAATAAGGTATGGCAAAATAAAAGACCAGGAACAAACCATAAATAAATTAAGCAACCAGCTTGAAAACATCAGCGATAAAAGGCTTATGAAAGAAGAAGTTGACGCTGAAGATATAGCCCAGAATATAGCCCGTGCAACCGGTATACCTGTTGCCAAAATGATGCAGAGCGAGAAGATAAAGTTGCTGCTGCTTGAGGATGAGTTGCACAAACGCGTGGTTGGGCAGGAAGAAGCGATTACAGCAGTGGCAGATGCCATACGCAGAAGCCGTGCAGGTTTACAGGATCCGAAAAAGCCGATAGGTTCATTTATATTCCTTGGTACAACGGGTGTGGGTAAAACTGAATTGGCGAAAGCCCTTGCTGAATACCTGTTTGACGATGAAAGCATGATGACGAGGATTGATATGAGCGAGTACCAGGAAAAGCATACAGTAAGCAGGTTAGTTGGCGCCCCTCCGGGATATGTAGGGTATGATGAGGGTGGCCAGCTAACCGAAGCTGTACGCCGCAAGCCTTACAGCGTTGTTTTGCTTGATGAAATTGAAAAGGCAAACCCTGATGTGTGGAATATTTTATTGCAGGTGCTGGATGATGGCCGCCTTACTGATAATAAAGGCCGCGTGGTGAATTTTAAAAACACCATCATCATTATGACGAGCAACATAGGAAGCCATCTTATACAGGAAGCCTTTGAAAATGTGAATGAGCATAATATTGACAAAGTTGAGGCGCAGGCTAAAACGGAAGTGATGAACCTGTTGAGGCAAACCATACGTCCCGAGTTTTTAAACAGGGTTGATGAAATAATAATGTTCCATCCGTTGTTGAAGAAGGATATTCTTAACATAGTGAAGATCCAGCTGGATGGGCTTAAAGATATGCTGGTTAAAAACGGGATCAGGCTTGAATTTAGTGATTACTTGATTGAGTATTTGGGCGAGCAGGGTTTTGACCCTCAATTTGGTGCAAGGCCGCTAAAACGTTTAATACAAAAGGAAATAGTAAATACGCTAAGCAAACGGATACTGGCAGGCGATATTGACAGGGAGCATCCCGTACTGGTAGATGTATTTGATAACGTGGTTGTATTTAGAAATGAAGCCAGCCATACACAAACCATCTTTCCCAAACAAAAAACAGCAACAGCATAAACGAAATGTGAGTTTGGATATGAGGTGTAAAACCCCGCCGTGGTGCGGGGTTTTTTTATTGCGTTTTTTTAAACTGACATTTGAAATTATCATTGCAAAGCTGGTATCACAATTTTCGCCTCTCCTATTTGAAAGATAATATCAATATCTGTATAGGCAGGCATATCGGCGATAAGCCCGGCTGAAATTTCATTAAAGCGCTTTTCAAAAGCCTCCTGGCTATCAAAAACTAATTGGCAAACAGCAACAAACGGCGGTTTTGACCCCGGTACACCAGCATTTTGCCCGAGCGAAATGTTTATACCCTTAAGTGCATCGCCAAACTGTGCAATAGACATTGGCATGTGTTTGTTTATATAATAGTCTGCATCAAACCTGCCGCCTTCTTTATTAGGGTATAAAATAGTAATGGTTATCATAATGCAGCAAATTTACCTGTGTATTTGCGTTGCAAACTCTCTATCTTTCAACAGCTGTGCAATAATGTCTTCAAATCCTGTTTCGGTCACAGTAACGCTCGGTCCATCCCTGTTTCAAGCCTTAAATCAAATTTGTGCGGGTACATTTACCCAATTCAATAGCTTTAAGCAGTATTACTAAATAAACAAACTACATACCTATGGGTTTAAATAAATATGTTTTGATTGCTGCACAGTTTTGCTGCACAGCAATAGTGCACGCACAGCAAAACGGGGATTTAATTGGCAAGTCTGCTGTTCAGTTGCCTGAGTATTCAACAGTTAAGGGTATAGATTTTTACTATACCCAGCCTGAATATGATGAAACGCTTCACGATACCTCTTTTCACATTCAAAAGCTGCAATACTGGAGTGATAATTTAAAGGTTGTGGCTTACATGGCTTCGCCTAAGAAAGCCGCGGGCAAAAAACTGCCGGTAATTATTTTTAACAGGGGCAGCTACATTCGTAACGATATTGCGTATATGCACGCGCCGCTTTTTCGTAAGTATACCAAAGCCGGTTATATTGTTATTGCACCAGCGTTACGTGGTAGCGAAGGTGGCGAGGGTACCGATGAGATGGGTGGTAATGACGTTGACGATATTATGAATATTTACCCGTTGCTGCTGCAAATGGGTAATGTTGATACTTCGCGCGTTTTTATGTATGGTGAATCAAGAGGCGGTATGATGACATTCCTCGCCCTGGCGAAAAAATTCCCGGTTAAAGCTGCTGCAACAGTTGGCGCTTTTACTGACATGCAGATGTTTAACGATGATAATCCTTATATAATAAATGTATCCCACCAGATTTGGAAGGATTATGATGAGCATAAAGACTCCATTATTTACAAACGTTCTGTAGTAAACTGGGCCGATCTTATTAATGTACCCGTTTTAGTAATGCAGGGCGGTGCCGACCCCCAGGTCAGGCCATTTGAGTCGTTAAAGTTGGTAAATATTTTTCAGCAAAAACAAAAAACCTACCAATACATCATTCTTCAAAATGGTAACCATATTCTCTCCCATGAATGGACAGATGAACGTGACCGGCAAATTTTAAACTGGTTTGAGAGATATAGTAAATAGGCAGCAGTAAGTTGCTGAATTGATAAGCATTTAAGGGAAATCCTAATTATTGTAATTGTGGTTATAATTGTTGCTGTTTACAAGGCACTTTACGTAAGTTTGGATATTTCTTTTAGTTTTAAAATCCTTCAACGTCCCGTTTAAAAATCTTTAAAAAATGGGTGATTATCTGCCTGGAACCATATCACAACCAAAATTAGCCCGCAAAACATATCGCTGGCTTGCAGCGCTGATTGACTATATCCTATTTTTTTCCTGCTTTACAGTGTGCCTCATTTTTTTTGGTGAGAAACATATTAGTGAAGATGGTGTTGTAGGCTATGAGGTGAATAACTTTCCGGGATTACTGGTAATTGCATCCTGGTGGCTGTTATTTCCCGTATTGGAAGGAACAACCGGGCAAACTTTAGGGAAAGCTATTTTTAATATAAAGGTAATAAAAGCAGACGGCACGAAGGCTTCGTTTGGCAATTGCGTTGTAAGGCACCTGTTTGATTTTGTTGATTACATACCTTTTTTGGGTTTCGTTGGTATTATTGTAGCTTCCAATAATAATTTAAAACAACGAGTTGGCGACCTTGTGGCAAAAACCATAGTTGTTCCTTCAAAATAATACTTTACTACATGCAAGCACCACCAAAACCAGAAGTTTGGCAGCGCGGCACTGTAGCAGGTGTACCAGCACTGCTGCAACCTGTTGCCCATGCATTGCTGCAGGCCGAAGAAGAAATAACTGGTGCGGTAAAAAATATGCCGGCCTCCTTACTGTGGTTGCAGCCAGCCGGTGTGGCCTCTATTGCATTTCATATACAACATATAACTGGTGTACTTGACAGGTTGTTTACTTACGCAAAAGGCGAATTGTTGTCTGAGGAGCAATTACATTATCTCTCACTTGAAGGAAAAAGAAATGAAGCAATTACAGCAGAAATATTATTGACAAATTTGAGAGAACAAGTAGAGCAGGCTATTGAGCAGCTACGCCGAACTAACGAAAGTATATTAACTGATAAACGGGGAATTGGAAGAAAACAAATACCAACAACGGTTATAGGGTTAGTGTTTCATGCGGCGGAGCACACTACGCGGCACACAGGGCAATTGTTGGTAACCGCAAAAGTTGTGGAAAATAGCAGTAAATTATAACGGGGCTTTCGTCTCACGTTTCACATCTGCCGGCTCATATTCTCACACTCCCCAATGGCTGCTGTGCTGGTACAGGGCCATTTCTATCAAAGCGCCAATTTGCATTGAGTCTTTTGTTTCGCCTTTGCCTCTTTCAAGCCAGTGTTCAACACCCATTTCGTCTACGTGGCTAACTATTTCCCGCCTTTTCTTAGGCGTATGCAGCACATACACAGGGCTTTTTTCTTTATCTTCCCGCAGGTCTACAAAAATCCTGCTCCCATTCCATGATATAGTAAAATTATTGTCCATGCAAATACATACGCAATTAAAGTGCCAAAGCGTTGATTTACGAAAGTTAATTTTTTGTTTATTGGCAAGATCCGCTACTTCGGGTCGCTCAAAAAATTGAGGGCCGGAACCGGCAGTATTTGTTTGAAAATATCTTCTATAGATCTGTTAGCTAAAATTGATGGACCGGGAATATATTGCCGTATTGCAATTTGTGGCTCGCTTCTTGACTTATACTGTCAAACATACCTTTATGAAAAACAGTATATTAAGATCAGTTATTGCGATTGTTGTTGTAGTTATAGTTGCCTCGGGCTGCTTTGTAAGCAGAGATGGGCGTCACCACCATGAACCGCACCATGATGAGGTTATAATAAAAGGACGTGTAAATTAAAACTATTAGAATAATGCCCTGCTACAAAGCCTTTTTGTAAATACTTTGTGGCAAGGCATTATATTTACCTAAAAATACGCATCGTTCCTACCATGAACTATGAGCCATCAACCATGAACCAGCCTACAATATCTCGTCCCATTTGCTTTTATCTTTCAGCAAAACCTCTCTCAATAACCTGATAGAAGGCATGCCGTTATCAAGCATGGCATCATGAAATTTTTGCAAAGAAAAGTTAGTACCTTCCTGTTGTTTATAGTCATCACGCAATTTCAGTATTTGCAGTTTGCCCAGGGTGTAATACAGGTAGCCGGGGTCAAATGTGTCGCGCAAAGCCTCCTGCCTGCTGGGTTTATCACCCTGGTACCAGTTATCCATAAAAAACCTTGTGCCTTCGTCCACAGAAATGCCCTGGCAATGCGTTTTCATAGAAACACACAAACGGCAAAGGCGCAGCAAAGCGTCACCCGATTGTGCTATCCGGTATTTTGCTGCTCTTACTGAATCGCCATTATTACCATAGCCTTCATCAGCCATCATCTTTTCACAGTAATGCGCCCAACCTTCAATAAAAGCATAGCTGCCAAATATCTTTTCAATTTTTGTAGCAGCAGATGCATTTAAATGCAAAAACTGCGTGTAATGACCGGGGTAAGCTTCATGAATGGTAACATTGTCTGTAGTGTAATAATCAAACTGCGATAGCCAGTCTTCTTTTTGCTGCGCCGTCCACTTAGGGTCAACTGGCGTTATATAGTAGTAGGCTTCTGTGGCTTTTCTCTCAAATGGGCCGGGCGTATCCATTGATGCTGTGCTGGTGCTGCGCGCATATTGGGGTGTTTCTTCCACCTTTACACGCACTTCGCTCGGCATGGTAACAATGGTTTTATCAATTAAAAACTGCCTTATTTGTTCCAGGTTGTGTTTGGCAAAAGGTATAAGGCTGTCGGCTGCAGGGTGTTCTTTTTGTATATCGTGGTACACATCCACAGGTCTTTTAGCAGGGTTTATTATGTGCGCAGCCCGGTTAAACATATCCTGTTCCTTTTTTAGTTCCTTCAGTCCGATAGCCAGTATATCTTCCGGCGTTATGGTAACATTTTCCTGGCATTCCAGCATTTTTATATACTTATCCCTGCCTAATGCATAATGGTTATGTGCTTTGGGTAATTTTTCTTTTTGCAGGTAATCAGCAAAGGCATTTACCTGTTCAATGGCAAGTTTGTTTGATGCTTTAAAGGCGGCCATTAAAGTGTCATTCTTTACATCTTTCAGGGCAATAACCAGGTCGCCGTTTAAAAACTCGGCGGCGCCCTGCGCTATTTGTATGGCCGTTTCAATATAAGGCCTCGCAAGGCTGTCAGCAAGATTTGCTTTTGCAGCCGCAAATACTTCCGGTGCTTTATTTTCAATAGCTATAATTGATTTCAGTCTTTCCTCCAGCGGTGCGAAATCGCGTTTTACATAAATGCTTACATCCACCGCATCTGCATAGGTCATGGGGTTTTTAGTATAGGCAGCAACATCTTCAAAATTAAATATCTCGCTTTTTATAGCTGACCGAAGAATGCGGTAATCGAAATACATTTTAGTGCTCAGGCTTGCTGTATCAATGGCTGCCAGCCTTTGTTCATAATCTTTAAGCCTTGTCAATTCACTGTCAATAGATGTTTTGTTGTAATCTGTAACCTTTCCGTCATATTCATGCAAACCCAGCGCTACGCCAGCCTGTGGCCGCCAGGCAAGATAGCCGGCAAGAAAATCTTCCGATAATTTATTAAACGATGAGTCAGCGCCTGCAGAAGATGCGCCGCTATTACCTGCATTATTACAACCTGTAGCAACCATAGTTGAAAGTATGATAATGGTGAAAATACAAGTTTTCATTTTACAGCAGTTTGGTAATTTATTTGCTAAATGTACTGCAACTGCAACAATTGAGGGAATGATAAATTTTCAACTTTGTTGTGTACCTTAACTAAATGAAATATTTTCTTTTGCTGTTGTTATTGGCCTCTTTGAATGCATATTCCCAGGATACTGCAGACGTGCTGATAAAGCACGGCAAAATAATAGACGGCACCGGCAACCCCTGGTACTACGGTGATGTGGCAATAAAAGACGGGAAGGTATATAAGACTGGTAATCTTTTTTATTTGCCTGCACGCAGGATATTAGATGCACAAGGGTTGATAATTGCACCCGGCTTTATTGACGTGCATACACATATTGAAGATGATGAGGTAAAAAACCCCTTTGCCACAAATTTTATTGCAGATGGGGTTACCACTGTTATTACAGGCAATTGCGGAATATCCCGCGTTGATTTGGGCGCTTATTTTAAGATGCTCGACAGCCTACATACTTCTATAAATGTTGCCTCTCTTATTGGCCACAACGATGTGCGTAAAGCAGTGATGGGCCGTGCAAACCGGGAGCCGACGACAAAAGAACTGGATGAAATGAAAAACCTTGTTGCCAAAGCAATGCAGGATGGTGCTGTTGGACTGTCAACAGGGCTTATTTATATACCCGGTACTTATTCAAAAACATACGAAGTAGTTGCGTTGGCTAAAGAGGCAGCGAGATTTAATGGCGTGTACACCACGCACATGCGCAATGAGGGCGATAGCGTAACGCAGGCTATTGAAGAAGCCTTGAACATTGGGAGGCAGGCAAACATACCGGTAGAAATTTCTCACTTTAAAGTAAGCGGGCAAAATAACTGGGGGCGAAGTAAAGAAACCCTGGCTATGATAGTTAAAGCAAGGCAGGAGGGGCTTGATGTAACCATTGACCAATACCCTTACACAGCCAGCAGCACATCGCTAAGCACATTATTACCTGATTGGGTTTTGGCCGACGGCCATGATTCACTGGCTGCAAGGTTGAGCAACCCTACTGTAAAACAAAGTGTTATTGACGATATGGTCGCCCGCCTGCATAAAAGAAAATTAAACCATTACAGTTATGCTGTGGTAGCTTATTATAAACCTGATACAACGCTTAATGGAAAAAGCATTGAGGATGTTAATTTAGTGATGAAGCGAAAACATACAGCAAAGGAAGAAGCCCAAACCGTGATTGATATGGTATTGCTCGCCGATGCAGGCATGGTTTTTCATGGTATGAGCGAGGATGACGTAAAATATATTATGCAGTACCCTTACGATATGTTTGCAAGTGATGCCAGCATAAGGTTGTTTAATGTTGGCAGCCCGCATCCGCGCGGTTATGGTACCAATGCAAGGGTATTGGCAAAATATGTAAGGGAAGACAAAGTGCTGTCACTGGAAGAAGCTATACGCAGGATGACATCATTACCCGCGCAAAAATTTCATTTTGCAAACCGCGGTTTATTACGTGAAGGTTTTGCCGCAGATATCGTTGTATTTGATGAAAATGCCGTAAAAGACCTGTCCACTTTTGAAAAGCCACACCAATACTCCACCGGTTTTAAATATGTTCTGGTAAATGGCAAACTTACCTGGGAAGATGGCAAACACACCGGTGAAAGAAGTGGGATGGTGCTGAAGAATAATGCATTGAGATGATAGTAAAAGAATCAGAAAAAAGCAAATTATAAATTTACTTTTAATAAATTTGAGTACGGAAATCAGATAATTATTTATGAAACAGGTTACCTTAAGCATTGAAGAGAGAAAATATAAATTTTTTATGGAATTAATAAAAAATTTTGATTTCATTACAATATCTGAAGATACTATTGAAAAAAAACAAACCCTCAAAAAAATTGCTGAAGGTATGCATGCAGCAATTCTTGCAGGTAAAGGCAGCGTTAAAACAAGGTCAGCAAAATCTTTTTTGAATGAGCTTTAAAATACAGTCTACACCGCCATTTGAAAAAGAAGCTAAAAGACTTTCAAAAAAGTACCCATCGCTTAAAAATGATTTATTAGTGCTTGTTGAATCACTTGCAGTAAACCCGGTGCAGGGCACCGCTCTTGGAAATAATTTTTATAAAATAAGGCTTTCAATTACAAGCAAAGCTAAAGGCAAATCAGGCGGTGCAAGGATAATTACATTTGTAAAAATTACAAAAGAAACTGTTTACCTTGCTGCTATTTATGATAAATCCGAAAAGAGCAATATTTCAGATACAGAACTAAAATCCCTCGCCGGGTTAATAATTAAAACCTGATTGCTTTAAATGTACTCGTTGTATCCGCGGCAAAAAAATTGCCTGAAAGTAATTTTTTAAAAAAATACCGAAAACCCGTTAGACTTTTTACCGGGCATTTCTTGATTCAGTGCGTTATTATAGGTGTTTATCTCGGCCGATAAGTATTTTTCATATTGCCCGTACATAAACGAAAAAAATGGCTGCAGGCTTTCTTGTTTTCTTGCTTCCTGCAAAGCTGTATAATAATCGCTCTTGTCCTCTTTAAACACTATTGCTAAAGGCAGGTTATATAATGCCTGTATATAATTCATTAAAAGGCGGCTTGTGCGGCCATTACCATCATAAAACGGGTGAATAGTTACAAGGTCAAAATGCACAGCAAAAGACAGTTCTATCTTTTCTGTCTCTGATAACGGCAATTGCATTTTTTTGTCAATTTCCGTAACCATCTTTGCCAGGTAAGCAGGTACTTTATCGTAGTTAATAAAGTATGACCCGCCAGCGCTTACATTGCCCTTTCTTAATTCACCTTTTGCGGCATCTATGTTACCCAGCGGGGTATTGTATACTGCACCGGTATTTTTCATTACTTCAGCGTTTATTTGCTGTATAAATGTTACGCTTACAGGTGTACGCTTTTTTGTTTCGGCCAATATAAACTGTAATGCTTTATAGTGGTCTTTCACCATAAGTGAGTGAACAAGCGGCTTGCCCTTTGGGGTAAGGCTTTCATCAAGTAAAAGCCTCGTTTCATTTTCTGTTAATGCAGAGCCTTCTATAACTGTTGAGTGGTGTACAATGGAAAACTGGTTAAACTTATCGTAGTCTATTACACCATGCAGGTTTAGTGCCTTATAATCATTTATTATCTGTAAAATACCTTCCATCGCCCTGCAAAGATAGGTGAATGGCTTTATGAGGCTATTGCTGTAGCAGGCTTGTAATTATTTGCTGCTTTTCTTCAGGGGAGAGTGTTTCATCAATATGGCTATGTAAATTCTTGCTGTTTTTGCCGATAAACTTACTTTGTTTAGCAAAAATTTTACAAAGCCCGCATATGCCAAGGTGCAATAACAACAGGCAACGGTTTTTTATTGAGAGTTTTCCCTCATCCCGTTTTACAACAAATTCAGTAGCCTGTTTACATGTTATCTGCAACTTCATACACACAATTTATTTACTAATCCAGTTTTTTTCAAGGCAGGCGCGCAAACCAAGCTTGGCACGGTGCATTAACACCCAAAAGTTAGACGCAGTTATGTTAAGTTCCTTACAAATCTCTTCGCTATCCATGCCATCCAGGTATTTCATGCTAAAAACAGCCCCCTGTATGTCTTTCAGCTTCTTTTTACACCTGTTTAAAATATCATAAAATTCCTTCTTTTCTACAGGTTGGCTGTAGTCAATGCCCCATTTCTGCGGTCCAGCCTGCTGTGTCCAGTGTTCTGCCTCGTCAAAATAGGGGTCATTATTGGCATCAGGCAGCCCTTCTGTAAGACGGGTAGACGCTTTGCGGTAGTGGTCGATTATTTTGTTCTTAAGAATGGTATAAAGCCAGTTCTTTTCTGATATTTCACCCTTAAAATTATCGTGGTTGCGCCAGGCGGCTAAAAAAGTGTCCTGAACCAGGTCTTTAGCAACTTCTGCATCATTTACACGCGGAAGCGCGTAACGGTACAGCATATCGCTGTAATCATTTACCCATTTGGTTGCATCTAATTGCGCCATTGCCCAAAAATAAGCATTGTTGGCACATGAAAAATGTAACGCAATGTACTAATGCGGAAATTAGCGAATACATTTAACCACAAAGAAAACCAGTAGAAAACACAGGAACACATAGAATGACGTGTGCAATATGATTACCTTTTTACACTTTCCTTAAAACTGAAGTTAACGTTACACTACCACATTCACCATTTTGCCTTGCACAAAAATTACTTTTTTAGGCGGGTTGCCTTCCAGCCATTTTTTTACAATGTCGTTTGCCAACACCGTTTCTTCAACCTGTTCCTTTGGCAAGTCTAAAGGCAGGTTGATGGTTGTACGCAGTTTGCCATTAATGCTTACCGGGTATTCTTTAGATGACTCAATAAGGTATGCCGGGTTATAAATAGGGTAAGCCGCATCTAAAATGCTGGTAGTATTGCCCAACACCGTCCATAATTCTTCAGCCACATGCGGGGCATACGGCGTTAGCATAATAAGTAACGGTTCCAATACCTCTTTCTTGGTACATTTTAAATCTGCCAGTTCATTAACACAAACCATGAAAGCGCTTACGGCAGTGTTGAAAGAAAACCTTTCAGTATCTTCCTCAATCTTTTTAATGGCTTTATGCAATGCTTTTAATTCGGCGTCGGTGGCTTTTGCCTCATTCCACACTTTGCCTTTTGTTTCATCAAAAAACAAACGCCACAATTTGCGCAAAAACCGGTGCACACCTTCAATGCCTTTAGTGTCCCACGGTTTGCTCTGTTCAACCGGTCCCAAGAACATTTCATACATGCGGAAAGTGTCAGCACCGTATTTATTTACGAGATCATCAGGATTTACAACATTGTAATACCTTTTGCTCATTTTCTCAACTTCAGAACTGCAGATGTATTTACCGTTTTCAAGTTCAAATGTTGCATCCGCAAATTCATCCTTCCATTCTTTAAATGCATTTATATCCAGCTCGTATCCTTCAACAAAATTTACATTCACATGCAATTTGTCAACACTATCAAAATCTTTAATCAAATTGAAAGAGATAAAATTGTTAGTGCCACGTTCACGATACACAAACCTGCTGCTGCCCTGTATCATCCCCTGGTTAACCAGCCTTTTATACGGTTCCTCATGACCTATAAAGCCTAAATCGTACAGGCATTTAGTCCACATGCGGCTGTAAAGCAAATGGCCAACCGCATGCTCAGTACCGCCAATGTATAAATCAACCTGCCCCCAGTAATCGCTTACTTTTCTATCACAAAAAGCGCTGTCATTATGCGGGTCCATATACCGTAAAAAATACCAGGAAGAGCCTGCATAACCGGGCATCGTATTAGTCTCCAAATGTTGGGCTGTCCAGCTTTCAATGTTCGCTAACGGGCCTTCACCATTAGGGCCGGGTGTGTAACTATCAACATGCGGTAACTCCAATGGCAGTTCACTT
>Ga0206931_1160_pt1 | contig 20182 bp, 10 predicted proteins | sample Alteio_BWOrgHeat_17_FD_152946 | JGI IMG/M metagenome (GOLD analysis project Ga0206931, IMG submission 152946) | Enriched cells from forest soil in Barre Woods Harvard Forest LTER site, Petersham, Massachusetts, United States -... | ecosystem: Environmental > Terrestrial > Soil > Temperate forest >...
CCTGTGCATTAAACGTTAATGTTGTTGCGCCAATACCCACCGCTTTTTGCGTGCTGGCAAGTACCTTGCCGTTTACATCAACTATTGTAATGGCCACTGTTTGCTGCTTTAATGCAGTAATGTTTACATTAAGCTGCCCCGCAACAGGTACCGGTGAAACAGAAGCAGTAAACTGTAAATTAATAGTAAGCGGTATGGTTTTGCTGTACGCAAATTTGCCATCCTTATCAAATTGCTGCAGGCGGTAATACACCTTATCAACACCCAGTTTTGTTACGGCGTAGTCAGTGTAATTGTATGATTGCCTGGTGCTCGAATTGCCCGCTGCAGTTACTTTGCCAAGCTCGTTAAAGTGCAGGCCGTCTATGCTGCGCTGCACGGCGAAATAATCGCTGTTTTGCTCGGTGGCAGTGCTCCAGTTAAGCAGGCCATTGCCGCTTTGCAGCCTGGCTGTAAAGCCGGTTAGCGAAACAGGCAACGCGGACGGAAGGTCAAGCGAATAAAGCAACGGAATGAATGGCGAGGGTTCGGGATTGTATTGGGCACTCTGCTCAGGCGCGGTAGCAAAGCCCGAAAACACCAGGTGCTTGTTTACCGGCATTAGCGGCGTTGGCCCAAAAGTATTAAATGGAAGCAATGCATCTGACACTAATTGCGTTCCCTGGGAGGTGCCGTCGGAATAACCGATGCCCGTACCGTTGCGTTCGTGCTCAGCAAAATACAGTTTGCCATAAACGTCAGCAAGGCCGCTTACGCTGAGGTTTGTAGCAATAGTGTCAACTCTTTCTGTAGAGGTATTTATGATGCTAAGTTGGGATGGATTGGAGGTAGTCCATATTTTACCCTCAGACACTACAAAAGGATAATCTAGCCCCCCATAGCTATAAATTACGCCCACATGTGCATTGGTATCAACTATCGCCAAGCCGTAGTAAGTGTCCACATAATAACCGTAGTCCTGGTTATACTCATCATACGGTTGATAGGAAAACGCAGTGTTATTCACAATAACTATTGGTGAGGGGCCGGCATGGGTACTATTTTTTGAGTAATTATCAGATTGCTTAAAAACACCGTTGCTCATTACCCAAAGCTGGTTACCCGCAAAAAACCAAAGCCTGTTATTAAGTGCCGCCAGGTTAGTTATAATATCGCTAAAAATGCGTATTACACCAGTTCCAGCAACAGTTCCATCTGTACTGCATACACTGTCCTTTTGCGCAAAGTAGAGCAAATTGCCGGCTGTAGTAAAATAATAGCTATTTCCTGACAAATTGGACAGCGCAATGGTACCGCCTGTAGTGCCATCGCTGCGCCATAATTGATTGCCTCCATTGCCAAATACCAAAAAATAGGTTAAACTGCCCGCCGGAGACGGGATGAAAGATGGATGCCCATAGCCGCCAGCAAAATCTTTAAGCAAAACGGTGCCGGCAACCGTGCCATCTGTGCGCCATAAGTGATCCCCGACATTATCCGCCACAAAAAAATAAATATTATCGCCTATCGCAACAAATGCCGATGAAGGCTGCGCCAAGGTGTCATTAAAACTCTCGAGCAAAAAAGTACCGCCCGCAGTGCCATCCGTCCGCCAAACCTGGTGGTGTTTTTGCCGCAATGTTGTATCTGTAAAAAAGCACGCATAACTATTTGCCGCTATAAAACCAACAGGATTGCTTGATGCACTGCCTGGCACAATATCTTTTAGTATTGCAGTTCCTGCAGGCGTTCCATCGGTAGCCCATAGTTCAGTTCCATAAATATCATCAGTAGCGCTATATAAAAGCTGGTTATTAAGCCTGGTAAAACCCTGCATATTATTGGGCGAGACAGGGGTAGCTGTATTAATATCTTTTACAAGCGCAGTGCCCGTATCTGTACCGTCGCTTTTAAAAAGCTCTGCGCCATGCACCCCATCGTTAGCCGTAAAAAACACTGTGCTTCCATTGCCCGGGGTTATAAATGCCGGGTTGCTGCCGTAAATGCCGGGGTTTATGTCTGTTACCAGCACGGTGCCGGTATCTGTGCCATCGCTCTTCCACAGCTCATTGCCATACAAGCTGTTGGAATAGGTGAAAAACAGTGTGCCATTGGCATCTGTAAAATTGCTGAAGCTGTTGCTGCCGGCATCAAAGGTTTTTACCCAAACAGTGCCAGTATCTGTACCATCGCTTTTCCACAGTTGTTTATTGCCGCTGCTATCGCCAGCCATAAAATACAATAGGTTGCCCATTTTAACCATTGAATTAAAATCAACATTACCACTCCCCGAACCGGGCACAATGTCCTTCACCAATGATATAGCCCCTTGCGATGGGCTGTATTTGTACAGTTCGGTGCCGGTCAAAGCGGTAGTTGCTGCAAAATATAAGTCGCCGTTTAATACAGGCAAAGGCTTATTTAAATAGCCTCTTTTCAAAAGCGCTCCGCTAGGGTTGCCCACTAATAGGCTGGAGCCAAGGGCTGAGGAACCGGGGTTAGTATAAAGCGAATCTCCATGTATAAAATATATACTGTCGCCAAGAGCAGTTATTTGACGGTCGTTTGCGCTTATATCAAGCGGCACCGTACCTTGCTTGCTGCCATCTGAAACATAAGCGGTACTATTGCCATACACGCCGAAATTAACAATTATGGCATTTGCGGCCACTGTTAAATGTGCGGCATTTCTGTTATTAAGATTATTGAAACCAAGAAATACTTCTTTCGTGCCACCATCTGTACCATCGGTACTTACTAAAATCCCGTCTGAACCAAAATATTTAAGGCCATTAAAACTTACAAGGTTGGTGGAGCCCCGGCTGGGATAATCAAACGATCTTGGAAGGCTGGATTGGGCAGTATCATCTATTATAATAGTATATGTGCCCATAGCATATAGTTTATTATCAATTACCTCAATATCATTCACAAAGTCAAGGTTTCCAACATGGTATGTGCCTGCTGTGGTGCCATCGCTCCGCCAAAGCCCCCTTATGTGTGCCGGCCCTGTTGTAGCCGAAAAATAACAGATGCCTTTATAAACCGCAAAGCGCGGTATTGAAGTATCGTAGCTTAAATACGGGGATGTAGAACTGGTGGTGTACCCCAAAGGAGTAATCATTTTAATGTGCTGCGCATACAGCAGTGCTGAACTACAAATACATGCCACAGCCAACAAGGCTGGTTTTAGAAGGAAAGCTTTCTTCATACGGTTACTTATAACAGGTTAACAAAATGGGTAATAAGGCCCTTTGAGGAGTGGCACAATATTAATAAATATTATAACATGCCAGCGTTTATGCGGCGATTAAAATAAAGCATCTATGCGCAAACCGCCATCAGCGCTGGCATTTGCCTTGATGCCTGGCAATGCAACATTAACGGAGATATCTAACCTTTAAAAATGTTTCTGTTGTTATTGTGCTGTGTTACTTTACAACTTTAATGGTTTGTTTGGTACCATCTGCCTGTGTTAACTGGACCATGTAAGCACCCGGTGCCCATGACTGTGTGTTAAACGTTAATGTGGTTGCGCCAATACCCACTGCTTTTTGCGTGGTGGCAAGCACTTTGCCGTTTACATCAACAATTGTAATGGCTACAGTTTGCTGCTTAAGAGAAGTAATGTTTACACTTAGCTGCCCCGCAACCGGTACCGGCGAAACAGAAGCAGTAAACTGTAAATTAATAGTAAGCGGTATGGTTTTGCTGTACGCAAATTTGCCATCCTTATCAAATTGCTGCAGGCGGTAATATACTTTATCAACACCAAGTTTTGTTACAGCGTAGTCAGTATAATTATATGATTGTTTAATGCTTGAGTTTCCGGCTGCACCAATTTTGCCAAGCTCGTTAAAGTGCAAGCCGTCTATGCTGCGCTGCACGGCAAAATAATCGCTGTTTTGTTCGGTGGCAGTGCTCCAGTTAAGCAGGGCATTGCCGCTTTGCAGTTTGGCGGTGAAACCGGTTAGCGAAACAGGCAGCAACCCTTCAAGCGCAAGCGCATAAAACTGAACGGAAAATAACCCCGGGTTGTAAGCTGTATTAAACTCAAGCAAAGGGCTGGCAATAAACGCCAGGTGGTTATTTACCTGCATTAAGCTGCCCAAATAAAAGTGGTTAAATGGCGCTAAGGAGTCTATAATTAGTTGTGTGCCATCATTAGTACCATCTGAATAACCCACGTTCATCGTGCCGGGTATAGTGTTAAAAGTTTGAAAGTAAAGCCTGCCATTTACACCAATAATGTTGCTTATAGCATAGTTTTTAGCGTTAAACTGCACCGTGTTATCCGAATCATTAAAAATGCCCATCTTGCCTATGCTTATAAACCATATCTTATCGTTCACTACCGTAAAGGCATGTGCGTCGCCCGTTACAAAGTTGTAAAGCGGCTGTATATGGCCAACTGTGTCTAATGCAATTAAATAGTTGCCCTCCTGGCCGTTAAAGGTTGCATCACTTACAAAAAAGAGCCTCTCTTTAATAACACCCTGGAATGATATTGGGTTAGGGTAGGTACCATCTGCCTGCGTAATGGTATTATTATTCAAAACCCACAGATGCTGATCCGCGTAAAATACAAGCCTGTTTTTAAACGCAGCCAATTGTGGCGGGCCGGTATAATTTTGCACTACGACGGTGCCGGCAGCAGCACCATTGGTTTTACATAAATTGTTACCGCTTACATAATACACTATATCGCCAACCGGCGTAAATTGTACACGCGCAGAATCTGCATTGCTTGCCAAATTAGCCAGAAAAACAGTGCCCCCCTGCGTTCCATCGCTCCGCCACAACTCATGCTGGCCGCTGTTATTCATCAAAAAGTAAACATACCCCCCTGCTGAAGCGCCCATATAAAAAGGCTGTATGGCAGGGTTATCAAAACGCATAAACACAGCAGTGCCTGCTGCTGTGCCATCTGTTTTCCACAACTGGTGCATACCCTGCGATGCTGAATCAACAAAAAAGTAAATATTGCTGCCATTTGCCGTTAACCCGGAGGGATTGCCTGAGGCACTGCCGGGCACAATATCTTTTACCAGTGCGGTGCCGCCGGGCGTGCCATCTGTTGCCCATAGCTCTTCCCCGTAAATATCATCGGCCGCGCTAAACAAAAGCCGGTTATTAAGTGCAGTAAAATACTTCATGTCAACAGGCGCAACAGGGGCGGCAGCATTAATGTCTTTAATAAGCTTTGTGCCTGCAGCTGTGCCGTTGCTTTTAAAAAACTCTGCCCCATGCACGCCATCATTAGCCATAAAAAATACACTGCTGCCGGTAGCTGTTATAAATGCTGGGTTGCTGCCATAGTTACCCGGGTTTATATCTGCCACCATTACTGTGCCTGCGTCTGTACCGTCGCATTTCCAAAGCTCATTGCCGCTTACACTGGTTGAGCAGGTAAAAAACAACTTGCTGTTTACATTGGTAAAATTGGCAAAGCTGTTGCTGCCGGCATCAAAGGTTTTTACCAACACTGTACCGGCTTCTGTGCCATTGCTTTTCCACAACTGCTTATTGCCGCTGGCATCGCTTGCCACAAAAAACAGCGTGCTGCCTGCTTTAACCATAGTATTAAAATCAATGTCAGCGCTTCCTTCGCCAGGCACAATGTCTTTTACCAATGATATCTCTCCACCAGAGGGGCTGTATTTATAAAGTTCCATGCCGGTTGATGGGGTTGTTGCCGTAAAGTATAAATCACCATTCAGTACAGGTATGGGCTTATTTAAATATGCTTTTGCTAAAACCGCACCCAGGGGATTATTGGCAAGCATGCTTGAATGTGGGCTTGCTGTGACCGGGTTTATATAAAGCGAATCTCCATGCACAAAATATACGCTATCACCAAGAGCTGTTATTTGCCGCACGTTTGCGCTTATATCAAGCGGCATAGTGCCGGGCTTTGTGCCGTCAGAAAGGTAGGCCACGCTGTTGCCGTACGTACCAAAATTAACAAGCAGGTTATTTTTGCTTAATGTTAAATGGGCTGCCGTGCTGCTGTTTATTATATACATGTAGGTTGTGCCCGCTGCTGTACCATTGGTGCTTATTATGGCACCATTTGTTGAATAATACTCAAGGCCATTTAATTGTATAATATTGGTGGGCCCATTAGCAGATTCGTTCTTTAATGTTTGGGGTATGGCAGCCTTCGCAGTATCATTAAATATATTAAGGTAAGTGCCCAGCGCATACAGTTTATTATCAATCACTTCAACGTCATATAAAAAATCAAGGCCGCCGGCATCAGGGCTGCTAACAGCGTAAGTGCCTGCGCTTGTGCCGTCGCTGCGCCAAAGCCCCCTTATATGCTGCGGCCCTGTAGTGGCAATAAAATAACATATGCCTTTATAAACAGCAAAGCTGGTTACAGACGTGTCATAGCTTAGATACGGCGATGATGAACTGGTGTACTTTAATGGGTTTAAAATTTTAATGTGCTGAGAGAATAGAAGCCCTGCATCGCAGGCTAGGAAAAGAACCAATAAAAATGCTTTGAGGGGTAAATTTTTCTTCATACAGCGTTATAAACAGGTTAACAAACAGTTGTTGCCAATTACGGGATACAATATTAACAAACGTAAATTACATTGTGAGGTTGGTTAGCCAATTAAATAATTTAGCTGCGGTTGTGTAATTTGCACCTATGAGCAACTACGATGTTTTAATAATTGGCGGTGGCCCTATCGGGCTGGCTTGTGGAATTGCGGCAAAAAAAGCAGGCTTAAGTTATGTTATTATAGAAAAAGGGTGCCTTGTAAACAGCTTATACAATTACCCGGTTAATATGACTTTTTTTTCCACTTCGGAAAGGCTGGAAATTGGCGGCATACCTTTTATGAGCGTTAACCCCAAACCACACCGTTACGAAGCGATTGAGTATTACCGGAAGGTTGCAGATATTTACAAGCTAAACATAAACCTATTTGAAAAAGTTGAAGCAGTTACCAAAAACAGCGAAAGTGCCTTTGAAGTAACAACGTCAAAGGGATTGTATAATGCGGCAAATGTTATTCTCGCTTCTGGGTTTTATGATATTCCATTTTTGATGAATGTTCCGGGAGAGGACCTGCCTAAAGTGACACATTATTATAAAGACCCGCATTACTACGCTTTTCAAAAAGTAATGGTGGTAGGTGCAAGTAATTCAGCAGTTGATGCGGCGCTTGAAACATGGCGTAAAGGAGCTGAGGTAACAATGGTGATTAGGGGAGAGGATATTGGGCAGCGTGTAAAATATTGGGTGAGGCCAGATATTATTAACCGCATAAAAGAAGGCAGCATAAAAGCATATTATCATTCTTCAGTATCAACTATACGCGGCAAGGAAGTGGATATACAAACACCGGAAGGGCTTGTAACTTTACAAAACGATTTTGTAATTGCACTTACAGGCTACCAGCCTGATTTTAAACTGCTGCGCAGCCTTGGTATACAGTTATCAGATGACGAGGTGTTGTGCCCTACTAGCAACCCCGATACCATGGAAACAAACATACAGGGCTTATATCTCGCGGGTGTGGTTTGTGGCGGCATGAACACTCACCGGCTGTTTATTGAAAACTCAAGAGAGCATGCGGATAAGATCGTCAATAATATAATGCAGCGTTAGGTAATCTACGAAATACGAATTAAATACGAATATACGAATGCGGGCAACCTGGGATTTTCAATCTTCGTACCAGGTAATCTACGAAATGCAAATTGGTACGAATATAGGAATGTGGGTTGCGCAATAACTTACACATGTTCCGCCTTGTAACGCCACATAGCTGCAAGACGGCAAAAAAAGACGGCAGTATGAACCGCATCCTTCATTCGTATATTTGTATTCAATTCGTATTTCGTATAGTTGGCAATAATATTAAATAGTACGAAGCCTTACTTCATCACATCTTCTATTACATGCCCAATACACCCGTTTGGCATTTGTATATGCAAAAGCGCGGCAACGGTTGCAGAAATATCCGTCATATAGGTTTCACGGTTAAGTTTGCCATGCTTAATACCCCAGCCATAAAATAACAAAGGTATATGTGCATCGTAAGGGTTCCATACGCCGTGCGTTGTACCTGTGGCGCCGCCATCATAATACCCGGGTTTTAATATAACCTGTATATCACCGCTTCTTTGCGGATAATAGCCGTTGCTCAGCATTTCTTTTTCTTTGCTGTTAAGCGTAACATTTGAAAGATCGTTCAACGGAAAAGCCCTTGAAACTGCCTCCTGCTTTTGCATATAATTTACTACCCATTCAAGAATATCATTCCTGTTTAAATATTCGGTTGAGTCAATAAGCTCGTTATTCAGCACTACCTGGTAATTATATATGCCGCGTACGATGCGCTCTTTGCCATATTTTTCCTTTAATATCGCGTTCATTTGTTTAACAATATTGCCTGTTTCAAACAAACCTGCGGGTATACCATGCTCCTTCATAAAACCGGCAATGTTGGCTACACCATGGTCTGCACTTAAAAAAACGGTGTACTGATTTTTGCCAACTGAAGCATCCAGAAAGTCTAATAGCTTTCCCAGCGTTTCATCAAGCCGCGCATAATCATCCAACTGCTCCCACGAGTTAGGGCCGAAAGCATGGCCGATATAATCGGGCGATGAAAAGCTTACCGCAAGAAAGTCAGTGTTCTCATCCTGCCCAAGTTCTTCATTATTTACGGCCGCTTCGGCCATTGCCAGGGTAAGCGTATTGCCGTAAGGGGTAGATGCGATTTTACCATAATCTTTACCTATAAATTTTGTTAGATCATAAGGGAATACTGAGCTGTCTTTGCCCAGCGGCTTAGCTTCATATATGCTGTAATCTTCAGTGCTGTATTGCTCATATACGTCACGTGGTAACGAAATATCCCAGTTAAGTGCATATAATGAATCAACAAGCTTCCGGCTATTAAATGCTTTTACCCATTCAGGCAAATCGCTGTTATAATATGTGCTTGTAATAAAATCGCCTGTTTTATAATCGTACCAGTAGGCGGCATTGGCCGCGTGCCCGGCGGGTAATATTGAGGCGCGGTCCTTTAAAGCAACACCCACAACCTTGCCCGCAAAATTTGTAGCAAGTCTTAATTCGTCTGTAACGGTTGTAACCAATAAATTGCGCGGGCTCATTTTGCCTTCGTCTGTTGCGCTGCCAATTGTATTAACAGTACTGTCGTCTGTGCAATACATCATTTTATGCAAAGGTTTGTCGTACCAATCGTTACCTGTAATGCCATGAATAGCTGGTACTGAACCTGTATAGATGCACGTGTGCCCGGCTGCGGTTACAGTTGGCGTATAAGGTATAAGTGTATTATCGCAGCTAAAGCCATCGTTCATCAAGCGTTTAAAACCACCTGCCGGCTTATAAATGTTGTAATACCGGTAAAGATAATCCCACCGCATTTGGTCAATTACAATGCCCACAACAAGCTTTGGCCTTGCAACCGTTTGTGGTGGCGCAATACTTACCGGTTGTTTTGTTTGTGCAAGGGATGATATAGCTGTACATATTGCAACGAGGTAACAACAAATTTTGCGCATACCGGTAGTTTTGCGGCAAATATACCCACTGCTATGGTTTTAAAAACTGCTTTAACAGGCTATTTATATAAACATAACAGGCAAAATACCGTGCATACGGTATAGGCGCCGCTATAAAACAAGTATACTTTTAATAAAAATATATAATATGAAAAAGCTGCTACAAATGTGCTGCATGGTATTACTGGCAGGTGTAATACACGCGCAAACAACGCTGCATATAAGCACTGACTATAAACAAACCTGCTACTGGAACGACACGAAAGGTACTTTTGAGAACTGCGGGACCAACGACGAATTTCCTTCTATGTTTACCTTAAATGCAGACCAAACTATTTTTACGCACACAACATCCGACATTAAATCATCCTATTACGTAAAAGATAAAGAATATAAATCGGAATACGACAGCTATGTGTACAATGTAACAAGCGATGTGGGAAATAAATATATGTTTATTATTGACCTTAAAAATAAGCTTGTAAAAATTTTATCATCGGGGCACACAAATTCATCCGAAGATTACCTGTTGAAGTTTTCGATAAAGAACAGCTGGAACGATTAGCAGAAAACAGCCAAGTAAAATAAAGTGCCCCGTTTATATGCGGGGCACATTTTTTTGTATAGCTGAGGGTGAAAAAAGGAGTTAGTTTGATTACGGCCTTATATAAACGTTAACAGTTTTGTGACCAGATATAAAAAAAGCCCTGAATAAGACTACCCGGGCTGTTTATTAACCTATGAAAAACACCGGAACAAAGGTAATAGTACGCCTGTCCGTTTTCCAATTAATAACCGCTTAAGAAGCGATTAAAGAGAACTAAAGAACCTTACTGACAATGCGTTACAGGCGATTGGTATGCTATTTTGTTGTACAATCATGGCGCGGAATTAAACATAATGCCATGCACTGTATAGTTGTTACCACAAGTTTAAATTACGGTGCCGTTTATTGTTAAGTAACCCTGTGCTACAACTGCTGCCCGGCAAATGTTTTTTGCACAGCAGGGATTTTTTTTGCGGTTCGCGGAATAATAAACCACTCTGCTATAATAAGATTGGGCACCCAGCAAAACCAGCTTATAGCGGGATATGCCTGGTGAAAGTCAAAATGGAATATTTGGGATAACGGAAGCCAAATGCGTAAAGTAACAGCAGCCAGGGTTATAGCGTAGCTTCGTGTAACCCATGCACGGTGCTGCTGTACATTACCTTTTACAATGCTAAGCCAGGCCATAAGCGTGGTATAAAACCATACAAACGCAAGGCAACCAAAACCAAGTTTTGACGGAAGCCCTTCATTTGCGTTAAAGGCGAGTACCATACCCGAAGTGGAGGCGAAAAATAAAATGGCTATAGCATACACCTTTCCAATAAAGCGGTGCCTGTTGATGTTTCGTGTTCTAAACTTTCGTAAAAACTGCAGCCAGCCTATGCCCAGGGCTATTGCGCCGCTGCTTATATGGGTGTAAAATGCAATATGCCAATACGGTTGATTGGCAAGCGTACCCTTTGAAACAAGAAAATTTGAACTGATGAAATAATAAGAGAATGCGTAAAGGCTAACTGAAACTGCGAAAAAGGCAATTACATACATGCCTGCGTTTGTAAAACTTTTGGCCATAAATTTCTTTTTTATAAAGACTGCCGTTCAGTCTTTAAGATTACTAAAAAAGGTTTGGCCGGGAGCAGTAAACAAATCTACCCATAATTAAATGAAAGCAAAATTAAATATATAACGGGGCGGCAATATGAACTACGCTTTAGGGCATAAAAAAGCCCTGATAAGAATATCTGGGCCGTTGCTAACCTATGAAAAACACCGGGGTAAAAATAAATAGTTATTGCAACAATTATTAAGTTGTATGCTTAAACTCGGCTTAAATTCTAATAAAAATTTTTAGTATTTGTAAACTTCTACCCAAAAATGGCCTGCAAAAGGGGCTTTTTTACTTCTAACATGCAATTCGGCAATCCTGCCCAACTGAAAAATGCCGCTTTTTTTGCGAATAAGGGCCAAATGTTAAATTTTTTTAAATGCTGGGTTGCAGTGTAACATTATACGAATTCACTCGTACATTTGATACGAAATCATTCGTAAATAAAATCAATCATCAACAAAATAATTATGAAAAATGTACTCACATCTCCCAAAATTTATATGCTGGCCTGCCTGCTTGTTATTGTTGTTACTGCCTCTGCATGGCAGCTTAAAACCAAAAAGCAGCCACGCGGCACAACCAGCTACGGTAATGCAGCAACCGCTGATACCACCCACCCCCGGAAACATAATACTGACGAGGATGATTATGGATTAAGCGCCCTTGACGAAAGCCTTAAGCAAATTGACCTGAATTTGAAAAACATGGATTTTAATTTTAAAGGCCTTGATACAATAATTAACAACAGTGTAAAGCTGGCATTAGACAATATTGACTTTGCTAAAATTAATGCCCAAACAAAAGAGGCGCTTGACAAAATTGACTGGCCACAATTAAAAATTACTATTGATAATTCAATAAGGGAAGCCCAGAAACAGGTGAAAGCAATTGACTGGGATAAAATTAGGACTGAGATAAAAGACGCCACTGATAAAATAAACAGCGAAGAGTTTAAGAAACAATTTGATGGCGCCAGGTTGCAGCAAACCATTAATGATGCAATGGAAAAAGCCACAGAAGGCCTGGAAGCTGCAAAAACAGAACTTAGGGCATGGAACGATTTTGTTAATGGGCTTGAAAAAGATGGCCTGGTAGATAAAAAGAAAGGATATAAAATTGAATGGAACGACGACGGTGAACTTTATATTAACGGTACAAAACAATCAAAAGAAATTTCTGATAAATATCACCAATACTATAAAAAAGGTGGATACACCATTAAGCATGATGGTGATGAAACCGAATCATTATAAATCAATCCCCGATAACGCTTAACCCTTCCGCCGTTGCGGAGGGGTTTTGCTTTTTAAAACTTAACGGTAGGACATTTAACCGTTTTAAAGCCACCGCCATATATACCGGTTTTTACTATTGACAGTTCGTATGCACCGCGGGCCTGGTTATAGCTGCTTAATGCAGATGTAGTAACATCGTAATTAACTGTTATACTAAAATCATTTAACTGGTAACCTACCATGGGCACTACAGCATCGTTATAGCGGTAATACGCGCCGGCAATTAACTGCGTATTACCATCGCCGCTAAGGTTATAATGCGCGTTTAAACCCAATACCACTTCATACGCGTGCGACATTTCGCTTACATACATATTGGGGTTAACTATCCACTGGTCGTTAATTTTAAAGCTGCCGTTAAGAAAAAGGGTGTAGCGCACCGGTATTCTTGCATCAACATCACTGTTTGAAAAAAATGATTCTTTTGGCCTGTTAATGTGCATTACGCTTAAACCGGCATTTAAGTACGTATTATCAGAAGGAAAGATAGCGTAGTTTACACCTGCCTGCAGATCAAAATAGTTTATGCTGCTGTAAGCAAAAGGCTCACCAGAGGGTATGCTGATATCAAAGAAGTTTTTGTTCCACTGGTCATCAAAAGTAAGCTTGGTAAAATCAACCCTTTGGGTAACCCAGCCAACATTAAAGCCGGTGCTTAGCAAACTGTTTAGCCCCAATAACTGGTGGTAAGCTATTGAGCCAAATGCCTTGGTTGAAGTTAGGCCGCCGCTGCCTGCCTCGTCACGCAAAAGGGCGCCGCCAATACCAACCCAGCCATTTGGAAACTGGTTGTTAAAAAGCTGGGCATCGCCCCAGGCACTCATTGTTTTGTAGGGGTTTGACGTAATGCTGGCCCACTGGTTACGGTAATTTACACCCAGCCGCCAATCAACATCAGGCGAAAAACCAGTATTGGCGGGGTTTACCAATAATGGGGAATTAAAGTATTGCGAAAAATGAAGGTCTTGTGAAAATGCGCTAACAGGGCATACGTATGCAATTGCTGCAACAATAAAAATGCCCGTTAATTTTTTCAATTTCATCTTTTGGTTCCTCCGCTTAATTCTATCTCAACAATGTAATATCGCCCTTTTTTTGATATCTTTTGTTATCAAAAAATATTATGTCTAAAACATAAGTGTAAACTTCCTGTGGCTGTAATACGCCTTTATAATAACCATTCCAGCCAATATCAGGACTGGTTGATTCAAAAACCAGGGTGCCCCACCTGTTAAAAATTTTCCAGTTCATTTTGCTTATGCCAAAACCTTTAACATGCACTTCATCATTCCTGTTGTCACCGTTAGGCGTAAATGCGTTAGGTACGTCTACAAGCGGCCTTACAATGGCCTGCACAGGCTGGCAGGCAGTGTCTGCGCAGCCCAAACCCGTATATGCATACAGGCATGCTGTGTATGTACTGCTGGCAATGTATTGGTGTACAACCGTGGTATCTCTTTGTACAGTAAGCAGGCTGTCCCCATCGCCAAAATCCCATTTGTAATGCGTTCCCGAAATTGAGTTATTGAAAAAGGTGGACGGTACATCTTCCTGCGCCGGGGCAGGGGTAATCGTAAAGGCTGCGGTTGGCTTGGTGCCCACCTGCACCGTGATGCTCGTGCTATCACTTATATTACAGGTTGATGAATCAACAACAAGCACTGAAACTGTGTAAACGCCCGCAGCGGCAAAAAGGTGAACAGGATCGCTTTCGGTCGAAAGACTGCCGTCATCACCAAAATTCCATGTAAACTTTTGGCCACCGATTGAAGTATTGTCAACAACTGCATTATACGGCGCGCAGCCAGGTGGTATGTCAAACTGTGCCTTTACCTGGGTTGCAATGCGCACTTTTACCGAATCGGCATCAGGCGAATTGCAATAATTGGTGTCAGAAAGATGGAGCGATACCTCGTATGTGCCCGCCGCGGCATAGCGGTGTATAATAGTATCAGCATTTGAAACAAGTGAAGAGCCGTCACCAAAAAACCATTGCAACGCCTGGCTTGTAAACGGCTTACCCGCAGGCGGCACCGATGTGTTAACAAACATATAATTCAATGAGTCGCACGGTAACAATTTCTGACCGGTAAAAGCCACTTTGGCATAATCACTTCTTGCCCGTATATGGGCGTAAACCGTATCAGCAATATTGCAGGCCGTTGAATCAATTGCTATTAAGGTTACAGTATAGTTGCCAACGTTGTTATAGGTATGAGATTGCCTGTTGCTGGTTGTATTAACAAGTGGGCTGCCATCTCCAAAATTCCAAATATATTGTTTTGCACGCGCAATGGTATCTGTAAAATCCACAGTAAGGGGAATGCAACCGGAGGTGTCCCTTGGTATGCCATTAATGCTCGTTCTCAGATCTGCGGAAACACCAGCTAATTCAAATGCAATTTTTACACATGCTTCATTACAAAAAGACGGCATAGTAGAAATATTTTTTTGCCCCCAGGTATCGCCACCCGAAGTTGGAAAGCCCGTGCCCGGTGGTGAGCCTGTTTTACCGCAGTTTGCACAAATGGCCTGGTAAATAACACCGTTTTTGTCAAACCGGCTTGTACCGCCATCCACATGGTCGCCCAGTGTAGGTTGCCCGTTATGTGATAGTTCGCCATAAAAACTTCCGTATAGCTGGCTTGCTGCATTTTTTTCAAGCACAAAAAAGTAAAAATCCTGGCCATCGGTTATTTTTTGCAATATCTCATTAGCATTTTTGGCTGTTATACTCAGGCCCGTTGTACCTGCGTTGGGATAACCCTCGCTTCGGTCAATACCACCACCCCAACCTGAAACATATACATTTTCGCACCTGTCAACAAGAAAAGCAACCGGTGAAATATCAGGCAGTGTATCTGCACCTGACGATTTACCAAAATTGGTAGAGTATTGAATATTGGAGAGATCTTTATTTAACTTGGTGATGTACTGGTGCCCTTTTGGCTGCGAGTTAAATGCAACATTACCTGTGAGCGGAAAACTTTGCGTAGTGGTACCCATTACGTAAGGATACCCAAAACGGTCAAACTGTACACCATACAACATATCGTCGCCTTTGGTGCCAACATAAACAGCACGCCTTTGGGTTCCTCCGTCATTACTTATTACAGTTACAAACCCATCACTTTGGCCGCCCTGGAAAGAAGAATGAAGTACGCCGTCATTAATATCAGTCTTTTTAAGATTTGTGCTGTTGGTTGCACCGCCAACATAAATATCGTTGTTCAAAGGATCTAATGCCAGTACAAAAGCTGCATCATCCCCATTGCCGCCAAGGTAGGAACTAAAGAGAATATTTAGGTTAGGGTCGGTTTTTATAAGCATGCCATCCTGCCTGCCTCCGCCAAAGTTGGGTTGAAAAGCGCCGGGTGTAGACAACAAGTTTGCGGCCACACTATCCGGTGATTGGGTACAAGAGGCAAGATAAATATTGCCGGCATTGTCTGTAATCACTTCACTCCTTGCATCATCGCCGTAGTTACGGCGTATTGAAATTGCACCCTGCAATTCTTCTTTCGCGGCTATATTAACCCCGTCAGATCCTGTCCCCCCTATTTTTCTTGATGCTACCAAAGCCGACCCATCTGTACTAAACTTCGTGACAAAAATATCCCAGCCACCACCCGGGCCAAACGTATTTGTAGTAGCAGGAAAATCAGGTGAAGTTGTTCTGCCAGCCACAATAAGGTTGCCGTTATTATCAACTACCATACTATGCGGCTGCTCATTACCCGAGCCCCCGAGGTAGGTTGCGAAAATTTTTGCATTGCCGCGTGGCGCCAGTTTAATTATAGCAACGTCGTGGCCGTTAATTTGCCCAGGCGAGTTACCCCCGCCGTTAAAGGATGGCTGAAATGAAGGGCCGTTTGCCGTTGGGTAGCCATTACCAAATGCGATGCCACCGGCATAAAAATAACCGTCAAAATCGTAAGTGGCAGTGTAACCCCAGTTATCTGAAACACTTTTTGTAAGCGAGGCGAATATTAAAGTTGGGTCAATAATAAGTGCAGATGACTTTGAAAAATTACCTGTTTGAAAATATACTGTATTGCCCGAGATAACAAATTTTGCATCAACATTGGTTTTACCCGATGCCCCCAATTGGTAGGCAACAGGCGAAAGCTCGGTGATGTTGCCTACTGAAGTTTTTATAACCAGGTTGCCATTTTTAAGGCTTAGGCCGTCAACGCCGTCAAACTTTAAGGCCACCTTGCTAATATCGCCGCCCGGGTTTATAATTATGTCATACTTAAGCTGACCGTTGTTGGTGTAATAATGCACATCAATACCAGGATAAATATTTTTATAAGTTATCGCCTGGAAAAGCCGGCAGTGCGATGCCCATTTTGAAGGATCGTTACCGAGATAATAATTGTTGTAGGTCTCAATCATTTTATCTGGAACGATTACCGGGTTGGGAGATGAACCGGGGAAAGTTACCTCGTAAGCATGCGAGTGTAAACCTGGTGGAGGAACCAGGGTACTACCGGGCCCTTTTGAACCCTGGTGTATTTGACCTGCATGATATGGATCAGCACCGGTAGAATTTTTTATTCCATGCCCGCCATAATAATCTTCCATGGCCGCCAGCTCATCCGCATTATTGAGCAAAACTTTATAACCTTGTTTCTGCAGAAAAAAAGCCATCCCGCCCATGTCGCTGGCATAGGTAACTTTACTGTTCCACTGTCCTTTATTTTCAGTAAACTCAAGGTACTGGGCATTTACCACAGTACAGGAAAGGATAGAGGCACAGAAAAAAACAAGACCTAAGAAAAGTTTCAAGCCGATATTTTTTAAAAGTTACTAATAAAACGATTAATGCCAGCTATTTGTTGTTACGAAATTTTGCTCCACGCAGTTTTTCCCTTCTGCGAAAGCAGGAATATTTTAAGCGGTACATTTTCTGCAGCCTCCAGGTTTTCATCTTTATCTAAAACTTCCTCAGCATAGTGTTTGGCCGCATCAAGCAGCGCTTTGTCATTTACGAGGCTTGCAAGCTTAAAGTTGAGCAAGCCGCTTTGCTTTGTACCCTCAATTTGACCCGGGCCCCTAAGCTCCAGGTCTTTTTCCGCAATTTTAAAGCCATCGTTTGTAGCGCATATTGTTTTAAGACGCTCTTTTGCGTCGTTACTGAGTTTGGGCGAAGTTAAAAGAATGCAAAAGCTTTTTTCACTGCCCCTGCCAACCCTTCCGCGCAACTGGTGCAGCTGCGACAGGCCAAATTTTTCAGCACTTTCTATAACCATTATTGAAGCATTTGGTACATTAACGCCAACTTCAATAACAGTTGTACTAACCATAATATGCGTATCGCCCTTTACAAAGCGGCTCATATTAACCTCTTTTTGCTCTGCACTCATTCTGCCATGCACCATGCTGATGCGGTAACGTGGTTCAGGAAAAAAACTTTTCACCTGTTCGTAACCCTGCATAAGGTCTTCATAGCTTAGCGTTTCACTCTCTTCAATAAGCGGGTATATTATGTAAGCCTGGCGGCCTTGTTCAATTTCAGTTCTTACAAACTCCATCACTTTAGCCCTGTAGTTTTCAAAACGGTGAACAGTTGCAACGGGTTGCCTTCCAGGCGGCAATTCATTCATTATACTGTAATCAAGGTCTCCATAGGCTGTCATTGCCAGGGTGCGGGGTATGGGTGTTGCCGTCATAACAAGTACATGTGGTGGTATAACTGCTTTTTTCCATAACGCGGCACGCTGGGCCACACCAAAACGATGTTGCTCATCAACAATGGCCAGCCCAAGATTTTTAAACTCCACTTTATCTTCAATCACTGCATGGGTGCCCACAATAATATCAACTACGCCTTCCTTTAATTGGTGTAAAATAATCCTTCTTGCTTTTGTTTTGGTGCTGCCGGTAATTAACCTAACCTGCACAGGCATATCTTTTAACAGTTCCAGCAAACTGGTGTAATGCTGTTGTGCTAAAATTTCGGTTGGTGCCATCATACAACTTTGAAAGCCATTATCTGCTGCCAGCAGCATGCTTAACAGCGCAACTATTGTTTTACCACTACCCACATCGCCCTGCAACAGGCGGTTCATTTGGTGGGGACGGCCGGTATCTGCCCTAATTTCTTTCAAAACCCTTTTTTGTGCACCTGTTAATTCAAAAGGCAGGTATTTGTGATAGAATGTATTAAAGCGATCGCCAACCGAAGAAAAAACAACCCCTTTGCTATAGCGTTGGCGGCTTAGCCGCATCATGCCGAGGCGTACCTGCGCAACAAAAAATTCCTCAAACTTCAGGCGATCAACGGCACGGGAGTAATCTTCAGCCGAGCGGGGAAAGTGTATATCGCAGATCGCTTTAAACCTGCCGACATATTGCAGCCTTTGTAAAATATGTGCCGGAATATTTTCTGGTATATCTTTTTCTGATACCTGGGCTAACAATGCACTGGTTAGTTTACCCATTTGTTTTGCACTTAGCCCCCTTGCTTTAAGTTTTTCAGTGGTTGGATAAATAGGTTCTAAATAACTTTTGCCATCTGTATTTACTTCAGAAAGGGGTTCCACATCCGGGTGGGTCATTTGCGGTTTGCCGTTAAAAAAACCTGTGCGGCCATATACCAGGTAGCGTTGCCCCTCCTGCACCGTTTTTTGTACCCAATGTATACCCTGAAACCATGCAAGTTCCAGCGTGCCGGTACCATCCTGCAGTTGGGCAACAAGCCTTTTTGCGCTCTTTTGCCCCAGCACTTCCATGTGCGTGATCTTGCCGGCAACCTGTATGTATTCTGTTTGGAGTGTTATGCTGTAAATATCATCAACTTTTGTTTTATCAATATGGCGTAAAGGAAAATGCTCCAGCAAGTCTCTAAAAGTAAAGATGCCTAACTCTTTACGCAACATATCACCCTTTAAGGGGCCAACGCCCTTAAGGTATTCAATAGGCGAATCGAGTATGGAAGGTGCCTGGTGCAATAATAAAACTGTAAATAGTATACTTACCACAAATGTAAGGGATGCGGCGGCAGTTGAAATTACATAAGGCAAAATGAAGTTGTTTTAGATAATTGGAGGGCGACAATATATTGGCAAGATTTTTACTGATTTTGTTTTTAATTGTAAATCGCATTATATAAATAGTGAGATATGTACGGAGAAGCAAAAAAGCTGCACCTGATAGAAGAAATACTTAAAGTTGAAAATGATGAAATATTGAGTGAGGTTGAAACTTTACTTGCCAATAGCAAATTAAGGGCTATTGGCCGAAAAGATTTTAATGATTTTTCAGGGCTGCTGACAAATACAGAAGCAGATGAGTTTGAAAAAATAATTAAAGAAGGCTGCGAAACAATAAATATTAATGACTGGAAATAAATGTTTGCTTGATACAAGCGCAATCATTCACTCATTTAGAAAAGCTAATGACGTAGCCGCCAAATTAAATGCCATGGCTGAAATTTATGTTCCGGTAACAGCCATAGGTGAATTATATTTTGGAGCTTACAAATCTGATAATATACCTAAACACCTCTCTATTGTTCAATCCTTTTTAATAAACTGCAAGATACTGGCAACAGACAGGGCAACTGCAGAAGTATATGGCACTATCAGGGCAGCATTGGCCAAAAAAGGCCGGCCGCTACCTGAAAATGATATTTGGATAGCTGCATCAGCCCTACAGTATAACCTGCCATTATTTACCCTTGATAAT
>Ga0206931_1161_pt1 | contig 20023 bp, 13 predicted proteins | sample Alteio_BWOrgHeat_17_FD_152946 | JGI IMG/M metagenome (GOLD analysis project Ga0206931, IMG submission 152946) | Enriched cells from forest soil in Barre Woods Harvard Forest LTER site, Petersham, Massachusetts, United States -... | ecosystem: Environmental > Terrestrial > Soil > Temperate forest >...
TATGCGAATGTAATTGTCAGTATAACCCTCCATCATCCCGTTTTTATCGTAGGCCTCAAACAGTACTTTGCGTGTTTGGCCGGTATGCTGCTGTGTAAAGTACTGCATTTTTTTGTAACTAAGGTTACGTAAAATTTTATTCCGTTCGTGACGCAGGTGTATTGGCACAACAGGTTTAATTTCCAGCGCTTTGGTGTTATCCCTTTCTGAGTAGGTAAATACATGCAGGTAACTAACGTCAAGCCCATGCAAAAAATCAAAGGTCTCTTTAAAATCATCCTCCGTTTCTGATGGAAAACCCACAATAACATCCGCACCAATAGCGCAGTGCGGCATAAGTGTTTTTATCAGTTGCACGCGCTCGGTATACAGCTCCCGTCGGTAACGGCGGCGCATAAGGCCGAGTATTTTATTACTGCCGCTTTGCAACGGAATATGAAAATGAGGCATAAACTTGCTGCTTTCGGCCACAAAAGCAATTATATCGTTGCTAAGCAGGTTTGGCTCAATAGATGAAATGCGGTAGCGGTCAATCCCTTCAACCTTATCAAGTTCCTGTACCAAATCAAAAAAGTTTCGCCTGTCTGTTTCACCCCCCTCCTGGAAATCTCCCAGGTTTACCCCCGTCAAAACAATTTCCCTTATCCCGCGCTCAGCTAACTGCTCTGCATTGCGCAATACATTTTCAATACTGTCGCTGCGGCTTTTGCCACGCGCCATTGGGATGGTACAAAAGCTGCAGTTATAATTACAGCCATCCTGCACTTTTAAAAAGGCGCGGGTACGGTCGCTTAATGAAAAACTGGAGTTAAAGCCATTTACTTCTTCAATATCGCAGCTAGAAATTTTTGCTGAGTCGCCTTTGGCAAGTTCCTTAAGGTGCGTGCCAATATTAAACTTCTCCCCTGCCCCAAGCACAAGGTCAACGCCCGGTATTGCTGCAATCTCTTTGGGCTTTAGCTGGGCATAGCACCCTGTAATTACGACCAGGCTTTCGGGGTTGCGGCGCTGTATACGCCGCACCAGGTGGCGGCATTCCTTATCAGCATTATCGGTAACGCTGCAGGTGTTTATTACATATACATCAGCCATATCGTCAAACTCTTTCTTCTCAAAACCATCATTCTCCAGCATACGGCTGAGCGTGGATGTTTCGGAGTAATTAAGTTTACAACCCAGTGTGTGAAATGCAACAGAACGCCTCTTTTCCATAAGGGCGCAAAGATAAGAAGAGTTTCAAGTTTCCGGTTTCAAGTTTCCAGTTATTGCCGTGAAGATTATGTGGGGGATTTTTTAACCTGCAGCATACCTTTAATCAGCTTTTCTTGTGTCACTACCTTGTACTTTCGCCTAAAATGCGGCATTCTGCAAGGCATGTATAAGTTTATGTTTTATTTAAATAGCATCCTGTCATTACCTTGCACACACCAGGCTTCAATAGCAGCTTTAAACTTCAAACTTCAAACTGGAAACTTTAAACTTGCCCTTTCTTCTCAACTTTTTCTTAAAAACTTATTATTCTTACACAACAATTTCCCTTTTTTCAATTATTAAGGTATGTTTGCCCCTCTTTAAAAAACCAAAAACCGATGAACTTTAAACGGATCAATAACATTACAGGCTGGATCGTGTGTTTAATAGCCTGTACTGTGTTTATTATGACTGCCGAAGCTGGTGGCAGCTTATGGGATTGCGGTGAGTTTGTAAGCAGCTGCTTTAAAGTGCAGATACCCCACCCACCCGGTGCCCCCCTATTTGTTTTATTAGGCAGAATTTTTATTGTGCTGTTTGGTAACGACCCCCACACCGCCGCCAAAGGCGTGAATGTGATGAGCGCGCTTGCCAGCGGCTTTACCATATTATTCCTGTTTTGGAGTATTACCCACTACGCACGCAAAATTGTGCGTAAAGATGTTGCCGAAACTGAAGCTTATACCCTCGGCCAAATTGCTACCATTATGGGTGCTGGCGCTGTAGGCGCACTTGCCTATACATTTACCGATTCATTCTGGTACAGCGCTGTTGAAGGTGAGGTTTATGCCATGAGTTCATTTTTTACCGCAATAGTGTTTTGGGGTATTTTAAAGTGGGAAAGCAATGCAGACGAACCCGGCGCCGACCGCTGGATTGTATTCATATTCTTCCTTATCGGTTTATCAATTGGAGTGCACCTGCTTTGTTTGTTGTGTATACCTGCTATTGTAATGGCATACTACTTTAAAAGAAGGCCAACATTTAACTACCCTGTTGTAAAAAAATGGTTTTTAATAGTGGTTGCTATTGGTGGTGTGCTTGGCAGCATAATAGCAGCCTGGGGGGCGGGCCAGGAAGTTGACGGGTTACGCAGCGGTACCCCGGCCGATTACACCATGAGCGGCCTTATGATTGTTGGCGCACTTGGTGCAATTGGTTTATTATACCTTGTTGAAGCCATTAATAAACAAAAGAAAGAATACTACGGTGGCGCTTATATGTTTTTTGTAATAGGTGCTGTTGTATTGGGTATAGTGCAGGTGGGCGTGATACAATATTCTATAAAATTTGCGGGCAACTTCGATATATTTTTTGTAAACAAACTTGGTGCGCCCTTCTTCTCGGGCTTTGCCTTCTTTTTTATAGTGCTCGCAATATTAATAGCCATTGGGCTAAAAATAGCCTCCGTAAAAAGGTGGGGTTACCTGCGCCTGGCAATATGGTGTGTAACATTTACCCTTATAGGTTACAGCACATACCTTACTACCATGATACGCAGTAATGCCGACCCTGCTGTAGATATGTACAACGTTGATAACCCGCAAAGTCTTGTAGGTTATTTGGGCCGCGACCAGTACGGCGATTTCCCGATACTGTACGGCCAAAAATTTGACGCGCAGCCGGTTGACTATGCCAAGGGCAGTGATAAGTACCAAAAAATTGGTGATAAATATGTTGATATTGGCCCTGATGGACATTACATTTTTCAGAAACAGGACAAAATGATCTTCCCGCGCATGTGGGATATGAGTGAAGACCAGGGACATGCCACATACTACGCACAATTTATGGGCGTAGGTAAAGCAAAGGATGGCACCTGGGATATTGATAAAGACGAGCAAGATGGCCATTATTTGCGGCCAACGTTTGGCGATAACATGTCGTTTTTTGTTGGGTACCAAACATACTTTATGTACCTGCGCTATTTCTTCTGGAATTTTAGCGGCAAGCAAAATGATGTGCAGGGCATGTTTACCGGAAACGTTAGGGACGGTAACTGGATAACAGGTATCCCGTTTGTTGACAACAGTATATACGGCGATCAAAAGCTGATGCCTGAAAGCCTGCAGAAAAACAAAGCCAACAATAAGCTGTTTATGCTGCCCTTTATTTTAGGGTTGATCGGCTTGTTCTATCAAATAAAGAAAAAGGGCGACGATGGGCTTGTTTCCTTCCTGCTGTTTTTTATGACTGGTTTTGCCATTATTATTTACCTTAACCAGGCGGGCTACCAGCCCCGCGAGCGTGATTATGCTTACGTGGGCTCATTCTATGCCTTTGCAATTTGGATTGGCCTTGCAGTGCCTTACATAGTTGACCTTGCCAGCAAGTGGGATGAAAAGATGGTAAAATATATAGCCATGTGTGGCGCTGCTGTCGCATTAATAATGCTTATTTCGTTTGCGCTTGCCACGCACGATACTACCGGTGGCCTTGCTTTAACATTTGGCTTTGCGCTTGTATTTGCATTGGTAGCGTTTGGTATACCATACGTCCTGAAATACCTGAACAATAAGCAAACTATTGTATATGCTGCTGCTGTAATATCGTTACTCGTTCCAATTTGGATGGGCATGCAGGAATGGGATGATCATGACAGGAGTAAAAAACAACTTGCACGCGACCTTGCCAAGGACTATCTTGAAAGCTGCGACCAAAATGCTATATTGTTTACGTTTGGCGATAACGACACTTACCCGCTTTGGTATGCGCAGGAAGTTGAAGGCATTCGGCCTGACATTCGTGTTATAAACACCAGCCTGCTTGGTATTGACTGGTATATAAACCAGCTACGCTACAAAGTAAACCTTAGTAATGCCATTGATGTTATTTGGCCTGCAAAAGCTATTGAAGGCAATAACAGGAATTATGTAAGGTACAGCGCCAACCCGGCCTACCCGGAGAACAGGTACTATAACCTTGATAGCATCATGCGCTATTATGTTGGCAGCGACAATTTGGGCCAGATAGATGAAGGCGATGAAAAAATAAGCTCCTTCCCCGTTAAAAAATTCTCTATCCCTGTAAATGTTTCTGTGGTAAGAGAGAATCATACAGTTAATGCCAACGATAGTGTGGTAACAGCAGTAAATTTTGATTGCAATAAGAACATATTGATGAAGAATGATCTTGCAATGCTTAATATAATTGCCGCAAATAAATGGCAGCGCCCTATTTATTTTACTATGGATTATGGCGATCTTGGTTTTGGCAGTTATGTACGCAGGGACGGCCTATCATACAGGCTGGTACCGGTGGCCAATTCGCAGGTTAATACAGACCACATGCTCGACGTGGTGTTGCACAAATTTGGTTTTGGCAATGCCGGTTTATTTGATGTTTATTTTGATGAAGAAAACCGCAGGCATCTTAATATTATGCGCAGGGCCGATGCGGAACTTGCTTTAGATCTTGTTGCAAAAAACAGGAAAGATGACGCAGTAAAAGTGCTGAAACGCACTGATGATAATATGCTGCAAACAAACTTCCCTTACGGTATGACGTCAAGGGGCAACGACCATAACCGCATATCAATGATGTTCCTGCAGGCTTGTTACCAGGCAGGTGATACGGTGTTGGCTACAAAGGTAGATGCGTCAGTTAAAAAAGACCTGACTGAGCAAATGCGTTTTTATAATTCGCTTACCGGTGCTAAAGCTGATTATATGTCGTATGAAAAAAGTTCTGCGCAGGACCTGTTGCAGTACCTTTCACAGATGGAGCAGCAATTCTCTAAAAAACCGCTAATTAACGAAAACCCGGTAATTAAAACGTTCGATACAGCCCCGGCAAAACCCACAGCCAAGCCCAAGCCGGCGGCGAAAAAGTAGATTTTTAAAACTTCTATATAAAAACACTCAATACCGCAAGGTTATTGAGTGCTTTTGTTTTTAGCCCTGGCGTTGTTTTAAACGACAACAGCATGCCTTAATGTGGACACTAAATATAGGATATGATGAGTCCCCCATTTTTATGCCCCATAGGGGGCCCAAAGCTTTGTAGTAAAACAACAGGAAAAATTTCTGTCACGCCGTAGGTGTGGCACGTTAAGCGCTTTGCTCCTAACGGATTAAGCAACTATACAGCAATTGATTTTGCTCCCCTATTCCGGAATCATGCTATTTAAAATACAGAATATGCGGCAGTAAGCTTACTGATGTTCAAAGATTAATGCAGATGAAAAGCCCCTTATGCCTTTAAATGCGCGTGCATCAGTTGCTTAAGGTGTGTTGACATGCGGTTTATAAAAACAGGGTCTTCATAAGGTATATATCCCGCCTCCCTGTTAAGTATCTTCAGGCAAAATTTTTTAGAAAGCAGTACGTGGTTAATAGTACCTACCAGCGAGGCGATGGTAAGGTCGGCATCTACTTTTTTAAACTCCTTCTTTTTTATCCCTTCTTCAATTATTTGCTTAATTATTATGGTGTTAGGGTACAGCACTTCGGTAATTATTTGCTGCAGGGTTTCACGCTGGTTAAGTATCAGTTCCTGGTATATAACGCGGTGAAACTGGCGGTTGTTAAAAAGTCTTTCAATATACGAGTCGATAACCTTGTCAATTTTTTGTATCGCTGTTAGATTTTTGTCGTGCAATACTTCCTCCAGCCTGCCCCGCGCAGAGGAGGCCTTCATTTCCACAAGGGCTTCAAACAGCTTCTCTTTCGATCCGAAGTAGTAATTTACCATCGCCACATTAACATCGGCTTTAGCAGCAAGGTCGCGTATGCTGGTGCCTTCAAAACCTTTTTGGGCAAACAGCTCAATGGCAGCATTTATTATTTGTTCTTTCTTATCCATAATCCATGGTAGCGGATAACTCAAAGATAATAATTCGCCACATATTAAACAAACGTTTGATTAACAATGAAAGCAGGCGTAAGTTAATTAACAAATAACCGAGGCAAAAAAATTAGCGGTATTTGTATTCTATTTTACCAACAAACTGCTTTTGCTTGTCGTAACAGGTTTCTGTTTGCTTCAGCGCATTTGCGTTATACTCATAATGCCATACAAGGTAGCCCCCCGTATTTTGCTGTATTTGGGTAAATTGGCTTACCCTGCCCGCTGCATCGTATTCAAATAAAAAATCGGGCAGCATTTTTCTTGCCCTGGTGTTAAACCTTACAAGGTCGGTAACAAGGTGGGCATCATTATAGTAATAAAAATAATTCTCAATACTTCTCCCCTTCTTTTTCCAATGCTCTTCCGCAATATTACCCTGCTCATCTTTCACAAATTCAACAACAGTGGTGTCAGTGTAATCTTTTATTTTCAGCATACGCACCGGTGTGGTGCCTTCATAAAACCATTCATGTATTTCCCTGCTGTGCGAGTTCATAAAGGTGTCGGTTATATCAGTAGTTATATTCAGCACATTGCCATCGGCGTTGTAGGCATATGTAACCGTGTTGATAATATTTGAATCGTTGTCAACGGTTCTTGCAAGCCGGTTATCACTGTAGTAGTTTACTGAAACTGTTTCACCCGTAGCCGGAATATCTGTTACGGTGGTTATTTCCGTGCTGTTAGCACCAACTTCCTGCCGTATAATAAATCCTTCTGTGGACTGGCCGTCGGCGTCAAAGTTGCGCGCTGTAATGCCGGTTATGCGGGCATTTTTTATGGCCTGGTACTGGCGGTTTGTTTCTTTAAGCAATATAATATCGCTGTAATAATACTGGCAACAGGCATGGCCCGCAAAAAGCAACAGGTTAAAAAATAAAAAAAGCAACTTCATGTTATGTATTAAGCCCCAAAAGTACTTGGGTATTACTATAACGTCAAAACAAGTGTAAACTATATATGGTTGCATTGCCCGAGTTATGTATTTTTAGTCAAATTTTAGCGGCGTGTCACACCATAAGGAACGGGAAGAAAAAATTTGCCTTAACTGCAATACTGAAATACATGGCAGGTACTGCCATAAATGCGGGCAGGAAAATACTGAGCCACAGGAAAGCTTCTGGCATCTTGTAACCCATTTTGTATATGATGTAACCCATTTTGACGGCAAGTTCTTCAGCACCCTAAAACATCTTTTATTCAGGCCCGGTTACCTGCCAGCCGAGTATTTAAGAGGCCGCAGAACAAGTTACCTGCACCCAATACGCATGTATGTATTTACTTCAGCAATATTTTTTGTTATTTTTTTAACCTTTGTGGCAAAGCCGGGAACGACTAATAATAAGGGTTTTACCGCGGTAAGGCATAATTTTATAGACTCATTTTACGCCACTAAAGACAGCGACGATAAAGAAGCCATCATTATGGGATTGAATGCATCCGGCGGCCTTGATAATGACCAGGTATATATAGATAGTGCACATCACGATTCAATTGCATCATACAGGTATATTTACGCCGATGTAAATAAACGTTACAACAAGCCATTTAAAAGTGAAGTAGATAGTATAAGGGCAGCCCGCAAGTATAAAGAAGAGTTGGCCAGCAGAGATTCAGGAAAGATTAACCTTGTTTTAAACGGAGAAAAATTACCCAACTCGGTAGCAGAATACAACCTTCGGCAGGCAAAGCTGCCGCCAGCAAAAAGAGATGGCTGGTTTAGGGCCATGGTTGACCGGAAGGCTATTGAGCTAAATGAAGAGTGGCATGCCGACCCAACAGGTTTTCAAAATGAGATAAAGGAAAGTTTTTTGCACAGTATACCAAAAATGATGTTTGTGTCTGTGCCTTTTGTTGCGCTTATTATGCAACTATTATATATCCGACGGCGCAAAACGTACTACTATGTAAATCATGTAATATTTATTATTTACCTGTATATTGAAACTTTTATTTCGCTACTGGTATTTTTCGGTCTATCGGCTCTGTACGATGTGTCTAATTTTGCGCCTTTTCATTGGCTGGCGGTAATAGTAATGATATACATTTTTCTATACTGCCTGTTGGCCATGCACAATTTTTATAAGCAGGGGTACATAAAAAGCTTTTTAAAATATTTTATACTGCTGTTTGTGTGTTCCATTTTAAGTGTTTTTATAGCATCTATATTTTTAATTACCTCGCTAATACAAATATAACCGATGAGCGACGCCCATACTTCGTTTAACAGGCTTGTGCAAATAATGGATGACCTGCGTGAAAAATGCCCCTGGGACAAGAAGCAAACTATTGATACACTACGGCCGATGACCATTGAAGAAACTTACGAGCTGGCAGATGCTATTACTAACAAAGACTGGCAAAATTTAAAAGAAGAACTGGGCGACCTGTTGTTGCATATATTATTTTATTCAAAAATTGGTACAGAACAAAACCAGTTTACCTTAACTGATGTAATTGAAGGTATTTGCAATAAATTAATAGTGCGCCACCCGCATATTTATGGTGATGTAAAAGTGAATGACGAAGAAGACGTAAAAAGAAACTGGGAAAAAATTAAACTGAAAGAAGGTAAAAAAACGTCTGTATTAAGTGGTGTGCCGGCCTCACTGCCGGCCATTGTAAAAGCCGCACGTATACAAGAAAAGGCCAAGCAGGTTGGCTTTGAGTGGGAAACAAAAGAAGACGTTTGGAAGAAGGTTGAAGAAGAAATGGGTGAACTGCATGAAGCTATGGCTACGGGCAACACGGATGACATTGAAGCGGAGTTTGGTGACATATTGTTTAGCCTTGTAAACTACGCACGATTTTTGCGTATAGATGCGGAAGGAGTTTTGGAACGTACCAATAAAAAATTTATTTACCGGTTTACAAAAATGGAACAGGAAGCAAAAAGCGAAGGAAGGGAACTTACTGATATGACCTTACAGGAAATGGATGCCATTTGGAACCGGGTAAAAAAAGAAAATGCTGTGACAGGGTTTGCCAAAAAAGAATAAAGATCTTTAGGTACTTCCCTACGGCCTGCTAAGTAAAACACAAAATTCTCGTTAGAAAATATATATTCTTGGTCCAGGTAATTAAGAGAGCTGTTTACAAGCACGGTTACATTATTATTACGGCTGCCTGGCTGTACACTATCTCATTTTTATTTACCAATTATTTCTCCTATAGCTCATCAACAAAAAAAGTTACCGCAGCACTTGAGAAATATATAAGCACACAGGAAGAAAAGTTTAACAATTTACTGAACGATACTGCAACCGTTAACGCTTTGGTAAACGATAAGCCATCGCCAATTAAAGAAAATTTACAAACGGAGACCTTTGGCATTTTCAGCTATAAAGTAACTTCAGCGGGCAGCCCGGTTCAATTGTATTGGAACACCAATACCATGCTGGTAAACAATACTGATATTGTCAGGCCAGACGGGTATTATTTTGTTAACTACCAGGACGGCTCATTCGACTATATAAAGCGCACATTACAGGTTAACAGCAGGCCGTATGTTATAACCTGCCTTATACCTGTGCACTGGATATTTTTTTTAGATAAAGACTCTTTAAAGTCGGGCTATCAAAATTTTCCGGAGCTTGAGGATAAGTATGTTATCACTACAGACAAAATCGGCTCCGCAGTACATAACTCACGAGGTACAGAACTCTTCAGAATAACCCAAAGGCTGGATGTTAATAACGACCAGCCGGGCGCTTTTTCAACATTGCTGCGCGTGCTGGCGGTAATTCTATTAATTGTATTTATAAATAGCATCGCAACCGATATTGTAGTTGAAAAAGGCTTTTTAAAGGCCTTCCTTTTTCTTATAGCTGTTGTTATTACGTTACGCATTATTACCTACCACTACCCTGTTCCGTTCAATTTCAGGCAGCTTACCTTATTCAAGCCTATTCTTGGCAAGTCGCCAAACGGCCTTAATAATTCTTTGGGCGATTTGCTTATAAATAGCGTTTTACTTTTTTGGATCACATCTTTCATAAAGTTTAACCGGCCTGTTGTTTTTAAAAAGGGCCTTGAGCCTAATAAGCAATTAATGCTTGTAATGGCAATAGTTTCGCTTACTGTACTGGTGTTTATGGTATATTACCTGCAGGATGTTATAGGTGGGCTGGTTAGCAACTCTAACGTTCAGTTTGAAGTAACCAATTTCTTTACAATTGATTATTACATTATAATAAGTTTTGTAATCATCTGCATGCTCATGCTGTCATTCTTTTACCTGTCTCACCTGCTTATAAAGCCTCTGTTACACTCACAACTAACATTTTACCGAAAGCTGCTGATCATTGTTGTAATAGGATTGGTATTTGTATCAGTAAGATCCTTTCATGATAGCGCCGTTATAAATTTTATAGTGCTGCTTTGGTTTATCATTTACATTTTGATCTTAGAATACCGGCGGAAAGATTCAGCAACTTCAATTATTGAATCTCCTTTCTTTCTTTTTTGGGCCATCTTTTTTATGGCATCAGCCACCTCGCTTATAGCCTACCGGGTAAATGCAATTGAGCTTAACAAAAGAAGAAATATTGCTGCTGATTATGTAATACAAACCGACAGGCAAACGCTGGAACTGCTCAACATGTCGATAAGCAGTATTGACAATAGTTTTTTTGAGAATAATTTCTGGCGCTTTGGTGTTCCCCTCTATAACGGCGCAATTAAAGATAGCCTTATTACCAACGACTTCTCCGGCTACCTTAATAATTATGAAACGCATATATATACATTTAATGCCGATCATAACCCGCTGTATAACGAAGACTCAACCTCCTACAGCGTAATAAAAACAATTATACAGTCAAAGGCAAAGCCAACAGGCATGCCTTATATTTATGCTTATGAAAATACGCTGGGCGGGTATACTTATGTTTACGAAAAAGAAGTGTATAACGTAGATTCAATATTCGGGGGCTCAATATTTATAGTTGCCAACCCGCGGTTTTATAAAAAAGATGCCTTTTTTCTTTCGGTATTTAACACGGTCAGAGATCTTTCGAACGATGTTAATACCAATTATTCAATTGCCGTTTATTACAAAAACAAACTGATAAAAACATCCAACAACGATTATGAGTTTACTGATACTATTACAAACGCGCAATCCCCAAAATTCCAGGATACTATTATTCATTTAAACAGCTTTAGCCAGCTTTGGTATAACGCCGGCAATAATAAAGTGGTGGTAGTAGTTAAAAAAAGCGACTGGCTTGTTTCCGCATTTACCATTTTCTCTTACCTGTTTTGCCTGTTTATTGCAGTAGTCATTATGCTCCACTACAGCAACCTACTTTTTAAAACACGGTTCAGGTATAGTGATATGCAGCGTGTATTCTCCTTTAATATCCGAACGCAGGTACAGGCAACTATTATTGCCATAAGCATTTTTTCATTCATAGTTATTGGGGTTATAACCATTTCATTTTTTATTATAAGCTTTAATAAAGACAGTGAAACCAAGCTTACCAACACTGCGGTTATATTGCGCAATGAAATTGAAGAGAGCGTAAAAAAATCGCCGAATGCCGATATACAGCGGCGCATAAAAGAAATAGGGCGTTTACATAATACTGATTTTAACTATTACGATAAAAACGGCAACCTGCAGGTAACCTCACTTACTTCTATTTTTTCAAAACGCATATTGAGTTATAAAATGAATCCCGCGGCATTTTATGCGCTTCATTATAACCATAAGATAAAATTTGTACAAAAAGAGCATATTGGCACCACCATTTACCTGAGTAATTATGTTGTTTTACGTGATGAGAATGATGCGGTAACAGCTTACCTTAACGTACCCTCTCTAAATTCGCAGAACGAGCTTAAGCTGGAGATCAATAATTTCCTGGTAACGCTTATTAATATAAACGCGCTTATTTTCATTTTTGCAGGTGGTATTGCCATATTGGTTACCAGCCGCATTACATCTTCCTTTACGCTTATAGGTAATAAAATGCGCGACATAAGCCTGGGGCGAATAAATGAAGAAATTACCTGGACAAGCAAAGACGAAATAGGCTCACTGGTTGATGAATATAATAAAATGGTGCGCAAGCTTGAACAAAGTGCGCAGGCGCTTGCCAGGAGTGAAAGGGAAGGCGCCTGGCGCGAAATGGCAAGGCAGGTTGCCCATGAAATTAAAAACCCGCTTACACCTATGAAGCTTAGCATACAGTACCTGCAGCGTGCTGTTAATAATAATGCACCCAATGTAAAAGAACTGTCCCAACAGGTAGCTAACACATTAATTGAACAAATTGAGCAGCTTTCTAAAATAGCCGGCGATTTTTCGCAATTTGCCAATATTGGTAATGTAAAAATTGAAAACTTTAGCATTAGCGAGGTATTAGGCTCACTTGTAAACCTTTTTAGCGCGGACAGTAATTTGCATATTGCGTGGAATAAAGCAGACGGTGCCTACATTATTAATGCAGATAAAGTACAGGTAAACCGCCTGTTTACAAACCTTATAAAAAACGCTATTGAAGCATCCGGCGAAGCTAGTCCTGTCGAAATTACAATTAATCAATATCCTGAAGACGGTAATGTCATAATCAGCGTCAGCGACAAAGGCACAGGCATTCCGCCTGATATGCGCCAAAAGATATTTATGCCCAATTTTACAACCAAATCCTCCGGCACAGGCCTTGGCCTCGCCATTTGCCATGGCATTGTTGAAAAAGCCAATGGCCATATTTGGTTTGAAACTGAAGTTGACAAAGGCACTAAGTTTTACGTAAGCCTTCCGCTTGTGCAAGCGTAATAGTTTCCAACAACACCCAAAAGCTATCTCTTCCCTTTTTGCACCCGCACAAATTCCTCAAATTGTGATAATGAAAAGCTGCTTAGGTTTTGCTCTTTTGTAACACCGGCTTTCTGGGCAGCCAGCACGCCGTAACGGGTATCTTTAAAACCATCGGTGCTGTGCGCGTCCGGGTCAATTGAAATAAGCACATTCTTCTCAAGACAGTAATCAAGCCAGCGCCAGTCAATATCCAGCCGTTTGGGGTGTGCATTCAATTCAATTACCACATTATTGGCGGCACAGGCATCAATTATTTTTTTATGGTCAACGGGGTAGCCATTACGGCTAAGCAACAGTCTGCCTGTCATGTGGCCCAATATACTTGTGTAAGGGTTTTCAATGGCATTTATCAGTCGCATCATCGCCTTATCTTCTTTCATTTTAAGGTTACTGTGTACAGATGCAATTACAACATCAAATGTTGAAAGCACATCGTTACTGTAATCAAGATTGCCATCGTTTAAAATATCACTCTCAATGCTTTTAAATATTTTAAATGGCGCGAGCTTGCTATTCAATTCATCAACCTCGCCATGCTGTGCAAAAATTCTTTCTTCAACAAGGCCGTTTGCATAAAAAGCAGACTTTGAGTGATCGCTTATTACAAGATATTGCAATCCTTTTTCAATAGCCGCGTTTGCCATTTCTTCAATGCTGTGGTATCCATCACTCCATTTACTGTGGCTGTGTATAATTGCAGTAATATCACCAGGCTGTATAACTTTCGGCAAGCTATTCCTCTTTGCTTTTTCAATTGCACTGCCCCCTTCTCTTAAATATGGTGGAATAAAATTGATGCCGGCACTTTCAAAAATTGCTTCTTCACTTGTATGTGTATCATCCAAAGTAAATTCATTCAACCATACCTGCAAAAATTCCGGGCTGCAGCTTTTTATAAAATGGTCTTTATAAATAGTACTACTGTGGTAAAAAATAAATTCTATATTTTCTTTCCCCCTGAATGAAGAAACATTGTCATTAGCAAGTACCGGCTCATAATTGTTTGTTTCAAAAAACAGTTTTAATTCGCCGGCATTTGCAGTAGTAATCCATTCCAGTTTATCAATAATTTCAAGCTGCCTTCTAAAGTCACCGGTCATTAAAAATTTGTCATCAGTAAATGATTTTTGAATTGTTTCGTCTGCTTTTAATGCATACGCTTCAATATCACCATACAAATGCCGCCCTTTGCTGTTTAAATAAAATTCAATGCCTTCCTTTATATTTTGCTGTGTTTTTTCTCCAAAACCTTTATACAGCAGCAGCCTGTTTTCATCACACGCATATAATAGTTCACCCGGTGTTTCAATCTCAAGTTCTTTCCAAATTAAAGAAATCTTTTTTTGGCCCAATGCCTTTAATAGCAAGCATTTCAAGAATACCGCCGGGCGTTTTCTCCAGGTATTCATCTAACAATGCCAGCCTGCCGCTTTGCAACTGCTCCTGTATCCTTTTACCCACACTATCGCCTATGCCTTTAATGCCTGCAATTTTTTCCGCGGGTGTATCGGCAAGCTGCATCGGTAGCTTTTCAATCGTAAATGCAGCTACAGAATATGTTTTTGTTTTAAAACTATTCTCGCCGTGTATATCCATCAGTTTGGCAAGCAGTGAAAAATTATCAGCTATAGCGTAATTATCCATATACAAATTTTTAAAAGCACGGTAAGATATATAAAATAAAAAAGCCCCGCAGTATTGCGGGGCCTAAATTTTATCTTAGCTTTTGAAGCCGTAAGACTATTTTTTCTTTGCAGCTTTCTTAGGAGCAGCTTTCTTTGCAGCTTTTTTAGGAGCAGCTTTTTTTGCAGCGGCTTTCTTAGGAGCGGCTTTCTTTGCGGCTTTTTTTGCAGTTGCCATGTTTTTAAAATTTAAATGGTTAGTAAATATGCCATAAAATTAAACACTTTATAACAACCGCCAAAAAAAATTTTTAATATGTTAACTACATGTTATTAAGCTGTTGCTTCCGCAGGCAAAACTGAAACTGTTGTTCTGTCTTCTCTTGTCTTTTTAAAAGTAACAACACCATCAGATAATGCAAACAAAGTAAAGTCTCTTCCAACACCAACATTTTTACCAGGATGATAGACTGTACCTCTTTGGCGAAGAATAATATTACCGGCAATAGCGGGCTGACCGCCAAATATTTTTACGCCTAAACGTTTGCTTTGTGAATCGCGGCCGTTCTTTACACTGCCTTCACCTTTTTTGTGTGCCATAACAATTTTATTTTATTGCTGATTTCGGGATTCTGATATTTTGTGATTTTGCAACCACACAATCATCAAAAAATATTTTCAAACTATTAATTCAGGTTTGCTTGTTTGAGGTGAATGAATTTTTTAAAATCATCAGATCTCAAAATCAGCAATCCCAAAATTATTAAGCTATGCTTTCAATTTTAATTCTTGTGTAATGCGTACGATGGCCGTGTTTTTTGCGAAAGCCTTTCCTTCTTTTCATTTTAAAGGCAATCACTTTATCGCCCTGAACGGTGCCGCTCAGTATCTCTGCTTTTACAATGGTTTTAATATCGTCGCCAAGCGTAAGCTTCCCGTCGTTATCAACAAGTGCTACTTCGCTAAACTCAACTTTATCACCGGTTTTACCCTGCAGGTGTGGTACATACAGGCTTTGTCCTTCCTGTACTCTAAATTGCTGTCCTGCTATTTTTACTACTGCAAACATAACTTATCAAAAATTAGGACGGCAAAGGTAGGGCTTTTGCACGTAATTAGGCAAGTTATTTTAAAAAATTATCCCCTAAAAAACGTGCAAAACCATATTTAAACAAAATTAAACACAGTTTTTAGCAAAAGCAGGCCTCCTAATGTTATTTTTGCTGCCTTTAAACGGTTTTGCCATCTTAAAAAGTAAAAGTAAATAGCAGTTATTACGGCTATAAAGGGTAAGTAAGCTGTACAGCCACTGAAAAATAACAACAAGCATGAATGTAAAATCTCTGTTAGCCAGGCCCTTTGCTAATTATATATTCAACAAAACCAAGAAGGAATCACTTACCGCGCTTGAGGACCAGGACGATATACTTAAGACGCTTGTAAAAACGGCAAAAAATACTGAATTTGGCAAAGAGCATGGTTTTGAGAACATTCAGTCTTACGACGATTTTAAAAAACAGGTGCCTATCAGGGATTATGAGCAGTTTAAACCTTACATCGAAAAAGTAAAGCAAGGCAGGCATAATATATTATGGAAGGGGCTGCCCATTTATTTTGCCAAAACCAGTGGAACTACAAGCGGCGTTAAGTATATCCCCATTAGTAAAGACTCTATTTCAAACCATATTGATACCGCCCGTAATGCATTATTATGCTACATGGCTGAAACAGGTAATTCTGACTTTGCAAGCGGCAAGCTGATCTTTTTAAGCGGATCGCCTGTGTTGGACAGGGTTGGCGGTGTGCCTACCGGCAGGCTTAGCGGTATTGTTAACCACCACGTGCCCAAATACCTGCGCAGCAACCAGCTGCCCAGCTACGAAACAAACTGCATTGAAGAGTGGGAGACAAAACTGGATAAGATAGTAGAGGAAACCATTAACCAAAACATGACGCTTATTAGCGGCATACCACCGTGGATGCAGATGTATTTTGACCGTTTGATAGAAAAAAGTGGCAAGCCGGTTGGCGAGCTGTTTCCGGGTTTTAGTGTAATGGTGCAGGGTGGTGTAAATTTTGAGCCTTACAAAGCAAAGCTGTATGAAAGTATAGGCAGGAAGGTGGATTGCATTGAACTATTCCCGGCCAGCGAAGGGTTCTTTGCCTTCCAGGATAGCCAAAAGGAAGCAGGTTTGCTGCTTAACACAAACTCAGGGATATTTTTTGAATTTGTACCGGCTGACGAAATTTTTAACGAAAACCCAACGCGGCTTAGCCTTAGGGATGTTAAAGTAGGCGTAAACTATGCAGTTGTTGTTAGTAACAATGCGGGGCTTTGGGCATACAATATTGGTGATACCGTAAAATTTTTGAGCACAAAACCTTACCGGCTTGTTGTTAGCGGCCGCACAAAACATTTTATAAGCGCCTTTGGAGAACATGTTATTGGAGAAGAAGTGGAATATTCATTAATGAAAGCGGCCGGCGAAGAAGGTGTAAAGATCACTGAGTTTACAGTTGCCCCGCAGGTACAGCAGGGCGAGGGCAAGAGTTATCACGAGTGGTTTATTGAATTTGAGAAGGCACCTGCTGATATACAGGCGTTTGCCGAAAAAATAGATGTTACCTTAAGGGAAAAGAATGTTTATTATGATGACTTAATAAGCGGCAACATTTTGCAGCGCTTAATTATTACACCCGTTAGGAAAAATGGGTTTATAGATTACATGAAATCAATCGGCAAGCTTGGGGGCCAGAATAAACTACCACGTTTAAGCAACGACAGGAAAATAGCTGATGAACTACAGCCTTACCTGCAATAACGGCTTGCAATCTGATCATTTGTTTTTTAGTTTTTTAAAATTAATATTAGGATTTGAATATCAACTATTTAGTGTGATTTATTCGCGTTATACCTTCTACCTTAAACCTTCTGCCTTAAATAATTTATTTAACAAAAGCTTGCGGGATATGTTTTGTGGTGTATATTCGTCCGCCAAAAAAAAAGACCCCCTGTAGAAACAGGCGGCCTCTAACGATTGCTTGCCATATGAAAATTCTTAATTTTTTTTTTCGCAGGTGCAGCTTAACCGCTTGCATCTTTGGCCTCTAACACTGCTTTGCTTGCTTAAACGGTTGCTTGCTGTGTGAAATTTACTTTCACAACACAAATGTACATACGGCTCATATAGTATTCATTTCAACTTAGGTTCGTTTTTATCATCCTTAACGGCAAAAAATATTTCACAAGCCTTGCCGGCATTGCGTTTCAGGCAGAAATCTTTATCATGCCCAAAGCTTATTTGTGTACTTTTTACACTATTAAATTGGCTAAAATAATACCACTAAAGGCTATAATTAAATTATACCGGGGTGCAAGCATTTTGCTGCTGCAATAACCTTAAGATATTTATCCCAAACAGGTGCTTATTAATTTTTAAGGCAAACATGAACAGTTAACGATTTATTTTACAGCAACTTATCAAATTCTTCGTAGCTTTATTGCCTGAAAATAAAAAAGGTCTCCTGTAGAAACAGATGACCTCTAACGATTGCTTGCCATATGAAAATTCTTAATAATCTATTTTCAGTGAAGTTAGTATAACAGCTTTCTTCAAATCGGGCCTCTGCGTTTAGCTTGCTTACGGTTGCTTGTTATATGAATTAACTTCGCTTTGCAATACAAACATACAACGCATTGTAAAGCGTTTAAAACCAACATTTGGTATATTTTATCATCCCAAAGGGGTAAAAAATTAATAAAACCCTTTGCTGTATTGAGTTTGACCTGAATTTTTGTATTATGCCCAACAGGAATACAGATGCTTTATTTCAGCTAATTTGCTCCCTTGAGAAGTCTGAAAAAAGGCATTTTAAACTATATATTAAGAGGAGCTCGGCCAAGGAAGACCTGAAGATAATTCAGCTGTTTGATGCTATGGACAGTATGGATGATTACGATGAGAAGATCTTGCTGAAAAAGTTGCCCTTTGTAACCAAGCCCCAGTTAGCCAATTTAAAAACGCACCTGTACAAACAGTTGCTGGCAAGCCTGCGCCTGCTTAAACGTGCCGAAAATATTGATTTACAGTTAACTGAGCACTTAGACGATGCCCGCCTGCTGTATAATAAAGGCCTTAAGCTGCAAAGCCTTAAAATATTGGAAAAGGCGAAGGAAATAGCCAAAACCAACCACAAATTCAATTTTTTAGCCCAGGTAATAAGCCTGGAAAAAAAGATTGAAACCCTGCACATTACACGAAGTTCAACTGAGCGCACACTTGCGCTTACCGAAGAAGCATTACAGATAAGCAACCATATTAACCGCGTTACGCGCCTGAGTAACCTTGCGTTGCTGCTGTACCGCTGGTATATTAAAAACGGGCATGCCCGTAATGACGAAGACAGTAAAGACCTTGACAAATTTTTTAAAGACCAGTTGCCAAAAGATATTAGCAGCATAAAAGAATTTTACGAGTTGCTATACCTGTACCAAAGCTATTGCTGGTATGCATTTATTCGCCAGGATTTTATACAGTATTACCGTTACAGTCAGAAATGGATTGACCTGTTCGATGCCGATCCCTTTATGATAAGCGTTGAAACAGGCCACTATGTAAAAGGTATGCATAACCTGCTGAATGCGCATTTTGACCTGCGAAATTTTCCGCAGTTTCAAAACACGTTGCACAAGTTTGAGGAATTTGCGAAAAGCACGGCTGCAAACCAGCATGATAATTTTCGCGTGCACACATTTATATACATCGCAAGTGCTAAAGTTAACTGGCATTTAATGCTGGGTACGTTTAAAGAGGGGTTGGCACTTGTGCCTGAGATTGAGGAAAAGCTGGATGAGTATGCGCAGTATATAGATGGCCACCGGATACTGGTATTTAATTACAAGATAGCCACCCTGTATTTTGGCAGCGGCGATTACAGCACATCTATTGATTACCTGCAGAAGATAATTAACGGTGAGGCTGATCTGCGGATTGACCTGCAATGTTATGCCCGCCTGCTGCACCTGATGGCACATTATGAGTTGGGGAATTTTACCATCATTGAGTCGTTGATGAAGTCTGTGTACCGCTACATGGCAAGAATGAAAAACTTAACAGTTGTGGAAGAAGAGATGTTCAGGTTTTTACGCAGCTCATTTAAAGTATCCGCTCGCCAGTTAAAACCAGAGTTTGAGAAATTTTTGCAGAACATAAAACACCTTGAGCGCAGCCGATTTGAAACGCGTTCCTTTGCTTATATGGATGTAATATCATGGCTTGAAAGTAAGGTGTACAGCAAGCCGTTAAGCACTATCATCAACAATAAATACTTGGAAAGCAAAAGAAAAGTGTAGAACCGTGAGACAACAGACGTGAGACGACAAACGTAAAACCACTAGCGCGAAATGGATAATTTTTTGAAGCCCGCACCATTAAAATTCAAACAATTTATAAGATCTCTTCTGCTTCCATTTTAA
>Ga0206931_1140_pt2 | contig 19955 bp, 18 predicted proteins | sample Alteio_BWOrgHeat_17_FD_152946 | JGI IMG/M metagenome (GOLD analysis project Ga0206931, IMG submission 152946) | Enriched cells from forest soil in Barre Woods Harvard Forest LTER site, Petersham, Massachusetts, United States -... | ecosystem: Environmental > Terrestrial > Soil > Temperate forest >...
CGTCGCCATGCCGCGCGCGACACCCATCCAAAATGAATCCGCTGCACGAGCCGCTGAAAACGAGTGCCCAGATCGGGAATCGATTTGGTTTCCCAGTAATCGAATAATTCCAATGTCAGCGTCGTCGCGCGATGTGTGCAGCCGGGTTTTGGCCGCCCGCCAAATAAAATTACCTCATGCCCGAGTTTCTGCATCGCTTCCCCAACCAGGAACGCGAAGGTTTCAATGCCTCCGACTTCCGGCGTGCCCGGCTGGTCGAAAGTCGCATTGGGCAGGAAAAATCCGATTTTCATGTCTTTAAAATACGCTCCGCGGCTGCCAGCACCTTTTCCGGCGCTAATGTTGCGATCGAATCTCCAAAGTGTTCCGTCTGCAACGCGCAATGAAGTAGCGGATCAACCTCGTGCGGTCCGCACGCCTCGATAGAGGAGCCTCGGTCGCGTGGCGCAAACAAAGTTACAGTGGGGCAATTCACGGCGATCGCCAAATGATAAGGCCCTGTATCACCCGAAAGAAAGAGAGCGGCCGTTTTTAGACGCGCGGCCAGTTCAGACAGGCTTAATTTTCCAGCCCAGTTTTCAACCGGGAAGGGGAGTTTCGCTGCCAGTTCTGTGGCCAACGACTGTTCCTCCATTGAGCCGGTAATGGCAAATTGGCAATGACGTATTTTGGCCACGTCGATTGCCACGCGACACCAATTTTCCAACGCCCAACGCTTCTCTTCTCGCGATGCTCCCGGATGCAAAACCACCAACCGCTCTGGTCCAGTCCATGATTTATGCACATCGACCGAAAGTCTTGTGGCCGTGATTTTCAATCCGAGCGCCTGCGCCATCGCAAGATTATTTGCAATCGCGTGGTTGGATGCATAATCATCATCAGTCGGGCGCCGTAATGCGTTGCGATTTGCGAACCAGCCGGGAAACGCGCTCCACCGGCTGCGATAACGTAAAAATCCGCGGACGCCACTCCACCAGAGCCAGGGCATCAAATCGGGTTCGGTGCAATTGGCGATCAAGGCAATCCGAAATGGCGGATCGCTTGGCTGCAACGCCTCTCGCAGCGAACCGAATCCCCGATATTTTCCTGGAACGGTGAAAAGATGGCCAATTCGAGAATCGTCTTTGTATAAATCGCCATAACTTTCACGAACCAGAAAACCAACCCGCTTTGGTCCGAGTGTATCCGCCAATGTTTGCAACAGGGGTGTGCAGAGCAGCGTATCGCCGAGTGCCGTGTTCGCAACAACCAGCACGCCATCACCGCTTGCGATGTGCTTTTTTGTCTCTTCAAGATCCCACGGCTGGATGACACCCAGCGCGCGCGCGCTACCGTGCGCGAGCGTCCAGGCGAAATCGAGTCCGGGAAAATTCATGGCAAAATCTCCTGCAAATTTTTAAATACCAATGGCGGTGCGATGTCGGCCATGTTGGCGTCCGACGGATCCCGATAACCGGGCAGCCTGGGCAACTGCACGACCCGGTGCCGGTCCCCATAACCGTACGGGCCCACGCGCGATTTCGGATTGTTGCAATGAATCAGCGCCACCACACGCGCTCCAACTGCAAAAGCGAGGTGCATAATGCCCGTGTCGGTCGAGACCACGGCGTTTGCTGAAGCAAGCAGCGCCGCCGATTCACTTAACGATAATTTCCCCGTCAAATTACAGATCGGCAGAACAATCCGCGCGCGCAAACCCGTGGCGGCATTTTTCGCATGAATCGGCGCTGCATAAGAAGAAACAATTTCTGATGCCTTGGCGGATAAATCACGCCCTCCAAGTAAAATGACAACGGCTTTCTCGCTTGAATATTTCTCGACGATCAACCGAATTAACTCCACCCAGTGCTCGGATGGCCAGTCGCGCCACGATGCCCGCCGGCCGCCCCCGACCTGAAGCACGATGCGCATTTTCCCGCCGAAACCAAATCTCTCCACACTCTGCTCCAGCGCCTTTTTTTCGTCCGATTTCACCTCATAAACCAATCGCGGATCGGCCGTCTTCGCTCCTACGTAACGCGCGATCCGCAGCGTCTGCTCGACGCCATGCGTCTCATCCCACTCGGGTTGCTCGACCTGATGACCGCACAAATGACTCAAATGCGTCATGTTCGGCACGCTCACCGTCACGCCGGGATCGAGCAAAAAACTTTGGCAGCGCGGCTCGGGATCATTTCCGCGCAAATGCAAAATCGCATCCCACGGCCCCGCCTTTTTTAACTCCTTGTGCAATCGCCAGAAGGCGAGGGGCCCCTTCCGAAGAGCGAAGATCTCGCTGACAAATGGATTGTGCTCAACCAGTGTGCGTCGCCGATGGTGAACCACCGCGGCGCAGCGGATGCCTGGATAAGTTTCCGCCAGCGCCTTGAACACCACCGAATCGGTCAGCGTGTCCCCGATCCCTGCGCATGTAAAAACCAGGACGCGACTCTTCGGTCCCAACGCAATCGGTCGCTTGATCGGCGGACGTCGTCGCGCCTGCCGGTCGAAAAATTGCCGGTAGAGAGCCGCATGCGCTTGATTGATTAATTTCATCAGGACGCCTGTCGATCCGGTAAAAAATTATCCGCCACAATTTCCCAGACATCATCCACCGAGATCGGCTTTTTAGCCAGGTCGGCGCGTATATTATGGTGGTGCGTTGCGCGCGTGTTCCATTTGTTGTAGGGACCGCCCGACCAGAAAATGATCGCCGGTCGGTCGAAGGAAGCCGCGAGATGGCCGACGCCGCCCTCGGGCGTGAAAACAAACGCGGCATACCGCAACAGCGCAGCCAGCTCAAGAACGCTCGGGGTTTCCGGCGCGAAAACCGACGGAGAGCCAATTTCTTTGACGAGATGTCGCGCGCGTTCGCGATCCGCCGGGGCGCTCACCACCGCGACCAGCCCGTTTTCCTGCTCGACGAGGCGCTGTGCCAGCGCCTTGAAATTTTTGAGCGGCCACTTCAACGGCTGCGTGCTGCTGATGTTGAGCATCGCGAAAAAAGCGTGATCATGATAATGCCGGCTTTGTAATTCGCTCACCGCGAAATCCATCGCCGAATCGGGCAGGTCAAGAGTCAGGTCAATGGCCGGCTTGTGAATTCCAAACGGCCGCAATAAGCGCAGGCACGATTCAATTTGGTGCTCCGGCGTCAGCGGCGGCGGCACGATATGCGTATAATAGAAAGAGGGGTTTTTAGGCGCGAGCCGCTCAAACCCAACGCGTATGGGCGCCTGAGTCATTCGGGTCAGGGACGCGATTCGCAGGTCGAAACCGACTTTTACTGCCAGCACCGCGTCAAAGCCCTGCAGTTGCCGTGCATTTCTCAGGTTTGCATATAATTTCAAACCGCGTTTCAGCACGTAAACGTCATTCACCGCCAGACAGGCCCGCGCAATCGGCTCGCCTTCCGCCTCGCAGGCTACCGAAATTCGCGCCCGCGGGAATTCCCGGCGCAGCGCGTGGAGAAGCGGCACCGTGCACAACATGTCGCCCATCCGATTGCGGCGAATGATGAGAAAACTTTCCGGATTTTCATCCAGCGGCTCCCGCCGCGATCCCGCCAATGACGCCAGGAAACCCATGCCGGTTTTTTTCAGCCTTCTTCTCATAAAAATTCACCGAGCGCCTTCTGCGCCTCCTCCACTGTAATCGCCGCCAGGCAGGCCCGCGTCTGCGTCCAATCGCACACCTGGCTGCCGCTGGTCCGGCATGGGCAGTCCTTGCTCAAGGTAATTTGATTTTTACTCCACGGATGCCAATGCGCGGGATTGCTCGGACCGAACAGCGCCACCGCCGGCGTGCCGACGGCCGCGGCAATGTGCATCGGCGCCGTATCGACCCCGAAAAAGCAGTCCGCCTGCGCCGACAGCGCCGTCAATTGCTCCAGCGTAACATTTCCGTCCAGCACGGTCGGCGTTGTCCGGCATCGCGCCACAATTTGCTGCGCGCGCTCCCGCTCGCGCGGATTATTGCTTGTGCTCACGATGACGCTCGCCTTCCGTTCGCTTTGCAGCCAGTCGATCACCGCCGCCATCGAAGCGTCCTCCCAGCATTTGAACAACCAGCGCGAAACCGGATGAACATGGACGACCTTCCCCGGCCGCCGCGTCTCGATCAACCCGCGCGCCCACTTGTCTGATGCCGCGTCAGTCTTCAGGCACAATGGCCCGTCGCCGCCGCTGACTCCCACCTGGCGCAGCAGCCACGCGTGCTTTTCCACCTCGTGCATCGAATCATCCGGCTGCTTAAAACCGCAATTCAGCACAAAATTACGCCAGTTATACTTGCCCCACCGGTAATTACGGAAACCGACCCGTTGCCGCGCACCGGATAACAACGCGTACCAGAGCGTCCGATCTCCCCCCGTGAAATCGATCGTCACGTCGAATCGCCGTTGCCGTAATTGCCGCGCAAAGGACAACTCGTAGAACAACCACCGCAGCGGATTCCCCTTGCGCGCGTCGCGTTCATAAACCAGCGTTTCATCAATATCGGGATTATTCTGGAGCATCGCGTCGGTGACTGAGTTCACCACCGCCGTAATCCGCGCTTTCGGATAATGCAACCTCAGGGCATGCAGGGACGGAGTCATCATCAACACGTCACCAATGTTGCGAAACTTGAATACGGCTATCCGTTGAGGGCTATTGAGTTCCATTGCCGAAAAGACATTTCATAGTAGTCTATATATCGCATGCGGCAATTCAGGATTGTGCACACCGAAAGCTCCCTCGGATGGGGTGGCCAGGAATGGCGCGTCTTCCTCGAGCTTAAGTGGATGCGTCAGCGCGGCCACTCGGTCTGGCTCGGGGCTTCCCCCCAGAGTCAGGTCTTCGCCCGGGCCAAGGCCGAGGGCATTCCTCTCATCCCGCTTTCCTTCAAGCGGATGAAATGGCCGGCCGAGGCGATCCGGCTTGCCACCTTTTTTCGGCGCGAAAGCGTTGAAGTCCTTAATACCCACAGTTCCCGCGATGCGTGGCTGGCCGGCGCCGCCGCCCGCCTTGTCCGCGTCCCGTTCATCATCCGCAGCCGCCACATCGAGGTCGATTACGACAACCCGTTCCTCGCCCGCGTCGCCTTTGAGGCCATGCCCGACCACGTTCTCACCACCAGCCGCAGCATCGCCGATAAATTAACGATCGAGCAGGGAATCTCCTCCCAGCGCATCACCTGTCTTCCCACCGGTGTCGACCTCGAAAAATTTCACCCGCAACCAGGCGGGTTGATCCAGAAAGAGCTCGGCCTGCCGCCGGGCGCGGCGCTTGTCGGCATGATCTCCGTTTTACGAAGCTGGAAAGGCCACGACGATTTCCTCGGTGCCATCGCGCAAATCCGCGACTCCTATCCCGAAGTCCACTTTGTTATCGCGGGCGGTGGACCGGGGCGCGAATACCTCGAGAAACGCATCCGCGAAACCGGGCTTGAAAAAAGCATTACTCTATTAGGCTATCGCGAGGATATTCCCGCCGTCCTCGCCTCACTCTCCATCCTCGTCCTCGCCTCAACCGCACATGAAGGCGTTCCGCAGATCATTCTCCAGGCACAAGCGATGGGAAGGCCCGTCATCGGCACGACTGTTGGCGGTATTCCGGAGGTAATCCGCGATGGCGAGACCGGGCTCCTCGTTCCGCCCCACGCTCCGGATGCGCTCGCGGCCGCGCTCAAACGCTACCTCGACGATCCCGCCGCCGCCTTGGCTCTCGGCGCTCGCGCGCGCGAGGAAATAATGGATCGCCACAGCCTCGACGCCATGGGCGAAAAACTCGAGGCGCTCTACAGCCGCTATCTGCCGTCCGCTTAAGCGGCGGCTTTGGCGCTGCTCTTCTTCTTGACCCGCACATTCATCGCCTTGAGCGCCTTGGCAATGCTGCTGGGCCGCAAAATCAATCCGCCGCTGCTCGCGCCGGGCATGCAGGAACCATAAACATATTCAATATTGACGCCGTGCTCGCCGAGCTTCTCGCCAATCTTTTCAATCGAACCAATCTTGTTGCTCACATCGATCAACAAAACCTCATTTTCCAGTACCAACGTTCCGCGTGATTCCAGGAGCTTCAAGGCTTCATGCGGTTTGTCCACCACCACGCGGATCAACGAATGATCCAGCGTCTCCGAAACGCAAATGGCATGGATATTGATGTTCGCCTTGGCCAGCACCTCGCAAACCAGCCCCAGCGTTCCCGGCCGATTCGCCAGTAAAACCGAAAGTTGTGTGATTACCTGCATGACCGCCGAGGATAGGGCTGCGCGGCAGGCACGAGCAAGCGCTTAAGCAGAATGGAGGGGGAAAATGTGGCAAATACTTAAGCCACATGGAGTCGAGCCAGTACAAAAATGATCAGAATATGGATATTTACAAATAATCTATATTCATTAGTGTTCATTCCTTCGTTATGGATCGAAGAACCTTTTTAAAAACTGCCGGCCTTGTTGTTGCTTTGGGCTTTTCTGCTCCGCAACCCGAACAAAATCGACCCGTATCTCGGATCACTCCTTCATCAGTTGAAAACTTATCTGGCATGGCTGCCATCGCCGCCGCTTGGAAGGAATATGACAGAGTGTTGGCTGTGGAAGGCCCTTATGCCAATGCGGGCAGTGAGCGATTGACTAATCTGGGTTTGACGAAAACAGCCTCGAATTTCACCATTCACGCAGCCGCGCTCGGTGATTGCCAAACTCTTTTTGAATGGATTTGATCCGCCTCTCCCGGCTGGTCAGCGCCGATTTACCTGATTAAACTCAGGCGCATGAAGTCAAAGGTTCCGGCGCCAGCTCCTTTGCTTAAGATTCTAATTTGCGCCATCGTCTCTGCAGTCGCTCTCTACGGCGTCGATTTCCTCATCCAATGGTTGCGTAATCGCAGTGGGCAGGCCGATCCCCGCGCCGGAGCCATTTTGTTCCACCCGGACCTTCTTTTCCAATGGCAATGTCTTCACTACTTGCTGCCGCTCCTGGCGGGAATGACACTGAACTGGGGCCGGCTGGGATCGCTCTCGATGCAATCCCTCGTTTTCGCCTCAATCCTCACCATTCCCGGACTCAGTTTTCTCGTTCTCTATCTTCTTTCGATATTCGGCTACAGCAACGTGCCATTTATTCATCCGATCCTCGCTTTTATCGCGGGCTTTTCCTTGCCCAACATGTTACACCGGGAAAGTTGACCGATTAGTTCCGTTCCTTTCCGGCTCTTTTTTGCTATGATATTGGGATGGCTAAAACGCGTCGCCTCGACCTCGAACTGGTCCATCGCGGACTATTCGATTCCCGCGAAAAAGCCCAGCGCGCCATCATGGCGGGAGAAATCCGCGTCAACGGCCAGCTGTGCGATAAATCAAGCCATGCCTGCGCTGAAGATGTTGTCATCGAACGGGAAGGCGCCGATCTCTACGTCGGTCGCGGCGGCCATAAACTCCAAGCCGCGCTCGATCACTACCATATAGATCCCGCTGGACTCCATTGCCTCGACATCGGCTCCTCCACCGGCGGTTTCACCGATTGCCTGCTCCAGCGCGGCGCGGCGCGCGTCACCTGCGTCGATATCGGTCAGGGTCAGCTGCATTGGAAAATCCGCCAGGATCCGCGTGTCGAAGTCCGCGAAGGAATCAACGCCCGTTACCTCAAACCCGGCGATTTCGGAACCGACTTTAAGCCATTTCCGCTCATCGTCACCGATGTCTCCTTCATCTCTTTGCGCTTGGTTCTTCCCCCGGCCTTTGATCTACTGGCGAGCCCCGGTCAAGTCTGCGCGCTGATCAAACCCCAGTTCGAGGCAGGCCGGGACGAAGTCGGCAAGGGAGGCATTGTCCGCAATGAAAATGTGCGAAACCGGGTGGTGGCGGATTTGGAAACGTGGCTGCGCGATTTTCCCGTGCGGTCAGCCGGCGTGTTTCCCTCGCCGGTGCTCGGCGGGGACGGGAACCAGGAATTTTTATGGCATCTAAAAAAAGATTAAAAATAGCCGTTGTCGTCAATCGCCAGAAACACGGCGCACAGGCCCTGCTCCGTGAACTGCAGACCTACGAGGAAGCCAATGGCGATCTCGAGTTCTTATGGGAAAAACAGGCTGCCGCCCTCCTCCGCACTCATGGCCATGAACTGGCCACTCTCGCCAAGAAAGCCGATCTCTTTCTCGTCGCCGGCGGCGACGGCTCGCTCCTCGAGATTGCCCGTAAATTATTTCCCGCCCAGGTCCCCATCCTCGGCGTCAACCTCGGCAGCCTCGGTTTCCTCACCTCACTCGCCCAGACCGAAGTCATGGCCGCGCTGCCGCAGATCGCGGCGGGCCGCTGGCGCTCCAGTCCGCGCCTCGCTCTCGAGACCGTCATTCATCGCGGTCGCAAAAAAACCGTTATTCCCTGCGCTCTCAACGACATCGTCGTTTCGCGCGGTTCCCGCTCGCAGCTTGTCCATATTCGCGTCCAGGTCGGCCATGCCTTTGTCACCGAGTATGAATGCGACGGATTGATCGTCTCGACTCCCACCGGATCCACCGCTTATTCCGTTTCCGCTGGCGGCCCGATGATCAGCCCTGAAACCCGCGCCCTGGCCCTCACTCCCATTTGTCCGCATACGCTCACGAATCGTTCCCTTGTTGTTGGCACCGATCTTCCCATCCGCCTCCAGATTCCATCGCAGCCCAACCCGTTGACCGTCCAATTTGACGGACAATCGGGCGGCACCCTCCACGCCGGGGACTGGCTTGAAATCAAACCTGCCAGCGCTCCCGTTATCCTTGCCTATACGAGGGATCGCGACTTTTACACGATTCTACGTCAGAAACTCAGATGGAGCGGCGCCAGTGTCTAAATGGAAATCGACCCCTTTTTGAATTTAAGAGATTGCCCCCAAGCCCTTTTTCAGGAATTCTGAATAGACCGAAAAAAGAAAAATACGCTAATCGATAAGCCAACCGGCAAATCCCCACCGAAAATGCAAATCAGCTCCCTTCTCAAACCGGAACAAATCAAGCTTCAGCTCCAAAGCAAAAATCGAGCTGAAGCCATCAACGAAGTCGCGCAACTGCTCGCGCCCAACCCGAACGTTCTCAACTACCAGGGTTTTTACGACGAACTCCTCGCGCGCGAACGACTAGAGTCGACCTGTCTCGGCAACGAAATCGCTTTCCCCCACGCCCGCACCGATCACCTCAAGGGCATGGTCATGGCCGTCGGCCGCAGCGTCGATGGAATCCTCTTTGAAAATAGCGGCGAAACCATTCGCCTCATCTTCGTCATTGGCACACCCAAACGCATGGCGACCGATTATCTCAGCGTCGTCGGCGGTCTCGCCCGCATGCTCAAGGAAGCCTCCCTCCGCGAAGAACTCATGAACGTCGCCAAGCCCGAAGATTTCATCGCCAGGATTATCGAAGCCAGCGCGGCGCGCGTTTAAATCGCGCATGCTGGCCCGGGGAAATTAGAGACCATGGCCACACTCAGGGATCTCGCCCGGGAATTGAATCTTTCCGTCATGGCCGTCTCCAAGGCCCTCCGGGACGCGCCCGATATCAGCGCCCCGACGAAAGAACGCGTCCTGGCCGAGGCGCGGCGCCAGCGTTACGTCCCCAATCGCACCGCCCAGAATTTGCGCCTCCGTAAAAGCCAGCTGCTCGGCGTTATCCTGCCCAATATCAACAACCCCTATTATTCCAACCTCGTCTGGGGCATCGAGCGGCAAGCCGAGGCGATGGGATTTCAATTGGTCATCGGCCATTCTCTCGACCGCAGCGATACCGAAATGGATGAAGTCCGCAAAATGGTCGCGCGCCAGGTGCAGGGTCTTTTCCTCGTCCCGGCCGTCCGCTGGCAGCATCGCCTCGCCACGCTCGATCTCATCGGGCAGTCCGCGCTTCCCACTGTGTTGCTCGATCGCTATCCCGCCGGCGCCGAACAATATCCCGGTGTCAGCTGGGTCGTTGCGCGCGACCATTCCGGCGCCGAGACTGCCGTCACCCATCTCCTCGATTTCGGTCATCGCGAAATTCTTTTTCTCTCCGGTCCCCACGGCGCTTCCTCCAGCGCCGCCCGTTACAGCGGCTACCAGCGGACCATGGCCGCTTCTCCCATCGGTTACAGCGACACCCGCGTCTTCATGGCCGGCGAAGACATTGAATCCGGCCGCAAAGCCATGGCCCAGGCCCTTTCCGAAAAAGCCCCTTGTACCGCCGTCTTTGCCTTCAACGATCATGTCGCCATCGGCGCCATCGAAGTCCTCGAGCAACAAGGTTACCGCGTGCCGGGCGACATCTCCGTCATCGGTTTTGGCGATGGAGCGCTCGCCGCTAATTTTCGCACCGGCCTCACCACCATGCGCATCCCCCAGATCGACATGGGCACCACCGCCGCCCACCAGATGAAAGATCTCCTCGCCGGAAAAAAACTCGAACCCCGCGAACTTCCAGTCGAGTTGATCCTCCGCCATACCACGGCGCGCGTCCCTCAGCCTGCTCTAGCGACCGGCTAATTCCGGATCTCCATGTCAGTCTCCATCTCCAAGTTTAAGAAATTTCTAAGGTCAGGCCATGCGCCCACCTTGTTCTCGGCTTTCCTCTACTTTGATTTTTGTTTTGCGATCTGGGTCTTGAACGGCGCCATGGGTCCGTTCATCACCGAATATTTTAAGCTCAGCCCGTCCCAGACCGGCTTTATGATTTCCGTTCCGATTTTTGCCGGCGCGTTAATGCGCTTTCCGCTCGGCCTGCTTTCTCAATATATCGGCCGTAAAAACGCCGCCATTTTGGAAATGTCCTTGATCGTCCTCGCTTGCGTCTACGGATGTTTTTTTATCAGCACTTACCACGACGTTCTCGCCATGGGTGTTCTTCTGGGAATCGCCGGCGCCAGCTTTGGCGTTGCTTTATCACTCGGGTCCGGATCGTTTCCCAGGGAATACAAAGGCCTCGCCATGGGTATCGCTGGCGCGGGCAATAGCGGAACCGTTCTTGCCGTGCTGCTGGCGCCTCCGCTCGCCACAATTTATGGATGGCGCGCGGTCTACGGATTTGCCGCCGTCATGATGCTGTTACCGCTCATCGTCGTCATCCTCTTCGCCAAGGAACCGCCCGATCGCGCCCACCAGACCATTTGGGATCATCTCCATTGCCTCTGGCAGTACGATGGCTGGGTTTTTAACTTCATCTATATCATTACTTTTGGAGGGTTTATCGGACTCAGCAATTTCCTGCCTTCATACTATTACAGCCAGTTTCAGGTGTCCAAAATTCAGGCAGGACAGCTCACCATGCTCGCCGCGATTGTCGGCAGCGGAATGCGTATTGTTGGCGGTTACATGGCCGACAAACGGGGTGGCATCGTTACGTTGAGAATGATCTTTCTTATCGTCGTCGCTTCACTCGTTTGCCTCAGCCTTCAACCGTCCCTGGTGCTGACGACCCTCCTGCTCATGCTTTGCTTTGCTGCGCTGGGAGCGGGTAACGGCGCATTATTTCAATTAGTGCCCCTGCGTTGGCCTTTAGCCACTGCCGTGGCCGGCAGCATGATAGGTGAAATCGGCGCGCTGGGCGGTGCCTTCATTCCCAATGCGATGGGCCAGTCGAAAGAACACACGGGATCGTTCGCTTCAGGCTTTATCTTGTTTGCTCTATTAGCCGTCATCACAATGTTTATCGTTTTGGCGCGTCAGCGCCAATGGACTCGAGCATGGGTAGGTGCCGGCGGGAAAGCCTTGTTGATTCCCATCGAAGACGCCTCCAAAGAAGCCACTGCTTTCCAAACGCAAAGTCCTTAATCGTTGATTGGCTATTAAGCCATTTCTTCGCCTTTCTAAATTCATAAACTATTTACGGAAAGTGATTTAAGGTAATTCAATCGGTCGTTTAATTGCTAATTTGGTACTGCGAATTACATTTATTACGTGAAAGGCATCTATGCCCGAATCTCCTGATCCTGATTTTCTCCTCAAATTGCGCCGCTTTCTCGATGATGATGATGAGAAACCAGTTCCCGCATCTCTTAAATCATTAGCGTCAGTGGTTCATCAACCATCCCATCGCTTTGAACGGAACGAAGCCACCGATGCTTCATTTCGCGATTTAATCGATCAAAAAGGGGAACTGGTTCCTCAGGATGTTTTTGAAGCTCATTTTGGAGGTCCTCCTTTTCCCGCTGAACAAACCAGCCGAGACAGCGATGTTTATCGCCCCATACCAGTCTACTGGAAAAAAACTGAGGATATGCCTTCCAATGCGGACGCTGCCCATATCGCGCACAATAACACGGGTGCTGAGGCGATCTACGTCGATGAAAAATTTCGTCAAGACCCTGCTGGCTTAACCGGATTGCTAAGCCACGAGTGCAACCACTGCGCTCGTAATCGAAACCCTGTCCTCGAGCGCAACGGTGTGCAGTGGGACAATGTTGATCATGCCGACAGATTCCTTGACGACCACACCTATGGAAAAAAGTGGAGTTCAATCTTACGTACCGGTCTGAAACCGGAGGAATCACTTCACGACGCATGGGGTGCCGATGTAGAAACGACAGAATTTCGTAGATATTTTTTGTCTAAGGATGAAATTTTGGCCGATATTCACACCATCATGGGGCAGTACAGACGTGATGGAAAACCGCTTCCCTCTACGGAACTCGAATTTAATGCAGTCCTTGATCGTCTCGGATTTGATTTACCTTGGCATATCACTGATCAACTCGATTGCACGGAAGAAGGAAAAAGAGCACAAGATCTCTACCGCCCAAAACACGGCCCAGAAGGCAGGCATTACCTTGCCGAAGCAGTAAATGAGCTTCCTGAAGAACAGAGAAATAGATTTATCACCGAAATTGCTCCCGAATACTACAAGGAATGGGCAATCGTCATGGGCCGCAAAGATGCTGAGTATGAGGCCACACATGCATTTACCAAGGCGCTGAATGACAAAACACCAAGAGACCTCGATTCATGGCGGCAATTGGCCGCAGAAATTGACCCAGGCCACGTAGCGTCGTTGGCGGATTGGGGGCTTCCCGATCATCAGCCACGAGAAGCCTGGACAGCCCTTGCCATTGAGCATCACGGAACTCTGGAGAATTCAAATGCCGGATTGATTCTACGAATACTCCTGCGCGGCGCAACAGTTCAAGCAGAACACTTGAGCGCTCCCCTTCCTACTGAGACTCCTTTAGAAAGTAAACCTGCCTCATTCCCGCAGCAAAGGGGCCACGCGGATCGCGGCCGCGTTCAGCCCGTAGCAACCGACATTTCGGCTGGCGATACCCCTTCTAAGGCCCTGAACGTTCCAACGCCCGATTAAGAGCGATCAATTCTTTTTCGCCATAAGACACAAAACAGCCATCGGCTCAAATTCCCTGATTGTTTTAGTGACGCAAAGACGGCTAGATTTCGTCCAACCGCTTTAGGATCACATGCCCGTCGCCGCCGCCATTAATAGCGTTGTTTCCGCGCTGCCGTCAGTCCGCAGCAAGACTTCCGCTATTCGTTGTTCGCCGCTTCTCGCGCAAGCCGCCGCCAAGGATGCGCCCGATGTCTTCCTGATGATGGATACGTCGGCCGGCGGCATTAGTTCCGAGGAAGCCGCCGTTCGATTTGTAAAATCCGGTCCCAATGAAGTCGGCCAGGAAAAGCAACACGGATGGCTCTGGCGCTTGCTGCACACGCTGAAAAATCCGCTCGTCATTCTTCTCACCATCCTCGCCGCCATTTCGTTTTCCACCGGCGATACCAGTTCCGGTGTCGTCATGGCGCTCATGGTCATTCTCGGCGTCGGCCTTCGCTTCATCCAGGAATCCCGCGCCGATGCCGCCGCTGCCCGCCTCAAGGCGATGATCAGCGTCACGGCCACCGTCGTCCGCGACGGCCAGCCGCGCGAAATCCCCCTCCGCGAACTCGTCCCCGGCGATCTCGTCAAGCTCGCCGCCGGCGACATGATCCCCGCCGATGTCCGCCTCATGACCTCGAAGGATCTCTTCATCACCCAGGCCAGTCTCACCGGCGAATCGCTCCCGGTCGAAAAATTCCACGCCACCGAAAAAGCCACCGACAAATCTCCCATCGAATTATCCAACCTCAGCTTCCTCGGCACCAGCGTCGAGAGCGGCTCGGCCACCGCCGTCGTCCTCGCCACCGGCAAGGACACCTATTTCGGCAGCATGGCCACCAGCATCATGCAGCAACCGGCCGAGACCAGCTTCGACAAGGGCATCAACCGCTTCACCTGGCTGATGATCCAGTTCATGCTCGTCATGGTTCCGCTCGTCTTCCTCATCAACGGCTTTACCAAGCACGATTGGAAGGAAGCCTTCTTCTTCTCCCTCGCCGTCGCTGTCGGCCTGACGCCGGAAATGCTGCCCATGATTGTCTCGGTCGGCCTCTCCAAGGGCGCCATCGCCATGTCGCGCAAGAAAGTCATCGTCAAGCGCCTCAACTCTATCCAGAACTTCGGCGCCATGGATATTTTGTGCACGGATAAAACCGGCACGCTCACCATGGACAAAGTCATCCTCCAGCGCCATTGCGATGTCGCCCAGGAAAACGACGATAACGTCCTGCTCGATGCCTATATCATAAGTCACTTTCAAACCGGCCTCAAAAACGTCCTCGATCGCGCCATTCTCGACCACCGCGACCTGCAATCTGAAATCGCCCGCAAAGGTTATACCAAGATGGATGAAATCCCGTTCGATTTCTCGCGCCGCATCATGTCGGTCGTTGTCGAGTCGGGCGACGGCTTCCGCTCCATCTATACCAAAGGCGCGCCAGAGGAAGTTTTCCGGCGCTGCACCCAGTTCGAGCTCCAGGGCCAGACCTACCCGATGCAAGGCGTCCTCATCGCCGATCTGCGCGAAGAATACGAAAGCCTCAGCTCCGACGGCTTTCGCGTTCTTGCCGTCGCCTACAAAGATGTTGAGAAGCGTGAGGCCTACTCGAAAGCCGACGAAAACGATTTGATTCTCAAAGGCTACGTCGCCTTCCTCGATCCTCCCAAGGAAACCGCCTCGCCCGCCATCACCGCGCTCGTCAAGCATGGCGTCACCGTCAAGGTTCTCACTGGGGACAATCATCTTGTCACCCGCAAAGTCTGCATGGAAGTCGGGCTCAAGACCGATGTCATTGTCGTCGGCACCGAGATCGAAGCCATGTCCGATGAAGAGCTTGCCGATGTCGCAGAAAAAACCACCGTCTTCGCCCGCCTCTCGCCTTCCCACAAACAACGCATCATTCGCGCTTTGCAAAGTCGCGGCCACGTCGTCGGTTTCATGGGTGACGGCATCAATGATGCGCCCGCGTTGCGCACCGCCGACGTTGGCGTCTCCGTCGATACCGCAGTCGATATCGCCAAGGAATCGGCCGACCTCATCCTGCTCGAGAAAAGCCTCATGGTCCTTGAGGAAGGCGTCATCGAGGGCCGCAAGGTCTTTGCCAACATCCTCAAATATATTCGCATGGGTGCCAGCTCCAACTTCGGCAACATGTTCAGCGTTCTCGGCGCCAGCGCATTTTTGCCGTTTGTCCCCATGGAACCGATCCAGGTCCTGACCAACAACCTGCTCTACGACTTTTCCCAGGTCCCCATTCCCACCGACAACGTCGACGAGGAACAGGTCACCCGGCCGCGCCCCTGGAACATTGGAGAAATCCGCCGCTTTATTCTCTACATCGGTCCCCTCAGCTCCATCTTCGATTACACCACCTATTTCATGATGCTCTATCTCTTCAATTGCTGGGATCCCGCCAATAAAAATCTTTTCCAGACCGGTTGGTTCGTCGAGTCCCTCATGACCCAGACCCTCATCATCCACATCATTCGCACCAACAAAATTCCCTTCATCCAGAGCCGCGCCAGTTGGCCCCTTGTTATCACCTCCGCTGCCATTATGGCCGTTGGCGTCATGATCCCCTTCTCACCCCTTGCCGCCCCCCTCGGCATGACCGCTTTACCCACACTTTATTGGCCCCTTTTAATCCTGACGCTTCTGTCTTATACCGTGCTTACCCAGCTTGTAAAAATGTGGTTGATCAAAAAATTCTGGATTTAATCCGTTGATCCATTCTCACCCGTCGCACCCAAATTAACCTCGCAAGAATCTGATATATAATAACTTATAAATTGACAGGATTACCCCTCAAAAAAAACGTTCCCAACAAAAAAATAAAAATTTTTACCGTTCAAGCTGGCACAACCTATGCAACGGATCAGGAGATAAGGAGAAGTGTATCGAACGCCCGCTAACCGAACCCAAGCTTCCCCCTTGAATGCTGCCAGAACGAGGTTAAATTAAATCAGGATGTCGTCCATCTTCACCAAAGAGCTCGAGGAAGTCCCGACAAGTCCTTACGATTTGATCGAGCCCGAGATTCGACACACCAAGGGACAAGGCGTCAGCCGGTGGCAGACCAGTCCGCACATCGCGATGGTGCGCCTCATCGGTGCGATCGCCTTTCTTGTTCTCATCGGTCTCTACTTCATGGATCCCTTTTTCTATTCCATGCACAAATCCCGCGCCATGCGTTCCTATCTCTACCTCAAAAGCTATGGCAACCCCGCCGAAGTCAGGGCGCTGGCCACCAGTGGAATTTTCAGCGAAGGCGAACTCAACGTCCTCAATCCGAAAATGGGAGACTTCACCGCTTTCTACGAAAGTCCCGCTTCCGCCCAGAAAGCGGCCGATGATGCCATCGCCTACATGAACAACTTGAATCGCCTTCACACCGGTCGACTCGATGGCGCTAACTTTATCACCCATCTCCGCTACGACCTCTTTAATCGCTTCGGCATCATTCCGCCCAAGGAATGGGAATCGTTGAATCCCGATGTCGAGACGCTCACCGACGCCACTTCCGTCCAGCCGATTTTCAAGCACGTCGAGACGCCTGAGATTCACGCCTATTAACTCGCCGTCCCGCGGCGCCGTTCCTCGCCTATGCGCCCGGTTCTAAAAACTCGCTTTCATCCAGTGCCCTTTGCATTCTTCTCCTCGAAATGATCGAGGCTTATGCGCCCGGACGCGCTGAATTCCTGGGGAATCATACCGACTACAACGAAGGCCTCGTTCTCGCCCTCGCCATTAATTGCGGCACCCTCGTCTCCGGCCAGGTCCGCACCGACAACCGCATTCTTCTGCGCTCCGAAAATCTTGCCGAATCGATCGAAATTTCCCTCTCCCGGCTTCATCCCGTTTCCCGGCCCGCCTGGTCTAATTATATCCTGGGCGTCATCGCCCTTCTCGTCCGCCGCGGCGCCCGCCTCACCGGGTTTGAACTCACCATTCGCAGCACCCTCCCAATGGGCGCCGGCCTCGGCAGCAGCGCCGCCTTGACCGTCGCCACCGGACTCTTCCTCCAGCAGGCCTTCCGTCTCGATGCCAACCGGAACGACCTCGCCCACATTGCCCGCGAAGTCGAAAAAGAATTTTGCGGCGTCCTCTGCGGTTTGCAGGATCCCATCACTTGCCTCTCAAGCCAGCTTGGCTCCATGACCTTCCTCGATTGCCGCACCAACGCCGTCGAAAATATTCCCGTTCCCCCCGGCGCCGTGTTCATCATCGCTAATTCAGGCGTAAAACATGCCCTCGCTTCCGGGCCCTATAATGAACGCCGTGCCGATTGCGAAGCCGCCGCCAATGCCCTTGGCCTCCCCTTTCTGCGCGATCTCTCCAGCGCCGCTCTCGAGGCCGCGCGCAACCGGCTCCCGCAACGTCTCTATTTGCGCGCCAAGCATATCGTCAGCGAAAACGAACGCGTTGAGCAGGCCGTCGCCGCCCTCCGCGCGGGCGATCTCCCCAGGCTCGGCGAACTCATGCTCGTTTCCCAGGCCAGCTCCAGCCTCAACTTCGAAAATTCGTGTCCCGAACTCGATCACCTCGTCCAGACCGCCCGCAAAATTCCCGGCTGCTTCGGCGCCCGCCTCAGTGGTGGCGGCTTCGGCGGCGCCACCATCAACCTTGTCAAAAAATCAGCCGTCGATTCCTTTCTTGCCGAAATGCGCCGCTCCGTGCCCGGATCGGAATTCATTGTCACCGGGGCTGAAGGAGGCGCCTGGTCGCGCCGCTCCGCCTAAATGCGCTCCTGCCTCTGGTTGCTGGTCGCTTCGATTCTCTGCCAATCCGCCCTCGGCTCGAATCAATACGCCGTCCGCAAAGGCGATACCCTCTACCGCATCAGCCACCATTTCCATCTCACCGTCGAGCAACTCGTCGATGCCAACCGCGGCAAAATCACCCTCCACACCCATCTCAAGATCGGCCAGCGCCTCCTCATCCCCGCGCCAGGCCGATTCGCCGCCTCACCCAAATCCGCTCCCGCTCCCGCCGGCGCCGTCCTCTACGTCGATCGCCGCAAAACGCATCCCGCCGCTGTGCCCGATGAAGAAACCGACGAAGTCGCCGCCAATCCCACTCCCGGCAGCGCCATCGCGCCTGCGCCTGCCTATCTCTTTATCAATCGCATCATGGGCAAACTCAATGCGCCGAGCGTCAAGTCGGGACGCTGGAAGTACGTTGTCGTCCACCACAGCGGCACCGTCAGCGGCAATGCCCGCATCTTCGACTACTTCCATCGCCACGTTCGTGGCATGGAAAACGGCCTCGCCTACCATTTCGTCATCGGCAACGGACACGACTCCGGCGACGGCGAAATCGAAGTCGGCAATCGCTGGACCAAACAACTCCAGGGCGGTCACCTTCACAGCGATTCCCTCAACATGATCTCCCTCGGCATCTGCTTCGTCGGCGACTTTAATCGCGATCGCCCCACCAAAAAACAGATCGCCGCCTGCCTCGAGCTTATCGGCTACCTCAATCGCCGTTGTGGCAAACCTCCCATCTTCAAGCTCCACCGCGAAATCAATCCGCGCCCAACCGATTGCCCCGGCGACCTTTTCCCCGGCAAAGCCTTCCATCAGCTTTTTGATCAATAGGCGTCGCGACCTATTTGTTGCCTTGATTTCCTAAGCCGCCGAGTTCAGATTTCTGGCGCGCAGTTCAATCGCCTCCTATCATGGAAACACACCCTGTAGCTTACTGGATCGGCGTACTCATTGGGGCATTTGTAGTCGGTTGCGTTTGTGGCCTGTTGCCCTTGCTTGTCGGCCGGCGCTATGGCCGTGCCCCTCTCGGAATAGCCGGCTTTTTCTCCTGTCTCGGAGCGGGTATGCTCTTTGGACTCTTCCTCGCGCTGCCCGTGGCCATCATTTTCACCGTTATCATCGTGGTTTTAGGTAAATCAGGCAACGAGCCCCCGCCAGTTCCCAAAGCTTGACATAGCTGGCTTGAGTTTTAATATCGATTAATCATGGTGGCTTCTCCTTCCGTTTCGCCTGAATGTGGCGCTTGGGATTCCGTTAAACACGGATGGCGCCAGCTATATGGCAGCTTTTCCCGCGAAGGATTGAGCATTGAGCAGCATGACTTTATCTCCGTCAAACCCGTCAACTGGGGTCGCAGCTTCCATCACGATAGCGTCGAGCTTTGCCTCAACCTCGAAGGCCAGGGCACCGTCCGCGCCAAGTCGAAGGAATCGGTCTATACCGCCCGCACCATTGGCTTCTATTGCAATTCGCGGCAGGATCTCGCCGCTACCCGCAACGGCCGCGAACAGCACACGTTCATCACCATCGAACTCTCCCGCGACTACCTCACCCGCCAACTCGAACCGTGCCTCGATTCCATTCAACCCGCCCTCCGTAACTGGATCGGCGGACGCCAGGTCAGCAGCGTCGGCGAAGTCGATGCCATGACCGCCAACCAGCAGTCCGTCTTTACCAGCCTCTGCCGCCCGCCCGTTCTCCCCTCCGCCTACGCCCTCTGGTATCAGGGCATGGCCTTGCAGATTCTGTCCCAGATCGCATTCCCGACCACGAACGAGGAACTCTTTTGCCACCGCCACAAGCGCGTTTCCCTCGAGCGCGTTGACAGCGCCGCGGCCATCCTCCGCGAACATCTCGTCGATCCGCCCGATATCGAACAACTCGGCGCCCAGGTCGGTTGCAGTCCTTTTTA
>Ga0206931_1162_pt1 | contig 19880 bp, 18 predicted proteins | sample Alteio_BWOrgHeat_17_FD_152946 | JGI IMG/M metagenome (GOLD analysis project Ga0206931, IMG submission 152946) | Enriched cells from forest soil in Barre Woods Harvard Forest LTER site, Petersham, Massachusetts, United States -... | ecosystem: Environmental > Terrestrial > Soil > Temperate forest >...
TTGGCGCGAGCGGGTCGCACCCGCACTAAAGAGGGCGAAATCGATGTTCTTGAAGCTGTTCTCGGTGACTTCCTCGACGGGAAGCGATTTGCCGCCGAACTCGACTTTTTTCCCGGCGGAGCGGGCGGAGGCGAGGAGCCGGATTTCGCCGAAGGGGAATTGGCGGCGTTCGAGGGTGCGTAAAATTTCCATGCCGACGGCGCCGGTGGCGCCGAGGATGGCGATATTGTACTTTTTCATGGGAAGGGAGGTCGAGAGTACCAAACACGGCGGGAAAGGCGAGTCGATTTTTGGCCGCGCAGGTTGGTTTTCGGGGAAAGTGGCGTGTTAATTGCATCAAAGAAAGCGTGAGATTGGATCGCCATGCGGAATTATCTTTGTCTAGTCTAGGAGGGTAGAAGAGAGCTCATGTCCGACTCCACTTTTGATCCAGCGCGAGACGATCTCGTTTTTGACGATCCCTTGTTTCAACAGGCGCGAGCGTTGCTCGCGCAGGGGAGTTTCGAGGAGGCGCTGGCGGGTTTCCAGGAGGTGTCGGGTCGGTTTCCGGAGAATAGTCATGTCATCTGTGACCTGGGGAACGTGCAGCACAGCCTGGGGAAGATCAAGGAGGCGATTGCATCGTACAAGCTGGCGTTGCGGCTGCGGCCGGAGTCATCGGCGATGTGGTTTAATCTGGGGACAGTTTACGGCGAGGAGGAGGACGGGTCGGCGGCGATCGCGGCGTTTGAGAAGGCGGTGAAGTTCGCGCCGGACGATCCCGATCCGTGGTACGCGATCGGTTGCGAATATGGGAAGCGGCAAAGCCACGAGCGGGAGATTGAGGCGCACCAGAAGGCGGTGGAGTTGAATCCGATTTCCTCGCATTTCATCAACGGGCTGGCGGCGGCTTACGCGTCGGCGGGGAACATGGAGGAAGCGGCGGCGGCGTACAAGCGCTCGACGGAGGTGGATCCGGGTTCGGGCGAGACGTGGCTGACGCTGGCCGATTTCCTGGGGACGAACAAGCAGCTGGATGAGGCGATCGAGGCGTGCCGGAAGGCGATTCAGTTGATGCCGGAGGAGGGGCTGCCGCAAAATAGTCTTGGCGTTTTGCTGGAGAAGCTGGGGCGGCACGAGGAGGCGATGGAGGCTTTTGCGCAGGCGGCGGAACTGGAGCCGGACCTGGCGGAGCCGTGGTTCAATCTCGGGAACGGTTTTATGCGGTTGGGCAAGGAGGCGGAGGCGGCGGTCGCTTATGAGAAGGCGCTGGCGATCAACCCGGAACTTTTCGACGCGTTGTGCAACCTGGGCGAGATTTACGATCGGCAGGGAAAGCACGAGGAGGGGTTGGTGAAGTTTGAGAAGGCGTGCCTGGTGCAGCCGCATCACGCGGAGTTGTGGTTCAACAGTTCGTTGATCCAGCGGAAGCTCGGTTACTGGAAGAAGGAGATCGAATCGCTGGAGCACGCGGTGCGGATCCGGCCCGGTTACGCGGAAGCGTGGAACAACCTGGGTTTGGCGTGCGCGCAGGACGGGGACAATCTGAAGGCGATCAAGGCGATCAAGGAGGCGTTGAAGTTTCGCGGGGAGGAGGCGTCGTTGTGGCGCGGTCTTTACCTGGCGTGCCGCGACGAGGGGCTGACGGCCGAGGCGATCGAGGCGTTCGACAAGGCGCTGCAGTTGCAGCCGGACAACGCCGAGTGGTGGGAGGAGTTTGCGAAAATATTAAAGGGGAACGGTCAAGTGGAGCGCGCCGCGGAGGCGCAGCAGCGGGCGGAGAGCCTGAAGCCGCCGGCACCGGAGTAAAATCAGCGGAGCCGTTCGCGTTCAAACAGCGCGCGCAGCCGGACAATGGCGAGGGTATGGATTTGGGAGATGCGCGATTCGGTGAGCTGAAGGATTTCGGCGATTTCCTTGAGCTGGAGATCCTCAATATAATAGAGGACGAGCACCTGGGCCTGGGCCTTGGGGAGGCGGCGCAGGCTGGCGAGGAGAAGTTCGCGGTCTTCCTGGCGCAATATTTCAGCGGAGGCGTCGAGCGTGCGCTGATCGGCGACAATTTCCTCGTTGAGGACGGCGTCGGAATCGTCGCTGCCGTAGGCGGGCTCGTGGAGGGAGAAGAAGGCGATGGGTTTGACGCGATCGAGGAGGGTCTGGTATTCGCTGTCGCCGAGCTTGAGGTCGTCCTTGATTTCCTCGGGTGTGGCTTCGCGTCCGAAAAGCTGCGCGAGGCGTTCCTGGACCTGGGCGAGCTTGCGGGCATCGTGGTGAACGGAGCGGGGGACCCAGTCGAGCCGCCGCAATTCGTCGAGGATGGCGCCGCGGATGCGCAGGGAGCAGTAGGTGTTGAGGCTGGATCCTTTGGTCGCATCGTAGCGCTTGACGGCGTCCATGAGTCCAAGGACGCCGGCGCCGACCAATTCTTCGCGCGCAACGTAGGAGGGAAGAAAGATGGCGAGTCGATTTACGACCTGCCGGACAAGGGGGAGAAGGGACTCGGTCAAGGTTTCCTGAGCGGAAACGGCAGGTTTCGAATTTTTTTTGACGGGCTGTTCAGGAGTTAGTGTAGGCATGGCAAATTTCTTTTCACGGCGTTTGACTGCGAGCGATCCGGAGACAATTCGTTCGACATATCTGTTCTCTTGGCAGGACTGATGCCGGATCTGAAAAAAAGCAGCTTTATTGATGAAATCTCCCTTGAGCCTCCGTGAATTTATTTTTCTCGCGATCAACGACTGGAAAAATTGTGACGAGAAGAAGAAATTAATTCCGCAATGTCCGTGAACGAGGGGGAAAAAATTCCGCGCAAACCGCGCGATGAATCAGGAGGGAGGGGAAGCGGGCAACTGAACGGTGAAGAGGGAACCTTCCCCGGAGCGGCTTTCGACTTCGAGGCGGCCGCCGATTCGCTCGAGATAGCTTCGGACGATGTAGAGTCCATAGCCGGAGCCATCGATGGTGTCGGTGTTTCCGCCGCGCTGGAATGGGCCGAAAATATTTTTTTGGTCGTCATCGGGAATGCCGATTCCCTGATCCTGAATGGCGATTTGGAACCATTCATCATCGCGCCGCAGGCGGAGGGAGATCGTTTTTCCTGGCGACGTGTATTTCAGGGCGTTGAGGAGGAGGTTGGTGATGATCTGGCGGAGCAACAGGTCGTCGGTCTGGACAATGAGGGAAGGGTTTTCGGTCGTAATGTCGATAACGTGAGCGGAGCGGTCGATTGTCCGGATTTCCCGGATGATCTCGCGGCAAAAGCCGGTCAATTCAATGTCGACGCACCGCAGGGGCGACGCCAGGCATTCGCTTTTTCCGAGCGAGAGGAGATCCTCGAGCATGCGATTCATATAAATGATTTGCAGGCGCATATCGGCGAGGAGATCGGCTCGTTGTTGCGTACTGGTTTCGCCACGGTTGTCCTCGAGAAGCTCGGTGGAGAGCAGGAGGATGGCGAGGGGCGTGCGGAAGTCGTGCATGACGGAGGAGACGAAGTGGGATTTCTCGAGCAATTTCTGTTGCGTGCGGGAATGGAGCGCGTGTTGCTTGTTGAGCTGGGAGTGAATGGCGTTGATCAATTCCGCGGCGGTAAACGGCTTGATGAGGTAATCGTCGGCGCCGAGGGACATGCCCTGCCGGATGGCGCTTTTTTCGCTTTTGCCACTGAGGAAGATGAAGGGAGTAAGGGCGGTTTCGCTGGCCGACTTGATTTTCTGGAGGAGGCCAAAGCCGTCGAGTCGGGGCATGGTGACATCGCAGAGGATGAGGTCAGGACGGATCTTCTCGATGAAGTCGAGTCCTTCGAGACCATCCTCAGCCTGCCAAACATGGAACGATTCATTTTCGAGGGCGAAGGAAAGGTTTTTGCGCAGGAGAGGATCATCCTCAATGATAACGATTTTTTTTCGAGGGACGGGCGGCTCTGTGCTGGCGGCGGATGATTCCATAATTTTTTTTGTTAATTTTCCTGGTGGCGAAGCCGATGCTTGTTCATGCGCAAGGGAAAAAAAGTCTTGTCATAGGGCGTAACACAATCTAAAAGAAATGTATCACAATGTGGAACACGAGCGGTAGTTAGCCCTTAATCGGTAATTAAGACAAGCATTACTTAACACCTATGAGACCAGAACGAGCCTTGGTGGTAGAAGACGATGCGGAAATGCGGCGCCTGTTGGTGGGGCGGTTGGAGCGGCGGAACCTGCAGACGCTGGGAGTATCGACGCTAATCCAGGCGCGGGAACAGGTGCGCCGGGAAAAGTCGGACCTGATGGTAGTCGATTTACGATTGCCCGACGGCAGCGGGCTTGAGTTGATGAAGTCGATGCGCGAGTGGGGCGTCGAGTCCCGCGTTATTTTGATGACCGGTTTTGGGACGATCGAGACGGCGATCGAGGCGATGCGTCTGGGTGCGGCCGATTTTTTGATCAAGCCATTCGATTTCACCCAGTTCGACGAGGTCGTGAATGGTTTGATGAACACGAATCCACCGGCGGCGGAGGGAGGTTTTCGTCCCATGGCGGTGAGCGTGGGCAAATCGGCCACGGAGATCCTCGAGCAGAGCCCGGACATGAAAGCGGTGGCGGAGTTGATCCGGCGCATCGCGACGACGACGACGACAGTATTGATCCAGGGAGAAAGCGGGACGGGCAAGGAACTGGTAGGCGAGGCGATCCACGAGCAGAGCGCGCGGCGCAGCCTGCCTTACGTGAAGCTCAATTGCGCAGCCATCCCGCCCAATTTACTGGAGAGCGAATTGTTCGGCCATGAGCGGGGCGCGTTCACGGGGGCGTCCTCGCGGCGGGAAGGTCGTTTTGAGCAGGCCCATGGCGGGACGCTGCTGCTGGATGAAATCAGCGAGATTCCGGTCGTGTTGCAGGCGAAATTATTGCGGGTGATCCAGGAGCACGAGTTTGAGCGGGTGGGCGGGAACCAGACGCTACCGGCCGACGTGCGGATTATCGCGGCGACCAACCGGGACCTGGCCAAGGCGGTGGAGCGGGGCGAGTTCCGCGAGGATCTTTATTTTCGGCTGAACGTGGTGAGCTTGAAGATACCGCCGTTGCGCGAGCGGGAGAAAGGGGTTGAGTTTCATTTGCATGAATTTTTGCGCGAGTTCGCGTTGCAGCATCATAAACCGGTCCCGGAAGTGAGCGCGCTGGCGCTGGCACAGTTGTTGCGTTATCACTGGCCGGGGAATATCCGCGAGCTGCGCAACGTGGTGGAGCGGGCGGTGGTCACAGCGGGCGAGGGACGCGAGCTGGAAGTGACCGATTTTGCGATCGGCGTCTCGGCCGAGAACGCGCCTCTATTTACCGGATCGAAGCGGTTTCCGACCGTAGCCGAGATGGAAAAGGAGTTGATTCATCTCGCGCTGAAAAAAACTTCCGGCCAACGCAACCTGGCGGCGGAGCTGCTGGGAATCCATGTGCGGACGCTGCGCAATAAATTGCATCAGTACACCGGGGAAAGCGAAAGCGCGGAAGAGGAACAGGCCGAGCGGAAAGTCGAGCAGGAGGAGAGGGTTTAGCGCCGGCTTATCTGGACCAATCGAGGGCTTTTTTCTTGAGGGCGTAGAGGTAGCCGAGGAAAAGGATGCCGATGAAGGAGAGCATGCTTACGAAAATCTGGGGGCCATGGGCGAGTTGCTGGCGGTAAACGACGGCCCAAACGTACATGTAGACCACTTCGATATCGAAGAGGATGAAGAGCATGGCGACGAGGTAGAATTTGACGGAGAAACGGCTCTGGGAGGGACCGATCGGATCCTTGCCGCATTCGTAGGCCATGTCCTTGGCGGCGCTGTCGCGACCGCGTTTGCCGAGGAGAACGCTGGTGATGAGAGCGCCGGCGGCAAAGCCGATGGCGGCGAGCACAAGGATGAGGACGGGGATGTAATCGGAAATCATAGCGCGGTTTATTCGTCGGCTTGGGGTTGATGGAGATGATGAGTCTCGGCCCAGTGCCTGAGGAGGGCATGAGTGGCAAAGTAGGAGAGAACGGCTGAGGTTGCCCCGACGATCACCGACCCGAGAATGAGCGGTTTACAAGCTTCAAAGAAGTTGGATCCACTTTCAAAAAATCGAGACCAATGGAACCATTCGGCCATCACCAATTTTTCCAGGTGGATTCGTTCCGGCCATCGATGAGGGCTGCTCAAGAGCCAGTAACCAATGTCATATTCCATGCGGAGGACAAAGGGGGCAACCGGCAGCAGGATATCATGGAGCGTCACGGCGATGGCGGCCGCGAGCTTGCTGCAGCGGAAGAGCCAGGCGAGGCCGATGGCCAGGAGGGTCTTGATTCCAAAAAGCGGAGAAAAACCGAGGAACATGCCGATGGCCACGCCCCCCGCGACGGCCTCGGGCGCATCCCGGATGTCGCGGAGGCGCCTGAGTTGATTCTTAATGAACTGGTTGATTTTTAGTATCCTGACCATTGCTGTTGTTCTCGAGAATGCCGTCCAGTGCGTTTAACTGGACCTTCCGATAAGTGTTCGGCACCGAGAACGACTTCGAATCCACATTTTTAGATTCTAATTTGACGAGAGTCAAACGGTTCCTGTCGGTGGACTGGCCCCAGTCGATCTCAACCGGAACGACCTGGGCTTTGAAAAGGGAGTCGACGACGAGGAAGGCGATGGCGGGCAGGATGGGGCGGACGGGGACGAGGGCCATCGGTTCGTTGATTTTTTTTACCTGGTCGAGGGCGGGCTTGAGGCCAGCCAATTGATTTTCAACGCACCAGGCCTCGACAGGCGGCGCGGTGGCGCTGGTGCCGAGCCATTGGGCGGTCTCGTAGGCGCCAATCCTGCGTTTTTCGCCGGTGGGACGCCACTGGTAGATGGGCGCGTCAGGCACGACATCGACGGGATCGGGGCGGGTGAGGTCGTAGCTGGCGAGGCCCTCAATGTTGAGATCGTGGAAGCGGCGTTCGTAGCGCTTGGACTTCTGGATGGTCGCCTGGATCTCGGGCCACGAAAATTCCCAGTAGGTGCCGTCGCGCAATTCAAGGCCGGTAAATTTTTCGTTGGAGGCTTCGTAGATGGCGGCGACTTTGTCATCGGGCTGGTCGACCCGAATTTTTTCGGGCGTGAGGATGAGGGCCAGTTTTTTGGTTTCGCCCGCTTCCCGGACTTGAAATTCGAGCAACTGGGCCGGGCCGGGCGGGTTGGCGGCGCGGGCGACGGCGACGAGGCAAAAGAGCGCGAGCGTCAACCGGGAGAGAGAGGAGACGTTCATGTTTCCTCGGTGGCGCGCGCGCGCGCAGTGGTGCGGGGCCCGAAGAGGGCGGTGCCGATGCGGACGGCGGTGCTGCCTTCCTCGATGGCGATTTCAAAGTCGTGGCTCATGCCCATCGATAATACGGGAAGTTGGAGGCCGGTCGAGCGCGTGATGGCGTCGCGGCACTGGCGGAGGCCGGCGAAGGCGGGTCGCGCTTTTTCGGGCTCGGCGAAGTAGGGGGCGAGGGTCATCAAGCCCTGGAGCTGAAGCTGGGGCAGGGCGTTAATGGCCTCGGCGGCGGCGGGCGCTTGTTCGGGCGTGATACCAAACTTGGCGCTTTCGCCGACGACATTCACCTGGAGCAAAACGGGGAGAGTTTTGCCGGCTTCCTGCGCGTGGCGGCTAAGTTCGCGGGCAAGCTCGAGGGAATCGACGGAATCAATTTGGTCAAAAATGCGGACGGCATCGCGCGCTTTATTTTTTTGGAGATGGCCGACCATGTGCCAGCGGGCGGCGCTGCCGATGTCCTCAATTTTAGCGCGCGCTTCCTGGACTTTGTTTTCGCCGAGGTGACGCAGGCCTATTTGGAGAGCTTCGCGGATGGTTGCCGGTGGATGAGTCTTGGTAATAGCGACGATAAGAATTTCTTCAACGGGACGATTGGAACGCGCGGCGGCGAGCGAAATTCTTTCTCGTAAGTCATTGAAGTTAAGCTGGATTGGAGAGTCGCTCATATTTTCATTAGATCATAGAAAAAAGAGTTGAAAATACATTAGAACGACTTATCTTGAGAGAATGCAAGTTGAATCCTTCAAGGTCTTCCGTGATTTAGTTGATTCACAAAGTTTCAGCAAAGCGGCTGCCCTTAATTTCATCACTCAATCCGCCGTCAGTCAACAGATTCGGGCCATGGAGGAGCGATTTCGCGTTCCTTTGATCGAACGGAGCAACAAGCGTTTCGGGCTGACGCGCGAAGGCCAGCTGCTTTACGAGACGAGCAAGAAGATCGTTTTTGAATACGATTCGCTGCAGCACCAGCTGGAAGAGATGCGGAACGTGGTGTCGGGGACGATCCGCGTGAGCACGATTTACAGCATTGGTTTGCACGAGCTGCCGCCTTACCTGAAGATTTTCCTGAAAGAGTTCCCGAACGTGCACGTCCATATTGAGTATCGCCGCTCGAACCAGGTTTATGACGAGGTGATCGAGGGGACGAGCGACATCGGTTTGGTGGCATTCCCGGCGCCGAAAAAGGCGATCAAGGTGGAACCGTTCCGGAAGGACCGGCTGGTGGCGATTTTCAGCCCGCACCATAACATGGCGAAGAAGAAGGACGTGGCGATCAGCGACCTTCGCGGCGAAAAATTCATCGGTTTCGAGCCGGACATCCCGACGCGCAAGGCGGTGGACAAGATTTTCCGCGACGCAGGCCTGGACATGAAGCCGGTGATGGAGTTCGACAATATCGAGACGGTGAAGCGGGCGGTGGAGATCGACGCCGGCGTCTCGATTGTGCCTTACGCGACGGTGGCTCAGGAGGTGAGGAACGGGAGCCTGATCGCGATCGAATTCAAGGGCGAGCAGTATTACCGGCCGCTGGGCATCATTTATAAGAGCGGGCGCGTGCTGTCGCCGGCGATGAAACGTTTCCTGAAGACCTTGCGCGACCCGATCGTGGAGGCCGAGTTGGGCATGCCGGTAGCGGCGCCCGAGAAGAAAGCCTGACCGGTTTTTTATTTCGCCGATACGATGAGCCGCGCCTTTGGCGCAGTTCCATTTCAAAGCTCAGGGTATAATTTCGGGGAGCGGCTCGTTGGCCGGTTGGTTCGACCGCGGCTTTACGGAATAGGGTTTCGTCTGCGGCGCTAATTCCGAAGCGGCTTGGACTTCGTGCTGCGGAACGGCGCGCTGTTCACCGGGCTTCGGTTCATGGAGATCGCTCGGTTCAGGCGTCATGGTGAAGGGTTGTGCGTGATAAGCGGGAATGACTTCAGCGGCGGCGGGGGCCGCATTTTTCGATCGTTCCTGGGATTTGACGGCGGTTGCGGTTTCGTCCGCAGCGGCGGGTTGCTCGACAGCGGCGCCGGTTTGTTCAGCCGCCGGTTTTTCGCCGACGCCGAGGATGTGATTGAGCTGGTCGAGGGCGTTCTGTGCCTCGGCGGTGCCGTTGGCGGCGTGGGTCGCCTCAACAAACGCCTCGCGCGCTTTCTCGAGTTCATTGCGCCGCCATAAATGAAGTCCAAGGAGGGTGCGGAAGTAACCGTTGAACGGCTGTTTCTTGATGGCGTTTTGATAGAGGATGTAGGCCTCGGAGTTGCGGCCCATTAGATCGTAGGCGATGGCGCGGTGAACGGTAATGGTGTCATCGAGGGGATTGACGTCGCTGGCGCGTTCGTACCAGGTGGCGGCTTCCTGCGCGAGGGCGACGCGCTCTTCGATGTTTTCGGTGCGCGCCGCCTGGACGCGGTAGAGGTCGCCGACGAGCTTGAGGGCGATGGGCGAGTTGGGGTCCATCGCGGCGGCGTGGAGCGCTTTTTCGCGGAGTTCGGGGAGCGATTTTTCGGTGTAATTTTGTTCGGCGAAAACGGTGGGGTAATAGCCAAGGGCGGTCTTGACGGTGAAGCCGGTGAAGAGGAGGGCGAGGAGGGCGAGGCAACCGGAGGCGATGCGGGCGAATTTTTGTTTATCGAACCAGCCGCTCCTGGACTCGCGCGAAACGGAATGGCGCAGGGCGACGCCGGTGAGGGCGAAGAGGATCATGGCGTTGGCGGGAATATGCATGTTGAAGTCGACGACGGAATGGACGAGGAGGGCGCACCAGGCGGCGCAGCCGCTGGCGAGGAGGACGCGGTCGCGGGGCTCGGGCTTGGAACCGAGGGAGCGAAACATCTTGGGGGTGACGGTGATTAGAAAACCGAGCATGAGGGCGAAGCCGACGAGGCCGTAATCGGTGAGGAGGTTGATGTAATCGTCATGCGTGTAGATGGCGAGCGTGCCGTAGCCGACCGACTGGTAGCGCGGGTGCATGTGCATGAAGGTGGCGGGGCCGGTGCCGAAAACGGGATAGTCCTGGAATATTTTCCATGAATCCATGGCGAGCTGGATGCGGACGTAGCTTGTCCACGCACCGGTTTCGACAATGGTCTGGGCTTCGCGGATTCGCCCCATCATGTGGGGTGAGGAGAGGATGAAACCGGCGGCGCAGGCGATGAGCATGGCGAAGCCGGCCACGGGCCAGAACCAGCGGACGGTGCCGCTGCGAATGGCAAAGTAGGTGAGGGCGGCGAAGCTGCAGAGAAGGCCGATCCAGCTGCCGCGCGAGACGGAGAAGATGATGCCGACGATCATCATGAGCGCGAAATAGAGGCAGACGATGCGCCAGATCCAGGGCATGTGGGAAAAGAGGGCGAAGGCGAGGGCGATACCGCAGGTCATGACGAGGAACCCGCCGAAGTGATTGGGGCAGCCGTAAGTGCCGGTCAAGCGCGGCCAGTAATAGACGTGGAGGTCGTCACCGAAAGGGCGGATGTCGGGGTTGAGGCGGAGAAAAAAGGCAAAGCCGGCCACGCCGGCACCGATGATGACCAGCCAGGCGAGGAGCCCGATGGCGTGGTTGCGCCGGACAATTCCGTAGCGGCAGGAGAAGAAGATGGTGGCGTAGGCGGTGACGTTGAAAAGCTCGAGGCGGGAAAGGTATTCGACGGGGGAGGTGAAGTAACGAATGACGGTATAGAACACGAAGGCGATGACGAAGAGATCGGGGAGATCGAGAATGCGGCCGACGAGACGCGGAGAATTTATCCAGAGACGAGCGGCCTGGACGGCGAGGAGAATCCAGAGAACGAGGAGGAGGGGAAGGATGATCCACGTGCGGGCAGCGCCGAGGACGAGGGGGGCGGAGCCGAGAACGAGGCCGAGCAATGCGCAGGAAAGGAGGGAGCCAGCCTGGTCCTGGACGAGACGCACCGGCGACGAAGCACGGCTGGTCATCGATTTCGACGCAACCTCCGACATGGAACTATCCTAGCAGCGCAAAGGCTGGGGCTGACGTCATGCCCTTATTATAAGGGTAAAAGCAGGTTCGCGCAACGAAAGAGAGCGAACCGGAAAATTATTTCTTTTCCTTGTGCAAGGTGCGGCGGCGCATGGAAGGATTATATTTCATCCGTTCCAGGCGCTCCTGCTGCAATTTCCGGTTCTTGGTCGTGAAATAGCGGGAGGTCGATTTGCCTTCCTTGACGGCTTCCGTGCATTCGAGAATAACTTGTTCGCGTGGCATAAATATTTTTAGCGTTTAGATTGAGGGTTAAGCATGCGGGGTGAACGGGGCAAAGTCAATCCTCGGATTTAGCGGGATTATTGCGGCCGGCAATCAGCTGGCTCTCTCTTTCATATCACGAGGTGCTCCGTTTGTCTTGGTCGTAGAACCAAGTGACTTGGCCTCGGTGGCGGGCCCAAATATTCTACGGACCTGGTTACGTACCTGCTCAACGGTTTCACCACGCTCGCCGGAGGCAGCGTCGAGAGTCCGCCGGAAAGCCTCGTTAGCAACGCCTTCGAAATCGATCATTGGAATGACCGTATAGTGGTCGAGCAACCACTGCGCGCGGACGGGATTTTTGCGGTCTGCGTCGGTAAGCAGGGGCTCGTAATTGTGATGCTGGCGGTCTTTTTGATCGCGCGGGCCAAGTCCGCCAATGTTGTGCTGGTCGATCATGAAGAGACAGAGATCGATAAAAGTCTGGCGAAGGTTGTGGTCTTCCTTGTTCGCCCTCCTTTTAACTTCCAGGTTTCTTTCCCTTTCGCTTTCAAAGTGCTCCGCTGCCACAGCTTCGCGGATTTTGTCCTTCGTTTCTTCGGTAGCGTGAACGAGGCCAACCAACGGGCCGTAATGTTTTTCGGCTTCGCGGGCGGCAAGGGCGTGGCGCAAATCGAGGCCTTCGAGTTCGGGGTCAAGCGGGTCGCCGCCGTTGATTTTTCGGACTTGTTCGATCGTTTTTGGATCGATGTAGGCCATAACCCGCGGTTCAATCAGGATCAGTTTTCTCCAGGTCGCGGCTTCGCGTGGCGGAAGATTGGAAAGGTCTCCCGCAATTTCAAATTCGCCCTTGTCGGCGTGGAGGCTGACAAACTGCTGGTATTGCACCTCGGAAGGAAAAACCATTCTTAATCTTTTGGCGTAAGAGGCCTCGGAATTTAATTGCTTGTCCGGGTGCCTGACTTCAACGCAGACGGTGTTTTCAAGAAGTTCCTTGGGAATGCGGCGGAGTTGAACGCGGGGGTAAGTGACGCCACCTCTCGTGTCCTGGGCGTAGCCAATGGCCCCGCAGTCATCATTGCCGAATGAACCGGTGTTATCGTAAATATTGAGGCTTTCACCGACTCTCACCATGGCCCGGATGCCTTCCCAATCTTTGGTTATATTGACTTCATAACCTTTTTGTTTGCGGGCGGCGGCGAACATGGGAATCGGTTCCGACCCTTCGACGCAGCTGAGGCGGGATTTTGAGTAGCCGGCGCGAAAAACAGCCTCTTGGATAGTCGCATCGGGGCCGCCTTCCGACTCGGCTTCGTCGATGAGCAGGGCGGGTTGCCATCCTCGTGTTCCTTCGTCGACATATTGAAAGAGTCGCCCAGTCGTCCGCCCGATCAACTTATTGCCGTTATCTTTGTCCAGGACGTGAAAGACCTTTTTATTTCCATCGGCCATGACGGCGGGAACTTCGGTGTTATTGACGCCGCTATAAATGTGAAAGCAATTGAAAGTCGGGCTGTTTCCGCGGTGGAGAGTCATGGTGGGATCGTCGGTTTCAATAATCTGAAAACTGCGGTTCCCGACCGTGACGTCCCAGGATTGGTCGGTTGCCCAAGCTTCCCTCTGCTCGGACGTGAGGGATGAGAGTTGCTTCTGCGATGCTTCGTGGTTGTACCGCCACGCTTTCCACGCCGGGGTGCTTCCCTGGGATTCAAACAGAACCCGGGACATGTTGGTGATAGTCGCCTCGGCCGCCCTGGCCCGGTCGTTATTAACCATCAGGCATTGCTCGCGCAACATGGCAAATTCGGTAAAAAAGAAAATTTCCTTTTCTTTTCCGCCATGAAGATATTGATCGGCGACTTCTATTTCTAACCGACCTTGAAGGCCGAGCCGGCGCGGAAGCTCCGATCGAAAGTGGCCCAGGAGTTGGGACTGGGCGATGTCGGGTTCCTCGGGCGGACTCGCGGGCCCTTTATCAGGCATTCCAAGCGGCATGGAGTCGGCGGCCATGGGTATCAGTCCCCATCCCATGGCGAACCGGCGCTTCTCATCAATATCAAGAGTGTTCCAAATACGTAAACTGCCCAAAGCCGAATCAAATTTATTTTTACCGACGACCTCCTTGAAATGGCCGAGTGTCATGTCAAGGAACAGGCCGTCGACACTTCGCTCTTCGGTACCGGGCGCGTTCATTCCGATTCGTTCGAGATTGATCAGGAGTTCGCGGTAATGACGCTCGAGTTTGTTTTTCTGGTTACCTTCAAGGTTCTGACTGAATCCGTCGCTAACTGCCTGGTTGGAACCCAAGCGGTTCAGCAACGCCATGATCACCCGGTTGTGTGGGACATTGGCGTGGGTCGCCAATTGATTGATGGCAATCGGTGACAATGGCTCCGCATCAGTAGGGTCGCCCAGCTTGGCTATTACCTCATCTACTCGTTCCGCAGGCATATCATTGACGACAAGTTTGGTGACAAACTCGTCGCGATGCCGTGGAGGTTTCTGGAGAGGCGCTTTTTTCATTACCGCATATATCCTAAAGGTATATTAGTTATTTTCAATAAGAAAATAATTTGTTCCTTATAATCCATAATTGTCTTAAAATAAACAACTTAAATGCGTAAAAACCTTCATTTTGACTATTTCTGGTGACGGAGTCTGATTTCTATGGCATATGTTGCCCATGAAATCTACGTACCGATCCATTTTACTTTTTCCATCTTTTATTGTAGTTGCTGCGGTCGCATTCACTGTTTTGACACTTTCGAGGCCAAGCGCGTTCGCTCAGACAGAAGAAAAAGTTATAACCACTCCGTCCGGGCTGAAGTATGTGGATTTGGTTGTCGGAAAGGGAGCGATTCCTCAAAAAGGGCAAAAGCTGGCGGTCAATTATGTGGGTCGTCTTGAGGATGGGACCAAGTTTGACGCATCGGCCGATCACGGCGGCAAGCCGTTTGAATATTATCACGAGGTGACTCAACTGATCCCAGGCTGGACCGAGGGCGTGTCGACGATGCATGTCGGCGGGAAGCGGAAGTTGATCATCCCTTCACGGCTCGGTTATGGATCGGACGGCGCGGGAGACAAGATTCCGCCGAATGCGACGCTCGTTTTCGAGATTGAGCTGCTTTCAGCCGAAAACGTGCAATAGAGTTTCCACTTAATTAGCGGGATCGAATTCCTTCAAGCGGCCTTTGGCCGCGAGGCAGACCCATTGCCATTTTTTATTGATGGAAAGACGGGGCTTGAGGAAGGGCTCGAAGCCGGTGAGATCCTGCGTGCGGACGACCTGGTCGAGGTTCTGGGCGACCTGGTTGCAGGTTGCGCCGACGCGTTCGTCGCTGCTGTCATGGGCGGGAAAAGGCTGGCCGATATCGACGAGCATGAGCGGTTTGTCATCGCGAAAAAATTCGTAGCGGAAGGCGACCGGGAGCATAACGGCGCTGTGCGCCTGCGCGGCGAGATAGTTGGCCCCTTCGCGCACTTTGATCGGCTGATGCGGAGAGACCATCTGGCCCTGGGGAAAAATCCACATCAGCGTCTCCTTTTGCTGGAGGAGCCGAATGGCGTAGCGGACGGAAGCGGCGGCGCGCAGCGGATTATCGGGATCGACTGAAAAAGCGCCGAGCCACGCGAAGAAGCGGTAAGCGCGGAGCTGTTTTTCCTCCATCATGCAGTAGAAACTTTTGTGCGGCGCGGCGCGGGTGAGGATGAAGACGGCAAGCGCGTCCCACCAGTTGGTGTGATTGCTGATGACAATGACCGGCTTGTCGGCGTCGAGGTTGCGCAGGCGGTCGAGGCCGCGGATGGAGACGTTGTGGAAGGACTTGCGGACGAGGCGATGGACGTACTGGTAGCAACACCAGTCGAGGAACGGATTTTTATGAGCAGGAATCATGACGGCGCCGCGATCCGAGGGAACTAGGATCCATTATTACCAGCTTGCCAGTGAAGTTTCCAAGCTTTTAGCGCAAGCGCGACTTTCCGCGGGGTGGAAACAAAGACGCGGCGGGTCAGGACGGGATAGTCGTTGCGCTCGATCTGGTCGAGGATGCCGGCGTAGATGGTGCGCATTCGCCAGACGGTCATTTGCGAGCCGTCGCGGGGCAGGGCGCGGATGCCGGCCTCGGAACGTTGATAATATTCGCGGGCGCGGCCGATCTGGAAGCGGAGCAGCGCGCGGAACGATTCGCTCATGCGCTTGCCGGCGATGTCATCGCTGTTGACGCCGTAAGTGTTCATTTCCTGCTCGGGCAGGTAAATGCGGTCCTGTTTCCAGTCCTCGGCGATATCGCGCAGGATGTTGGTGAGCTGCATCGCGATGCCGAGATCGAGCGCGGAGGTCTGGAGCTGCTCGGATGTGTCGGAGAGGACGGGCGCCATCATCAGGCCGACAACGCCGGCGACATGGTAGCAATAGCGGCGCAATTCGTTCCAGGTCTGGATGCGGACTTTGCCTTCGTCCATTTCAACGCCGGCGAGGAGGTCGAGGAAATGGCTTTTGGGAACCTGGTAAGTGGCGGCGGTCTGCATGAAGGCGGGGAGCCAGTCGAGGCGGGTCTGCGCGGGAGACAATTCGCCGGAGAAAGCTTCATCGACGAGGTTGCGCAATTCCACGAGGCCCTGCTTTTTGGCGGCATCGTCCGGCGCGAGGTCGATGACGTCATCCATGTGGCGGCAGAAAGCATAGATGGCGTAGGCGGCGCGGCGTTTATCGGCAGGGAGCGTGTGCGAGGCGAAATAGAAACTGCGGGCGTGGCGCCGTGTTGATGCGCGACAGGCCTCGAAGGAGGAGCTGAGTTGCTGGTTGGTGAAGATTGGCGAGCGGATGAACGTGGCGTTCATAATCAGGATAAGACGACGCGCTACGCGTCGCTCAATTCGTCCCAGTATGCTGGGTCTGTTGGCGGATAAAAGCGATGGCCTCGCGTAATCCTTCGCGCTGGTCGGCGGTGAAGGGGGCGCTCTCGAGCGCTTTTTCGGAGCGATTGAACAGGTCTTGCATCCGCTCGCGGAGAGCAGCGACGGCGCCCGACTTTTCAATGAGTTCGCGGATCTTGATGATGGACGAGTCGTGGAGCGAGGAAGAACTGAGGCAAAGTTGCAGGAAGGATCGGTCGAGATCGTTCAGGCGATCGAACGCCATGCGCATGAGGAGCGTCTTCTTGCCCTCGAGCAGGTCGGTCTGCATCGCGCGGTCGGTGATGTCGAAATGGGAAAATTCAATGAGATCATTTTGAATTTGAAAAGCGAGGCCGAGGGGATTGGTGATGTGTTCCACTTCGCCGAGCAATTCGGGCGATGCGCCGGCGAGGAGACCGCCGAGGATGATCGGCGCCTCGAAAGTGTAGCGCGTGGTTTTAAGGTTATACATGCGGACGATGTCGTCCTCCGACACGCGGGTGATGTCGCGGATGCCGAGGAGGATGTCGTAGATTTCGCCGCAACCGGTGTCAGTGACGTAACGCAGGAAGCGGGAAAGCGCAGCGTCGCGGGACTGGGAGGGGAAATCGGTCGACTGGAGCGTCTCGACGGCGAGGGCGAAGAGCATGTCGCCGACGACCATGGCGACGTTCTGGCCGATGCGTTCGCGGTTCTCAAGTTTGCCCATGCGTTCCTCGGCCAGTTTGTGGAACGTGGGCAGGCCGCGCCGCCGCTCCGACTGGTCGATGATGTCGTCGTGCATTAAAATAAAGGCGTGGAGCAGCTCAACCGAAATGGCGCTTTTGAGCAGCGAGGGGTCGGTGAATTTGCGATCACCGCCAAAAAGGCGATAGGCCAGGAGAAAAAGCATCGGGCGGAGGCGTTTGCCGCGGCGCGAGACGAATTCGGAGAGGTCGAGGTAGAGCGGCTCGAAGAGTTCGCCATAAGCGTAACGCTCGGCGTTTTGGTGGAAATAGGCGCTGAGGAATTGCTCCAAAATGGCTGGAGCTTCAAGCAGTTCCGATTTAAGGGAAGCGGTCGTCTTCATTCCGTAACCGAAGTTATCTTTCTTGAAACGAAAAGCAATTCAAGAAGCGGAGAGACTTTTTTGCCGTTTAACGACTTCGCGGACGCGGTTGGCAATTTCGAGAATGTCTTTTTCCGTGAGATCGGAGCCGATGGAGAAGCGGACAGTGGCGGCGGCTTCTTTTTCGGGAACGCCCATGGCTTGCAAAACGTGCGAGGTCTGGACGGAACCGACAAGGCAGGCCGATCCGCTCGAGACGGCGAGGCCGGCGAGGTCGAGGCCGATGAGAAGATCTTCGCCGCGCATCCCGGAAAAGCTGACGTTGAGCGTGTTGGCGATGCGCTCGACGGGATGACCGTTGCGCCGGACGCCATCGAGCTTGGAAATTTCGCGCCAGAGCTGTTCGATGAGATCAAATTCCCGTTTCGCGTTCACCGCGCGGCTTTCCTCGGCGAGGGCGAATGCTTCGGCCAGCCCGACGATGCTCGCGGCATTTTCGGTGCCGGGACGGCGTTCGTTTTCGTGCGCACCACCTTCCATCAGGCGTGAAATCGGAATTCCAGCGCGCAGATAAAGAAGGCCCGCGCCGACGGGGCCGCCAAATTTATGGGCGGTGATGCTCAACGCGGCGGCCTGCCATTTTTCGATCTCGAGCGGTTCCTTGCCCGCGCTCTGGACGGCGTCGGTGTGGAAAGGAATTTTTTTCTCGGCGCAGATACGGCCGATTTCGGCGACGGGATTTTTGACGCCCGTCTCGTTGTTGGCGGACATGATGGTGACAAGGATCGTGTCGGGACGAATGGTCGCGGCGAGTCGGGCGGGATCGATGCGGCCGTCGGGCAGGGGATCGAGATAAGTGACCTCAAATTGATGCCGCTTTTCGAGCATGTGGCAGGTGTGGAGAACGGCGTGGTGTTCCGTTGCGGCGGTGACGATATGTTTGCCGCGCGCGGCGTGGGCGAAGGCGAGACCTTGCACGGCAAGATTGTTGCTCTCGGTGCCGCCGCTCGTGAAAACGAGCTCGGACGGCTTGGCCTTGAGCAGCTTGGCGAGGCGATCGCGCGCTGTATCGATCGCGCCGCGCGCCTGGCGTCCCTCGGCGTGGAGGCTCGACGCGTTGCCGAGCGCGCTTCGCAGAAACGGCTCCATGACGGCGCGCACGCGCGGGTCGAGCGGCTGGCTCGCGTTGTGGTCGAGATAATATCGGGGAGCGGCGCTCATGAGGGAGCGGAAGGGAATCAGATCTCCCAGTCGCTGGACTGCGCTTTTTTCGAGCGGATGCTGACTTGCTGCGCCTCGAGCGAGACAATCGAATCGGGCGGGACGGAATGGGTGAGCCAGACATTCCCGCCGACAATGCTGTTGGCGCCGATGGTCGTATCGCCGCCGAGAATCGTGGCGTTGGCATAAATGGTGACCCAGTCGCCGATGGTCGGATGCCGTTTGCCGCTCAGGGCTTTGCCGTGGTCGTCGCGGTCGATGTGCTTCGCCACGCTTTTGCCGCCGAGCGTGACGCCCTGGTAAATGCGGACGTGGTCTCCGATAACGGTCGTTTCACCGATGACAACGCCGGTGCCATGGTCGATGAAGAAGTGCGTGCCGATGGTTGCGCCGGGATGGATATCAATGCCGGAACGCGCGTGGGCCCATTCGGTCATGATGCGCGGAATCAACGCAACGCCCAGGTTGTGGAGAACATGCGCCATGCGCTGCACGGCAATCGCCTCGATGCCGGGATAGGAGAGCATGACCTCCTCGATGCTTCTCGCGGCCGGGTCGCCTTCGAATGCGGCCTCGACGTCGGTCTGCAGGACTCGGCGCGCGCCGACGAGGGAGATCAGGAATTTTTCCGTGATCGAGTCGGCCGTTTCGCCCTTCACGGGGCAGAAATCGACACACTTGGTAATTTCGGTGAGGAGCCTGGCGCGGACGTCCCGGATCCAGTCCTCGGCAACAGCCGGGATGTCCGATTCCGAAAGCGCTTTTTCGGAAAGAAAACCGGGAAACAACAACTGGAGAAGTCGCTGGGTCAATTCTTCGACGGCCTGCTTAGACGGAAGATTCACCCCATTGAGGTGGTTGATCCCGCCACACTCTTTATACGAGGTGAGCAGCTTGCTGATGACGCCCGGAAGCCAATTGTCCATAGGAGAGAGGCAGCATATCAAATGCTCCATGAAAGGCAAAGACGGTTTGCACGACTGATTCGGTCGCGTATGGTCTTAGTCATGCGCATCGTCATCACCGGCTTGCTTGGCCAATACGCTTTTGGCGGGGTGACGTGGGATTATATCCAGTACCTGATCGGTTTTCGCGACCTCGGCCATGACGTCTGGTATCTCGAGGATTCGGGCGCGTGGCCTTACGACCCGGTGAAAAATACGATCACCGACGATTGCACTTACAGCGTCAATTATCTCGAGAAGATGATGGCTGAATTTGGTTTTGGCGACCGCTGGATTTATCGCAACGG
>Ga0206931_1163_pt2 | contig 19671 bp, 16 predicted proteins | sample Alteio_BWOrgHeat_17_FD_152946 | JGI IMG/M metagenome (GOLD analysis project Ga0206931, IMG submission 152946) | Enriched cells from forest soil in Barre Woods Harvard Forest LTER site, Petersham, Massachusetts, United States -... | ecosystem: Environmental > Terrestrial > Soil > Temperate forest >...
CGCGGTCTTCTCATGGATGAGTTGGGTCAGTGGGTTAGCACGGTCTGAGTCAGAACGAAGAGCATCTGCAATCAGTAGATCGAGATCTTCGCGAGTTAAGGGAGCAAGTACGATATTTTGCACGATCGCTCCCGTCTGCCGTATCGCTTCCAGCTTGAGCATCAGCGGATGCGTGGGGTCCACTTCGTTATTTCGGTAGGCGCCGATCAACATGAAGTGCCGCACATCCGATTGGGTTAGAAGATCCTCGATCAAATCCAGCGTCGCAGCATCGAGCCATTGCAAGTCGTCGAGAAAAAGTGCCAGAGGATGTTCCGACCGGGCAAAAACGCTGATGAATCGGCGAAACACTATCTGGAAGCGATGTTGTGCGTCCTGCGTCGAAAGTTCAGGAACGCGCGGCTGTTCTCCTATGATCAGGTTCAATTCTGGAACCAGATCCACAATGAGTTGTCCGTTCTGATCTAGCGCCTTATGTAGGGCATCGCGCCATTGGGCCAGCTCTGCTTCGCTTTTGCCGAGAAGTGGATGAATGAGGCTCTGAAATGCCTGCGCCAAGGTTGCATAGGGGATGTCGCGCTTATACTGATCGAACTTACCGGATGCAAAAAGTGCGCGCGGCGGAACAAGAGCTTTGTGGAGCTCATTTACCACGGATGACTTACCAATACCGGCATATCCGGAAACCAACACCAACTCCGGCCTGCCACCGGATACGATTCGGTCAAAGGAGGCGACCAAGCGGTCGATCTCGGATGCTCGCCCGTACAACTTCTCGGGAATTAGCAGCTTGTCCGGCACATCGTGTTCGCCAAGCGGAAATTGATTGATATTGCCATGGTTTTCCCACTCAGCAAGACAACGCTCAAGATCCCTTTTGGCGCCATACGCCGTCTGATAACGGTCCTCAGGAGTTTTGGCAAGCAGCTTCATGATGATTGCCGAAATCGGTAGCGGTATATTCTTCGACCTCTCGTGGGGAGGCACGGGTTGTCGTGCGATATGGGAATGCACCCACTCCATCGGATCCGATGCGATAAAGGGCAGGCTACCGGTCAGCAGTTCGTAGAGCGTGACACCGAAGGCGTAGAGATCGGTACGAGAATCGATCGAACGATTCATGCGTCCCGTCTGTTCCGGTGCCATGTAGGCGAGGGTTCCCGCGATGAACTCGGGAGATTTCAGCGGCTGGCGTTCGCGCACCAAGCGTGAAGCGATTCCGAAACCTGTAAGCCAGACTCGACCGCTTTCAGATGCAACTAAGACGTTCGAAGGCTTCAGGTCTTTATGGATTACATGCCGCTTATGTAACTGGCCGACCGCATCTGCAATACTAACAGCCAGGCGCAGAAACACCTTCATTTCCACTGATCCATCAACTAGCCGATTGAGAGGCTCACCCCCAGGATCCTCGAATACGAGTACACTCCGCTCGTTGTACTGGGACAAAGTCATCGGCCGGAGCGCCCATGTTGTATCCAGCTCGTTTTTCAGCGAATACTCATGTTCTATCTTCCTAAGGGTCTCTGGCGCTGGGAGTGCCGAGAGAGTTGTCAGCAGGAGGATGGAGGTGGCGTTTCCCCCGTTTGAATGGCCCCTGTAGAGGACAAGGTCCTGATCCTTGCGTAAAAGTTCTAGCGTGTATCCTGAGAGCTCCACAGTTTCTTGTCCTCCCTTCGCCAAAACACCATAGGTGTTGGGACGCCGCCCGCGTGGGCTCTTGCAGCGTGCGCGGAGCGGCAGAGAGCGGTCACGTGAGCTCCAGACTCGCGCGCCGGAGCTGAAGCTCCATAGCGCGGAACTCGCCCAACGAGCAACCTTTCAATTTCGTCCGCACCGGCTTGCGGCGACGTCAAGCCCCCAGCCCGCCCGAATTGTAAACCTGTATCGGCTTCGCTTGCCCCCAAGCAATGTCACGCACGGCACATCTGCAGCCGAACAGATGATGTCCGTTAACGCTGTAAGGAAATCCACAAAATGGCTGCTATGAAGAGCTACGCAGTGGTTTGACCATTAAAAGATCAACCGCGCGTCTAGTTGAATCTCGCGGCCAGTACCGACGGTGGTAAATATACGGCCGGAGTTGTTAGCGAAATGTCCCGTTGCATCTTTCAAAACGGCGTCTCCGTTCCCTCCCAGGGCAATAGGATTTTGCGTATTACTGGGGACAGTAAAATTCGGATGATTCAGGAAATTGAATAGTTCTGCTCCGAAGGCGATTTCCGTTTCTTTCGGTAAATGAAAGGACTTACGGAGGGCCAGATCAAATTCTGCGAAGCCAGGTCCCCTCAGGGAATTTCTTCCAGCGGTGCCAAATTGACCGGAAGGCGGTAACGCAAATGCTCTCGGGTTAAACCAACATGCCGGCGTGCCCACTCTGGTGCCGCTTGGACAAACGCCCGAGTAAGGATTACCGATAAGGTTTGGTCTTTCCGCGATTACCACAGACTGCAAATCCGCATTGTCGAACGAGAGTACTGGCGTAAAGGGCACGTTGCTGTGAACGCTGCCAATCCCAGAGAGTTGCCATCCACCGAACCTCCTTCCGCGTCCAAAGGGCAGTTCATACACAACGTTCCCGACGAAATTGTTCCGAATGTCGAATCCAGAACGACCTCGGCTTCCCTTGCGATTGAAAATATCCTGAGACTCTGGTTCATTGACAGCTTCTATCAGAAAAGCGTTAGAAGCATCATCTATCGAATGACACAACGTATAAAAGACTTGCCAGGAAAAATTATCAGTGTGCTGTCTTGAGACGGACAGTTGGAAGGAGTTATAGAAAGATTGAGCATCGGTTAGCACCATCTGCAGAGGTGAAGGCAAGTTTGGATTGAAGCGGTGTCCCAACGCTGGTTCGAAGGGATTCTGCTCTCCCGCGCGCGTGAGGTGATTGCCGCGCGCACCAAAGTATCCTGCGCTGAGAATCGTACCTCGCGTGATTTCACGTTCCAAGTTGAGGTTATATTGCAGCGCGTACGGGAACTTCGGATGGTAAGTAGTCTGGATGAGGAACAACGGTTGCGTGAGCACCGCAGTTTGCGGGCTGGGAAAACTGGGGAAAATCAACGTATTTATGCCAAAAAAAGGAGGTAGAAACCGATCGATACCAAACAGAACTACGGGGAACTGATCGCGAAAGATACCGCTTCCACCACGTAGTACGGTCTTGCCGTCACCCCACATGCTCCAAGCGAAGCCAACCTGCGGTGAGAACAGATCCAGAGGTGTCGCAGCAAATACCTTGCCGACCGTCGGCCCTGAATCCGTGGCCGGATTACGAATGACAGACAAACGCTCGTGCACCTCGGTCGGGTTGGAGTAAAAATCGTATCGTAGCCCGGCATTCACGGTCAGACGGTTGCTTACTCGCAGGAAATCCTGCACAAACCCAGACACAATACTCTGTCGGTAGTCGCGGTGCGAATCGGACATGGAAGGAGCAGAGCCCAAGTATGACAAAGGCAGACCCTGAAGAAAGAATTCCAGAGCTGGATTGTTGCTGTGTGCTGGAAAACCGAAGGGACTCAGATCCATGAACGAATACAGTCCATTCACCGCAGCATCCAGGGGGCCGTTGGACTGAATCCTTCTAAACTCGCCTCCGAATTTCAAGGTCTGCCGACCAGTCGTGCGCGAAAGCTGTTCCTGGATTTGGTATACCGTCGAAAAATCACCCAGGGGAATATCTAGGTTGTTGCCTATGAAGCTCATACCCGCAACGTCGAGCATCCCGAAGGGCCGACCAGGCGCTCGGGAAATAGAGAGACCAGGGTGTGTGTCGACAATCGAAGTTGACGCGGTTGTACGGTTAACGCCGAAGCGGAGTTCATTGAACAACTGGGGCCCGAAATTTTTCCGATCCTGCAGAGTGAAGTACTGATTCCGAGCCTGTTGATTCACTGGAAAGCCAGGGACGTACGTACCGGGAGGAGAGCCGAAATAGGGAACCAGCGACGAACTGTCATCGATTATGTAACGCCCGAACAATGAATGGAGATCGGAAAAATTGTGATCTATACGGACCATACCACGCTGCTCATTTGTTGCGCCCTTATCGGCAGTGATAAGGTCGCCCGTTCCGTCACCGTTGTCTGCCCCATTCGAAGGCGGAAGAAGGGTGAGGAACGGCTGCACGGGGGGATCAACACCGATGGGAATGCAACCGTTGGGGGTGGCACTGCTGCAAGCGCTGGGATCGCTAGCAGAGGGCAGCAGGCCTTGATGAGCAAGCGCGTCAGGGACGGTGGCGATTGCTGTGGATGCCTGCACTTCGCGGAAGCCTTCATAGCTCACAAAAAAGAATGTGCGGTCGTGCACTATGGGCCCCCCAACGCTGGCGCCGAATTGGTTGCGCACAAATTCTGGGATCGGAAGATTAGGCAAATCGAAGTAGTTCTTGGCGTCAAGGGCGGCGTCGCGATGCAATTCGAATAGCGATCCATGAAGCTGATTGCTTGCGGACTTGGTGAAGGCCTCGATGACTCCGCCGCCATGGTTGCCATAATCTGCATTGAAGGTCTGGGTGAGGACTCTTACCTCCGCGAATTCGTCCAACCCGAGAAAAAGTCCGGAGGCACCGGCCGGGGAAAAACCAAACACGGGATCGTTTACGTCCATGCCGTCGATCAGAACGTTCGTCCAACTCGGACGCATACCGCTAATTGACACTTGCCCGGTCTTGCCATTCGAAAGCAATGAAGGAGCACTGCTAGGCGTTGGGGCAACACCGGGCTCCAAGATAGCGACCTTAAACAGATCGCGGCCGTTCAAGGGAAGCTCGGTTAAGCTCCGTTCAGAAATAGCTGTGCTGACAGTGGAAGTGCTACTGTCTATTGTCGGAACGTCCGCGCTGGCCGTCACTTGCTGTGGCACCGTGCCCATCCGCAGTGTCAAATTTATGACAATTGCAGCAGCCGGACTGATCGCTATGCCTTCTCGAATCTCTCTCTGGAACCCCTCTTTGTCAATGCGAACCGTGTATTTCCCGGTCGGCAGTCCCACCACATAATACTGACCCTTCGTGTCGGTAAGCGCACCGCGCTTCGATCCCGTGCTTACGCTAGAGACCATAACTTCGGCTCCCGGAATAACGGCGCCCGTTGGATCTGTGATGGTACCGAAAACTGCCCCAAGCTGTGTTTGGGACCAGCCACACGTTGAGACCAACGCGAAGAACAGAGCCAACAACAAACAAGGGTCGTGTGCGGATTTCATGCAGGGAAGAACCGTTGCGACTCTAACTGCCACGCCGACAACAACCGAGATTGGATTCGTTAACACTCCCAGCTCCAACTCAACTCACGATACTCCCGGATGTGGAAAAATCTATTGGGTGTTGGTCTTTCCGGATCGGCAAAAAGGAGGATGCGCGTAAGCTTTGGCTTAGAAGCTTTTCCGATTTGACTGACATTGGTATTCACAGTGTACGTGCCAGTGAGCCTTACCTCTGCGAATGCGTGTTTCGGGTGACCAGGTCCCTTTAATGATCCGCGCCCTTCCCGATTGGCACTTCTTTTGCAATCGAAATATACAGACGCAGGCCGTTTCCAGTTGAGCTGGTTTCACTAGCGCCTACTGTCCACCAGCTTTTCTCCGCTCTCCTGCCGCGACGGGCGCGAGAACCTAGTGGTTAGTCGCATTAGGCTCCCGCCTCCCGCCCACGATCCACGCATACGCAAGCTTGACGTCAGCGGCGATGTTTGATTGCTGGCGCTTGCACCTGCGCCACTGTGATCGTGGCCGAGAAATGGACGACAGAGAGTGGTCCTGGCATGCCAGTTGCTTTCGAAATCATCAGCAAGCCGCAGGCGAACTCACGGCGATGCAGCAGACGATGGAGGATGTCATGGCGAAAGTGATCGAGTTCTACATTCCGAATTCTTTTACGAAAAAAGTTAACTGCATAGCTCCCAACAAACGTGGAAAAGTGATTGAGTTTCCTTCATCGAAAAAGAAATCAGCCTAGCTTAGCTAGGTAAGGGTGCGATTGCGTACCGAAGCTAAAACAGAGATTGTCAACCGCTGCTTGAGAAAACCGTTAAAAGGCAACACTATTAATCCGCACAAAGGAAAGTGGTGCAGTGCGTGGAGCTTCCGCAAGCTGACCAGAATGATTCCTCCCACGCGCAGTCATCTGCGGCTACTGCGAAACTGCCGATGATTATCGCGTTGCTGTGTTTGGGTGCCGCCGTTGCAGTGTTCGCTCTCCCAGGTAGGTCGCCAATCTTTCCCACATCGTCCTACGCATCTGAACTGGTTTAGGCCTAGTTCAAGGGCTCCCCCGCATTCAGGACAGATGCAGTTCACAATGGCAGATCTGACATTTGCATTTGACCGAATTAAGCTATCCACAAGCAACTCCTTTACTGAGAGAAAGACTGGTCTTTCAAGAGGTCAGTCAGCGCACAACATCTGCGACGCGCTCGATTTCGGTGCATTCCTGTTGGCGACTGTACTTGGATTACTTCACGCTTTTCCGAAAGCTCTTCTTAATTACTTGTCTGAGTCTCATGCGAGCTCTGGCAAGCCGTGCCTTCACTGTTCCGCTTGGTACCCCGAGGAGGTGCGCCGTTTCGCGAATGCTCAAACCATCGACATCGCGCAATCGAAAGGTTGTGCGCAGAGCGGGCGAGAGCCGCAAGGTCGCATGAGCCAGTGTTTCCGCAATTTGTCGCTTGCGATATGCCTCTTCGGGATCTGGTCGGGTGTCCGACACCAAGTCTGCCGGGGAGAGATTCTGCCCGCTACAGGGTTCATCCAGAGCGACTTGCACTTGTGGAAAACGCCGACGCAACTTCATGCGTGCGGAATTAATGACGATCGTCGTCAGCCACGTGGACATCTTCGCTCGTCCTTTGAACTGGTGTACGTGCGTCAAGGCTGCCAACAAAGCATCCTGAACTGCATCCTCCGCATCAGCTGCATTGCCTAGATGACGCAACGCGATTCGACGAAAGCGAAGGGAGTGGCTAGCGACGACGTCTGTTAGCTCCTGCACTTTTCTCTGGTAACACTCGCCTGCAACGTTTGCATTGATTTCTATCGCTGTGGTCGCCATAGACGGAACTCCTGGTCACCTGTTGAATGCATGCCGGGTTCCAAACGCTCAGCAAGCAAGTGTCCTTTGCTTTCGTCGCTTAAGATTCGCGAGCGCAGTCACGCACTTTCATGCCGTCATCGACCTTTCAAAGACCTGCAGGGTCTAAGCCACGACGACGGGATTTCGTTTTTTCAACGCACTCCGGTGATTGGGCTGCGTTGCTATCGCGACACGCGACTTCGGGACGACACGTAGTCGCAGCGGAACTCGATTAAGAACCGACGAGAACTCCGGTGATGCCGGGTGACAAACGTATGTTCTCGAAATGGCAACGGACATGTAATGAGGTGGAACTGCGGCTAAGAACACAGAACGTGAGATTCGTCTGGCAGGGTTGCTGAGGATTGCTCCGGCTTAAGGTCTCGTTGAAGAGGGGACGGGTCGAATCTTGGGGGCGCACCTGCTTGGGCCGAAAGCGCATGAACTCATCAATGTCTTCGCATGGGCTATCCAATCAGGAGCAACTATGGACGCGCTTCAACAAGCGATATTTGCGTACCCGACACATGGCTCAGACGTCAGTTACATGCTTTAGCTTCGGCGTCGCGAGTGCAGGGGCCGTTAGTTGTCTTTTGTTCAGTTGTACGCTTCCGCAATCAATTCCAGGAGCGTAGACCGCTAAACATCGCGCCGCTTTGGAGTGCTGCCGTAATCGTCCTTCTCGGATGCACAGTTGGGACAACAGCGCTTTTTCGTCTCTTCGGCATGTCGGCACTTTGTGATTCGGTGCGTCACATAGCTAATTCCGAACGCTCATTAAACTCATCCATGACTCGTTCGTGCCGCGGTCGGTAGATCCCGAGCTTCTTCATTTTCGACACTAGCGTTGTACGCTTAAGACCCAGTCGGGCAGCTGCTCCTTGCGGTCCCCCTATCATTCCACCGGCGGCCCGCAATGTCTGCAAAATCAGGGCTCGTTGCGAATCCCTAAATGTACCCTCTGAAAGGGTCGCGGCGTGCGCATCGTCTTTTGATCTGGGCAGAGGATTCGGAAGCACTCCGTTATCGGAGCGAATGACTGCCCGCTCAATGAGGTTTTGCAGTTCGCGCACATTGCCTGGCCAGGGGTACGCTGTCAGCGCATTCATCGTTGCCTGCGGTACCTGGTCAATGTGCTTAGCCATCCGTCGGGCAAACATGTCGACAAAGTGCGAGATCAAAAGTTGTATGTCCTCTCGGCGCTCCCGCAGGGGCGGAATTAGAACAGGAAAGACGTTGAGCCGATAATAAAGATCACTGCGGAATTCTCCCAGTCGGACCAGCTCTGTGAGATCACGATGTGTGGCTGCAATTAGACGGACATTGATCTGATGGGTCCGTCCGCTTCCCAGCCGCTCGAACTCCTTTTCTTGCAGAACCCGGAGCAGCTTTGGCTGTAACGCCAGAGGAATATCTCCGATTTCATCAAGAAAAAGTGTTCCCGTATCGGCCATTTCGAAGCGGCCAAGTTTTTGGGCGAAGGCTCCGGTGAAGGCACCCTTCTCGTGACCAAACAACTCACTCTCCAAGAGATCGAAGGGGATGGCAGCGCAGTTAAGCTTGACGAAGGGGCGTCCGCATCGTGCGCTCAGATTGTGAATGGCATGGGCGATCAATTCCTTCCCCGTTCCGGTTTCTCCCAGAACCAAAACAGTGGAATCGGTCGGCGCTACACGTTTCACTTCCGCCAGCGCCGACTTCAGAGAAGGGCTGTGGCCGATGATCTGTTCAAACCCACACTCAGAGCGATTCTGTTCATTTTGAGGAACTCTGTATTCCATAAGTCACCCCACCTTTCATAACTCACCCCACACAAACCTCCCGTAAAACAACGAATTGAAGCGAAACAAGTCATGTGCCTTGCATTACCTGCCGACGCGATTCCTTGTTGTCGGTAAGCGGTGATGACCGTCAAATCTTTACCGCAGTTCCGGCTTGCAGGTCGAACCATTCCGCCGTCGCTCTTCAGCTTCATGAGAGTCAAGTTAGTCCTAGGAAGGCAAAGAATCTATTGAGCATTCGTACTTCGAACTTCTCAAAAAGACGATGCGTGTAAGCTTTTGGGCTACGGCCGGGTGGACGTTTCGGATCGTTCTTATCAATTCAGCAAGCGATGTCGCTTGCTTGTTTCCATTGCGCGGCTGCGCTGAACCCTTACTGCGCTTTCCGCGGTTTAGAGTTAAGCAGCAATTTGTTGGTTCAGGACTCGCGCAAGTTTCGGCTGTAGGGCGAGCTGCAGGTCCCCGATCTCATTCCTAGTCACGTCGTAGTCACACTGCTTTCGTCATCCCGCAAGGTTGCGCGAATGGTCTGGAGCAAGTGTTTGTCATTAAATGGCTTGCTTAGGAATGCAATGGCGCCGGCTTGCATTGCCTGCTGACGCGATTCTTTGTTGTCGTAAGCAGTGATGAAAATGATAGGAAGCCTGTAGCCCGATGCGGCAAGATAGCGTTGGAGTTGTAGCCCATTCATGCGGGGCATCTGCACATCAACGATGAGGCATGACGTCTCGTGAAGTTGGCCAGATTTCAGGAAGCTTTCGGCCGATTCGAAAGCTGCCGCTTGAAACCCAAAAGACTGAATGAGCAGTGTTGTGGTTCTGCGGATAGACTCATCGTCGTCAACTAGTGATATCAAATTCCCTCTTGCTTTCGATTGTACTGGTAAAGCTGAACGAATGGCTTGAAGTAAAAGCCCGTCAGTAAACGGCTTTGCTACGAATGCGACGGCTCCGGCTTGCATTGCTCGCCGACGGGATTCTCTATCGTCGTAGGCGGTAATAAAAATGATGGGAATCTTATACCCCGCGGCTGCGAGATGGCTTTGGAGTTGCAGCCCATTCATGCCCGGCATTCGCACGTCAATGATGAGACACGACGTCTCGTGCAGTTGACTGGACTTCAGGAAACTTTCTGCAGATTCGAACCCTGCTGCTTGGAAGCCAAAAGACTCGATCAGCAGGGTTGTGCTTTTCCGAGTGGACTCGTCATCGTCAACAACCGAGATTAGGTGTTTGAGCACTCTTCAGCTCCCTGGGAGTCAAGTTAGCCTTGGGGGTTCAAATAATCTATTGAGTGTTGGTATTTCGGACTCCCCGAAAAGGAGAATGCGCATAAGCTTTGGTTTACGAAGCTTTTTGCGAGGGTGGTTGGACCTTTTGAATCATTTTGATCAAGTCAGCGAGGGATTCCGCTTGCATCTTTTCCATCGCCCGGCTGCGCTGAACCTTTACGGTGCTTTCCGCGGTTCCGAGTTCGGCAGCAATTTGTTTGTTGAGCATTCCCGCGACGACCATGGAAGCTACCTCCTGTTCGCGAGAAGTCAGAGAGTCGAATCGCCGCCGAAGATCCGTCACTTCCTTCTCTTGTTCGCGCCGGGTACGATCTCGATCAAGTGCGACGCGAACAGCATCGAGAAGATCCTGGTCTCGAAACGGCTTGGTAAGAAATTCGACCGCTCCCGCTTTCATAGCACGAACGCTCATGGGAATGTCGCCGTGTCCGGTGAGAAAAACTATGGGGATGCAAATATTTCGCGCCGCAAGCTCGCGTTGAAAATCGAGACCGCTCAATCCCGGTAGCCTGACGTCCAGCACAAGGCAACTAGGGACATCAGGGCGCTTTTTGTGCAGAAAGCTGTCAGCAGAGTCCAAGGTTTCAGCCTGCAAACCCACCGTACTTAAGAGAAACTTGAGCGAGGAACGTACGGATGCATCATCATCTACAACAAAGACCACAGGAGCCGCAGTCATGAAGAACTCCCGGCCGCTGGTAGGGTGAACGAAAACACGGCACCGTGAGGAGAGTTGGAGGTGGCCCATAGTCGACCGCCATGGCCTTCGATGAGTGAGCGGCTGATAGGCAAACCCATTCCCATACCATTCGCCTTTGTTGTAAAGAATGGAGTGAAGACGCGATCTGCTTCCGAACTGAGGCCGGTGCCTGAGTCGCGTACTGCAACCATTAAGTCCCCAGACTCCTCGATCTGGGACTGCACCAGTAGCTCGCGAGGTCGTTCTGTGACTGCGGTCATAGCTTCGATGCCATTCACAACCAAGTTCAGCAGGACCTGCTGCAGCTGAACGCGATCAGCCAAGACGAGCGGTAATGCTTTTCTTAGGTCGCACTCGACCGTTACTCGATTCTTCTGAAGCTCAGGGCCGACTAGAGCCAACACCTCCCGAATTACCTCGTTCACATCCAATTCGCTCATTTCCCCAGGCGCCTTCTTTATGAATCCGCGGATTCGGGCTATAACCGCGCTCGCACGATTGCCATCAGCAACAATGTCCTCTAGAGCTCGCCGAAGAACCTCAGGATCGAGATTCTGATTGGCGAGCAGTCTCAGGCACGCACTGCCATTATTCGTGATGGCGGTTAACGGCTGATTGACTTCGTGGGCGATGGACGCTGTCAATTCGCCCATTGTTGTCAGTCTCGAGATCCGAGCAAGCTCCCCTTGTGTTTGGTGTAACGAGGCTCGAAGTTCCTCCGCCTGCTTTCTCTCACTGATATCGCGGACAAACCCCGTGAATATCCGATGGCCGTCAGCGGTCACTTCTCCGAATGTGACTTCCACCGGGAACTCCTGCCCATTTTTGTGGAGTGCAGTGAGCTCGTGACCCTGCCAGTTCAAGTGCCGCTGTCCCGTCGCCAAATACCGTCTGTATCCATCCTCATGTACCTTCCGCAAGAATTCTGGCATCAGCACAGTCAAAGGCTTTCCAATCACCTCAGTTGGTTCATACCCAAAAACTCGCATGGTGGCGGGATTTGCTAGGACAATTACGCCGCTCTCGTCCATACAGACCACGGCGTCACTAGCCGTTTCTATCATCACGCGGTATTTCTGTTCGGTCTTTGTCAGTTCGCTCGTCCGTTGTACGACACGCTGTTCGAGTTCCTCATTAAGTCGATTGATCTCAGCCTTGGCTTGCTTAAGCGCGGCCGTCTCGATAACGACCCACTTTCCTTCCCGCCTTGCAAGAGCAAACTGGTGCGTACGCACCGCATCCAGGATTTCATACGCTCCGCAGGCCGCAAGCGAATACGTACAGAGGACGGCTAAATGCTGATTGCCGATAACCTGGTTGATGCCGTCCTCGAGTTCGCAAAAGGGAATCCAGTCCTTCTTTGTGACCCAGCTGGTATCGCCGGTCAACCGCACGCCGGCATAACCTCTGGCCGACAAGGCAGAGAGTTTCGAAACCATAGCTTCCGCGACTCGCTCGCGATCAAACTTTCCACCTTGGAGAAAAAAATCATTGGCGGACACAATTCCTATACGGTCTTCCGCCAGATGTTTATCGAAGTCGTCTACCTCTTTTCTCAGAGCAGCTGTGGCTTCTTCGATTGTTAAGGGCTCGGTCACAACCCACAGGCAGTATTCGTTGTTCTCCAAACCCGATTTGCAATATGAGATCAATGCGTCGAGGAGGTCCTCTTTTGTCTCGTAGAAGAGGCAAAAGTGGGCACCCCAGGCCACCATGTCACCAATGGCATCGATTCCAGACTTCAGCACCTCGGGTTTCGCAATCGGAGTTACTTTATCAAGTCCACAGCGAGCCAGGAAAGCCTCGTGCGCTATTCGCACTTTTTCTGAGGCTGATCGGGGTTCCAGCCGACGTGGCGCTTCTACGAACAGCTCGACTACACTTTCCATACCCCGATAAGCCAGCGGCTTCCACTCGTCCACCCATTCCTTGAGCAACCTTGCATTTTCGGGATGCTGTGCCGTCGCGTACTGGACGAGCGCGACGCTCCAATCGCGGGAGCGCTGCATGTCGAGCGCAAAGTCGTCGAGCATCAACCCAAGTAGAGCATCGTCATGAGCACGCGCTAGCTCAGCGAGCTGTACGTTGAAGATTTCATCGAAGACCGGCTTCACTACCAGATTGAGCGCCGCAAATGCCTCAGCCCAATCGTAGGCGATAAGCATTTTTTCCAGGGCCTCGCGTAGGGGTTGCCAAACGGCATCCTCTTCCCAGCGACGCCGAGTGTGTGCACTGGAGGCTAACTCCGCATCATGTTCGAGTGAGAGCGACTTTGCCCGGTAAGCCAGCCATTGTATTCGGCGCTGTTCATCCGCCGCCTGAAAGTAGGCCGCGTTCGTAATAAATGATGATGGCGCCATCTGGGCTTCGTAAAGTGCGCTCATTTGTAAGGCATGCATGGGGAAGCGGGCGGGCAGGTAAAGGCGATCCAACAGCCGCACCCACTCTCTCTGAAGCCCGGAGTCGTGCTTGCGGCCTTCAAATTCATCCACTAGATTCTCCAGATAGCTTTCACGCTCGGCTTGTCGCTGCACGTACACCTGATAGGTGAACTGGTGCGGATCGCGGAAACCTTCCCAAGTATCGGCCTGGAAGGGAGAACCTTCCCGATATCGGAGGTACCAGGTGTTGATGGGTGCGTTTGGATCGAGTTCAAACGGAGCAGGCTGCCGACGATAATGGTAGTGCAACTTCGTAGTGACAACCTCGTACTCGCTCGGCTTTTTGTGCACATCGCCCAATAGACTCCATGTTTTGGCTGGCTCACGCCGGCGTACCGTTGTCATCGCTAATCCTCCCGTTCCAAATACCACTCGAGTACCTCATCGCCCACAAAGCGCATGCGTCCGGCGAAGCCGGACAGGGAAGGTTCCAGCTCGCCCAGTCGAAAAGATCGTCCCAATGCTGCTTCCAGGCTCTTACGAGTTACACGGCAACGCCAGGGAGCGTGGATCCGCACATACCCGCCGTGGTCTTCATACAAGAGTTCGGCATCCGGGTTGTCAGCTTCGATCGCTGTAAGTAGCGCCTCGATGATGTCTTGGTTCATGGCGCGTAACACCGGGCCTACGAATTTTGGGGGTTGCACACTCTCCATGGATTTTCTCCATCTTCTCCTGTGCCAATGCCAACGAAAATAGTTCCATCCTGGACCTTGACCTGGTAACGATAAAGCTGACAGCTCCTTGGATTGACGCCTTCTCCGGTAGATAAATTGAACTGCCACGAGTGGGCTGCGCAGGTGAGGACATTTCCCTCGAGTTCCCCATCGGCGAGGGCGGTCTTTTGGTGAGGACAATGTCCTTGATAAGCGCGAATGTCGCCACCGTTCAAGTGGACAAGCAGTATGAGCTCATCCCCAACCTGAACGTCTGTCACCTCACCTTCCCAAAAATCGTCCAGGGTAGCTACAGCAATCCATTCCAGCGTAGCTACATTCTCAGGCATCGTAAAAAACCTCCACAAAACTCATCGGCAGGATCCCTGCCTGAGAGACTGTTTGCTCGGGTGCCAAAATTCGGTTGTTATATTGCACGCGCATGGGGGCATCCTGCGGAGGCAAGCGTCGTTGAATTACATGATGGGCTACTTTCTGAGCGACCACCTCCATCGTGTCTTCATCATCTACGAGCACTAGCAATGTCACAAAATCTCTGCGAAAAACTGCCTGAAGTGGAACCGCGGCCATACTCTTCACTCCTTTGTTAGCTGGCGACCTTGAGCGCGGCCGCGGTTTGCGGCAGTTTGACCGCAGCTGCGGCTTGCGGCTCTTCAAAAGCCCAGGAATAGTTCGTCGCATCGGTGCCTTGCTCGGCAGGGGAAAGGCCCATATAGGCCAGTACGCCCTTCATGTCGGGTGGCTGAATGTGTCCGGCCAGGAAGCGGTCTACGATCGACAGTTGACCTGCATAGCGTGCCGGATTTTGCTTGAAGATCCACCTGCAAGGCTCGGAGCAGAAGGTGTACACCCGGTCCTTGTGCGTGAGCTGCCGAGGGGGTACCCCGACCGTCGGGCTACACACGGGGATTTGGCACATGTTGCACGGGACAAGGAGCGTTTCCTGATGAGTGTGGTCGATATGCCCCCGTCGCACATTCTCAGCGATCGTATCCCAATATGTACCAAATCGCTTATCCCATCCGGGGTACTTGCCTTCTAGCCACTCACGCTCCGCGACGCTTACACCCGCATCTGGGTTCCACCATAACGTCCGTCGCTTGAACCAGAGCCCCAAGTGGAGTGCGTGATGAAGCCAATCTAACTCTTGCAAGAAAAGCTCCCAATACCACGGACGCTCCAGCCCGAGGTCTCGGAATTGATCGTTGAATTGCTTGATAATCCATTCGAGCATGAACTCTTTGAAGGAATGACGGCGATGCGCAAGCGGTGTGTAGTAATCCATTGCCGGGCCGGTCAAGAGGGCGAAGGCTCGCCATCCGCGCCAGAACATAACGTCGATCAAGCGTTGGGCCTCTGCTTTTTTGCCGTGCTCGACCAGGATTCGCAGCGTCGGCTCACCCTGCTGAGCATGACGAGCCTCGTCTGTCTGGATGCTGGAGATCAGCGTGCTGAATTCCACGTCGCCCGTCTCTAAAGCATCGGCAGCCAGCCCCAAAAATTGCAGATTCGTGAAGCCGGTTTCTATAACAAAGGTCAGTTGGATCGCAATTGACACAGCATCATTCGCCGTCAACATGTCGTCGAAGAGATGACGGAGGACAATCGCTCCCCACTGATTGGTATGAAAGGCCTTGTGCGCCCAGTCGAGGCGCGGCTCTTTGTGGAGCAGGGCGTGAGGAAACGATAACTGGATCTGGGCGTGCCGGATTTCATCCAGCGTACCGAACAATGCCATGTTGCGCCAAGCTGCGGCGCGCCCGAACCGGCCCATTCGCGCCTCGCCGAAGGTGGCGAGATATTCGGGCATGGCGAAGACTGCGTAGTGCGCGATTATCGCCGCTTTCCAGCCCGGGTCGAGGTTCTCAAAAAACTTGGAGCGGGCGAGGGCGGATCGAACGGAGTACACACCGGCTTCCTTTTCCGCCTGGTTGTGAACGTATTCGCGGTAAGTAATCTTGTAAGGCTCATCCCACTCCCACCATGCGGCAGCGGGTATGCCGTGGCCTTCCGAAAGCGCGTCGGGGAAAACTTCTTCCTCCGTCACGTACTTGAAGCTCCAATTCATGTCACGGCATAGGTCATACCACTGTGAACGCTCAAGTTTCGGCATTGTTTAGCCCTCCTTTCGGCGTCGATGTGCCGGAGATGGATGAGGTGGCTGCCGAGTGGGATTTTCAACGTCGGTAATGCCGAGTGTGATTTTGTCGAGAGAGACCTTCATCAAAGTTCACCATGGTCGAGACTTTTGGCTCGGCAAAGGAGGATGTTCCGGCTTGACTTTGATTCTCGGGGTAGTCTACAGGCCAGTAATTATATACCCGGAACTACCAACGGTCTCTTCGGTACGGTGTTCCTGTAGCGGACAAGTTGATATGGTTGGGCACACGTCACGTTCGTGGCTCGACATTGCAACGATTGTTCAATGCCAAGCCAATCAATTCGTGAATTTCCGATTGCAGGTAACACCCATGTCCCAGGAACGGCCTCAGAACCTTCAAGGAAGACGATTCCTGCAACAAACTCCGGGCGAGTTCATAGCCAGGAATTTGTACCCGTTTTGCAAACTCAAGGATCTCCCCTCGAGGAAAACTTCCAGCAGCGAGGAACGAAAACAACATCATGAGGCCATCGGGCCCGACAAAACGCTCCAGCGGCAAGCCCTCCACGATTGCTTTGCCGTTTCTGAATTCCTTAAGCGAGTCGTAGCGGCAGGCCTGTCTTTGCCCGTTGGGCTGAATCGAGCCACGGTGAACAAGCTGAAGCCCACTCAAGAGTTCCTCTTCTTCCCCGTTTTCCGACGCAAGCCACTCTACCCAGCCCTCCTCAATCGCAGTGATCAGCAGGCCGCAACGATCGCAACGCCAGCCCTTTAATTCGCTCAGCTTGACAGGATCGTTACCGGTCATTTCAGAATCCACGTCTCAATATGGTATTGCTACGCGACCGGTTCGTTGTCCTCGTCCAGATACTCACCGGGAACATCGTCCTCCGGAACCTGGCGGGTAGTCACTTCGGAAACACTAGAATCTTTGGAGTTCTCCACACCGAAGACAACGCCTGCCTCAAACGAATTCCCCTCTTCAAGCAGTTCTTCGACACTCTCAGAGTCCGCGGTAGCATCGCGAAGCAAGCCTTGATCACCACCGGATTGCCCTGCAGACGACGAATCCGGCTCTAGTTGCTTATGTCTTTTCGTAGTCACAAATCTTGTTCCTCTCTCGTTGCTTTTCGCGGCTGAGGTACATACCGATCTGGCGCTTACGCGGCGAATTTTCTTTGAATGTTTTCGCGAGCCAGCCAATATTTCGCTGCCTGAATGTCATCCTCCCCGAGTTCGCGTCCGCCCTGGTGCCACGAAATGGTGACATCGGCACCAGCGCTCTCGAACAGGGCTGCCAGTTCTTCAGGCTGACCTGACGGAATCAGCGGATCCAGGCGGGCTGCCCCGATAAACACCGAAAGATGGCTAAAATCCCGAATGAGATCGGGTACCAGGGGCACCATCGCCCGGAAAAGAACTGCACCTGCGAGGTAATGGGGGTGAAACAGAATCAAACTAGCCGCCAAATTTGCACCATTAGAATAGCCCACAACAATCAGACGTCTTCTGCTGAAATCGTATCTCTTGGAGGCAGCATCGATAAATTGTGCGAGTTCTTCTGTCCTGGATTTGATGTCCTCAAGGCCAGCCTGGGTGAATCGTCGAAACGATGAAGGCATGCCGTTTTCGAGAACTTTGCCACGTAGTCCGAGAAGCGCGGCACCAGGCCACAGCTCCTTTCCCACGGGCAGAAGAGCGTTCTCGTCGCCTCCAGTTCCGTGCAATAGCAGAAGCGTGACCGGATCGGAAGAACCCGATTCCGCAGGTACCCACTTGTGAATGAAAACTAAGTCATCAGCCGACTGCATAAGAGTACGTACACAGATCAACAGTAATCCGGAGCCCACCTCTGCGTGCCAGGGTTCATGCTCATGCAGCACCGGTACCCACGGCGGGCTCTTCTGCCTTAACCAACGGAACGTTCACAAGATGCTCACTCAAGAACCAAGTTTGTAGTTCATTGGTGCGGAGCACTTCGCTCACAGCTAGATCGTTAGTGCCGTCATCGCCGAGCTGAGCTGCACGGCGCGCCAGGATTCGAACTTGGCGGATGATGACCTGATGAGCGTCAATCAAGCGCGACAGTTGAACAGGAACTTCTTCTCGACCGCGAGGTGGTCGTTCAATCCGGGTCGTTTCCGCTACATCTGCTGCCATCGCCAGACTCACTCCTCCAAGCGCCCGAATCCTTTCGGCAATTGAGTCGACCAGTTCGCTTTGCTCGCTATAGTGCTTATCGAAAAGCAAATGCAACTGATAGAAGGTAGGGCCGGCAACCTGCCAGTGAGATTTTTTGTACAGATCACGAAGAGAGATGGTATCCGCCAGCAATTGGTTTAACTGTTCTGTCATCTCCAGGCGTACTGGCTCTTCGAGTTCGAGCGGAAGGGCATGGTTTACGGTTCCATAAAACTGGATCTCGCCCGCCCGTTGGTGAAAACGTGGTTGGGCGCTGCTGTGGCTGTTTGCATTTGCACGGTTGTCCATCTCGATTCTCCTTTGCCTGGTGTGGCCGTTTGTCGGTTGCGAAATGAGTCGATTCTGCCGGGGAGACCAGACGTATCTGTACTCGGCAAAGTACGCATGTATCTCACTAGCCCCCAAATGTGATCCGGTGCCTCAATGTTGCCGAAGCCCGGCATCCCTGTGAATCGGATGCCGTTGTTGATGATCCAAAACAGCTCCCGATCGGAATAGCTCTGCACTCGCTTACTGGTGAGATCTGCGGCACGTGGGTACATCCACTGTCCCGATGGCGTTTGAGCCCGGCCGTCGACCCCGTGGCATATGCCGCAATCCAGGCCGAAATGTGTACCTCCTGCTTCGACACTGGCTCTTGGGTCAACCGGGGGCGGGGGAATTCCCTGGCGCTGGCCAAGCGAATGACAGAGCGTTTGGCCAGACTCGCTATGCGTGTTTCAAGAGGGCTCGGTTCTTGCAGCGCCGTCAAGCTGAAATGCATCAGTCCAATCCCGATCAGCACCACACCAGACGCAACTATTGTCCAAATGATTCGCGACCGCATTAGGTTCTCTTCCGCGGCAGTTTACAAGCCGCGGTGTACAGAGCTCTTTTCTGCAACTGAGAGACCGAACCAGAGAACATAAGGTGTCAAAGAAGTGGGCTGCTCCAACGGCTGGGTTGATTGTCTCGTCCGCATTGATTCTCATCGAGCAATAGTCCATAGCTATGGATTGGGAAGCCGGAATCCGCAATCAAACGGGGCCGGCTTGCGTGACGTGTGGAACACGAATTTCTACAAGAGACCAGCGTTGCAACGGGAATCGCCTGGTTCAATTCGCTGTGTCGCAATATCAACGCGGAGGCGGTACCACAAGTCGCTATTAAGTCACCAGCGCAACTTCCGTACACCGTCATCACAAAGTGATGGATTCATGCTTGTGGTGCGACGGCTTCGCGCACGCTTGATAACGGCCATACAGAAGGGAATCAAACTGCAGCGTTTTACGGGAAATCCGTTTGGCAGATCGCTTGCAAACATCAGGTACGCAGCGGGACACGTTGCGAGGAACCCACAGTGGCTAGAAACAGTATGTCGGCCGTTGAGAACAACGGGTCCGACGTTAAGAGCACAA
>Ga0206931_1165_pt1 | contig 19472 bp, 23 predicted proteins | sample Alteio_BWOrgHeat_17_FD_152946 | JGI IMG/M metagenome (GOLD analysis project Ga0206931, IMG submission 152946) | Enriched cells from forest soil in Barre Woods Harvard Forest LTER site, Petersham, Massachusetts, United States -... | ecosystem: Environmental > Terrestrial > Soil > Temperate forest >...
CAGTGGGGAGGCGCAAACGGTTCTTCGGGGGCAAGAGCGCGGAGTTTTGGCTATGACACTATGTCGCACTTGCTCGCGGCGAATAATCCTGAGGGGCGCAATGCTTCAGGGCAGGCAACTCTATCTTGTACCGGTATCTCGGGGACCTGGACAAATTGCTACACATACGACGCAAATGGCAATACGCTATCAACAACCGATAATCGCGGAGCGCTGGTGAGCTACACGTATGACGCACTGAACCGGTTGACAGATACGACCTACCATGACAATTGGACACCCAATAGACATTTTCACTACGACCAAACGAGTGTCTGGGCGGGGACTCAGTACAACACGATTGGGCGGCTATCGGAAGCAAGCACGGATCAAGACAAACGATACCTGGGCACGGGGACTGCTCCGGCATGCAATCCACAGAGCTCTGCTACTGCAAATTATAATTCCGCAAATAATAACCCGACCTACTGCGAGTGGACGGACGAGCTCTATTCTTACGACGCTATGGGGCGAATTGCAAATATTGCGGCGGCCTTTCCGTCAGAAGCTGGATGGAGCGCTCACGGCGGCACCAGTTCGCTGTACGATCTCGCGGGCAACTTGACGAGCCTCACCTATCCAGACGGGCGCGTTGTAAAGCAGACCTATGATTCAGCCGATCATCTACAAACCGTCAAATTCGACAATTGGAATGGGACAAACGTCGGGTACAACTATCTTTCGTCGGCGACATATTTTCCGGATGGATCACTGCAAACGATGGTCTTTGGCAATGGAGCCATTGAGAATTACGCCAAGAACAAGCGGCTCCAACCTACCGAAACCACTCTACAGATGATTTCCGCTGGAATTAGCGAAAAGGTCTTTGACAAGCAGTTCGGCTACGGAAGCACCGGGATCAATAACGGCAACATCTTGAACATAAACGACCCGTTAGCCTCCGCTCGCGGTCAGACGTTTACCTATGACACACTGAACCGGATTAAAACGTTCAAGACCACCGACAACAGCAAGAATCAAACCTACACAATCGATCCTTGGGGCAACCTGAGCCAGTCGGGCACACTCAGTTCTGTACTCACTTTCGATCTTAACAATAAGATTAACTCCGGTGGCATCACATACGACGCGTCTGGGAACATCAATGCTTTCAATAATGGAGTGTCAACTGCCAGCTACGGATTCGATGCTGAAAACAGGATGTTCATCGTCAACAGTGGCTCTGGATACTATACTTATGATGGCAATAGTGATCGGATGCGCAAAGACGCAGGCGGAGCCTATACAGAGTATCAATATCTAAATGGCCAGCCAATTGCCGAGAAGCACTCTGATGGCACATGGTCGGACTACATCTTTGCCAATGGTCAGAGGATCGCGCGCGCAGATGCCTACGATGAACGGATCGCCATAAGTGGCACATTCAGCACCACAGGAGTTTCTGCTGCATGGAATCTTCCGTTCAGCGGTTACACGGCGAAGTCTGGGGATCGCGTTTGCTGGCGGCAAGCCTCGTGGAGCGGGGCTCGTGGTGGGCTCAGCTTGCAGTTCAGCAATGGAGTGAATACCAATTGGATTGCAAAGGATCAGGATGGGGACGTGATGAACAGCGATCCCAGTGGAGCCTTTTGGCACGCCCGCTGTGTTGATCTTTCTCCGTACTCTGGAGATACCGTATCTGCCTCCTGGATCGGAGCGGACACGCAAACCCCTGCCGTGAGTTGGACCATAGCTTTCGGCGATATTGCGATTACCAGTACAGACGGTACAGTGACTCCAATCTATTGGAGGGACTCTTCGATTTCCCTTACATATTTTGGTTCCTCAAGTGGCGTCAGTAACACGTCTGCGTCCATCAGCATTACCAATCCTACCCTCGATATGACGCAGACTCTGGCGACAACATCCTATTATCAGGGCGATCAGATAGGCTCAGCGCGGATGATTACTTCCGGAGGTGGCTGGCCGGTTTGGTCGGATACCTTCTATCCCTTTGGCCAGGAGACCAGTTCCGTTTCGACAACAAACCACTACAAATTCACCGGCAAAGAAAGAGACGGAGAGTCGGGCAACGACTACTTCGGCGCTAGGTACTACGCAAGTTCGATGGGACGGTGGATTTCGCCTGACCCTTCGCAGGAGTGGTATGCCGATCTTGGCAACCCTCAAAGCCTGAATCTCTACGGATATGCTTGGAACTGCCCGGTTCGGTATAGAGACAGCAATGGGCAATTTATCAATGTTGGATTGGCTGGTCTCGGAGCGGCGGTTGGATTTGGAACTGGATTCCTCGGGTCAGTAATATCACAAAAAGTATCAAAAGGGACAATTGATTGGGGAACCGCTGCTGCCTATGGTGTCGGCGGAGCGGCAACCGGCGCCTTGGCTGGGTTGACGTTCGGAGGGAGTTTGTTGGTCACTGCTGCGGCGGATATCGGTGTGGCAACCTTAGGCAATGCCGCAGGTGGCTTGGTATCTAGGGAATTGACTCATCTACATTCGGATAGTTCAAAAAGAGAAGATGTATTGGATCCAGATGCAATCAGGACAGATTTGTTGACCGGTTTTGTTGGTGGCGCTATTGGCGAGGCGGTTGGCTCTGGCTACAAAGTCATAAGCGCGACAGTCGAACCGAAACCTGGGACATTTCCATTTGGAAACTTTGGACGAAATGTACGCAGGGCGGCTGCGAGAAGCAGGTGGGCAGAAGCGCAGACGCAAATTGCCAATCGGGCAAGCGCAAGTAGTGCTGTCACGGGCGCAGTCGTCGGAAATCTGATTATTTCGCCTCTCCTCGCAGGGCAAACCCAAAGTAACTGGGGCGGCTCCGCAAGCGGACTCGATCCGTTTAATCTGATGTCTATGGGTGATAATGCCCCTGCATCGTCGCGGCACAGTTGTACCGTTTTTGTCGGTAGCGACAATCAGGTATATGCTGGCGGGTGTGATTTTTAGCGCGCTGTCTTCTTGGGGATTTTATTCCTGGAGATTAAGAGCGCGTAATCATCGGCGTTTGAGGACGAAATTCGCTTAGGGATCAGAGAGCATGTTCAAAAAAAGCTTCCGAAAAGCGTATTTGTTAATCATTGTAAGCCTTGCTTCAGCTGCAATAGCTTGTTGGTACGGATTGACAAGCGCTCGTGACCAAGGTAATTTGCACCTGGCTTCTCTTTTTGCGGAGATGTGTGCATTGTTGTCCGCGGCCAGCATCCTTTGTGTCGTCGTCCCCCTGGCATCGAGAATTAGCACTAGAGAGAATCAACAGAAGAGATATCGCCCTTTATGTGATCAGGTCAATTCTTTCCCTTACACCGCCCGCCACTCAGGGAAAGATAAGTTAATTGCACTTCTCTTCGCCCTATTTTCCGCTTTCCTCTTTATTCTTTTTCTTACGAAAAGGCCAAGCGTGCTGGTTGAGATTGTTTGTCTGAGCGGAACGATAGTCTTTGCGTACTTAGCATATAGGTATTTTTTGATGACGATTTCTTTTACAGACAAAGAGATCGAGGTAAAATTGTTCCCCTTCATTCACTATTTCGAACGGTATTCGAAAGTGACTGCCGTGCTGGCAAAGCGTGGCAATTTGCAGTTGCATTTCTTAGATGGCCGGGTTTTGAGCATTTGGCGTGGTCTTGGAGATTTGGAGAAAATCGTCTCGATCCTTGAAGAACGGGTCAAAGTTACTCCCAAACTTGGTTGAGTTCAAAAGAACGTTGCATGAGAACCGTGTGGACCTCGGCGAAAGCAGGTTGTAAATCCACGAAGAGGCTTCGACGAATGGAACCACGCGCTTACAGATGAGGATTTTAGCGAATAAATCCGTTGGAGAGGTAGGCTGCGGGTACTGCGACCAGTCGCCGTGTGCCACTGTACAGTCAAGAATCCTTCTCACATTGCTCCAGATGGTGAGATGACGACCTGCCCCAGAAGGTATCCGCGACATGATTTTCAACCCACAACTCAACCCACAAATCCTGCTGTCTTGCGCGACTTCCGTGTGTTTAGGCAGTCCCCACGGTGTTGTAAGTCGTTGAAAAATCTAATGTGAGCCGATTGACACAGTAGAGGTCAGGAGTTCGAGTCTCAACGTGGTGTTGTCAAACTCAACTGCTAATTCCTGGACCGAAGTTACGGTATGTTCGAGAGACGTAGTAGTGCCGGCGGAGAAGGGGTCAGTCCGAATGCGCTTGAGATCACAGGCCTCCGCGATGCCCTGGTCGTCGGATTGTCTGGCTTCATCATGAAGCGGAGGAATATCTGGACGCCTACCTTGAAGCGGCGCACGTCGTTGAGAACAGCGCGGTGCTGTTTCAGACGCTGGACAAGAACCACAGGCTTACCGGCTTGCCGCTCTCCCGGCGCGACATGCTGCGCGTAGTAAAGGGACGCTGCACCGCTGCAGGGCTGCCGGACACGATTTGTAACCACACGTTTCGAGGGACGGGAATTACGGTGTTTTTGCAAAACGGAGGGTCGCTGGAAGCAGCTCAGGACATGGCGAATCATACCGATCCCCGCACCACAAAGCTCTACGACCGGCGCAAGGATCTTGCCACCTTGAATGAGATTGAAAGACGGATAGCGTTCTGATGCAGATTAGGTGGCATTAGGCCAAGAGATCAAGCTAGATCCTCGTTTCCGTAGTACCTAGCTGCGCTGCATTGACAGAGCCCTGAGGCTTGGAGAAGCCCCACAAAATGACATGCTCCACCAAACTAATATAAATTCGTGTATAGGGGTGAACCTATCAAAGCGCTCACGACCCGATGCGAGAAACGCTAAACACATAGAAGGCCCGTGCAACCAGTCATCGGGTGTGACGCTCACAAGAAGTTCTCCGTCTTCGTTTCGGTTGATCAGCACGGGCACGCTTCACCGCCCGTGCGCGTCGATCACAACCGCGACCTCTATTGCGAATATTGCCGTTCAGATAGTTGAGCCGGATCGACCCTGATGCACGGCGGTTCCGGTTCCTCCGAAGCCCAGACGCGGTTTTTCGCTTAGCGGCGTGTCATCCTAAATCCGATGCGCAGCATGGAAGGCTCTTCTACGGTGCGCCGCCTTCAGAAAAACGGATGTTCCTTAGCATCAGTTGAACGATTGGGTGCGGCCATGACTCGGTATTGCTGCGCCCTGGGCCGACTGGCAGTACGCTAGTTTCGTGAACCCTTTTGTCTCCAGGAACAGTCATCAGAGCATCGAGCGATACGCTATGCTTTAACCGATTCCGAATCACCAACAGCATGATAAAGCCGGTTGGTGATTTCTCCTGTGTGAACTTGAACTCGACATCGGCTTTGACCGGGTCTGGCTGATACGTCACTTTAGAGAGATGATTCCCGGTCATCGTGACGTTGATTCCGAAGGTCTCGCCCGCGAAAAGGTAGACTTCGCTCTCTGCCACATACGGAACATGGTCGAACCTCTCCTCATAGGAGCGCTCGTTGTCGACATGCAGTTTCAGCATTAACGGGGATCGAAAAACTGGTTGCTCTTTAGCAGCGACGCGCGGCTCGCTCTGCAACTGAGCCCTGCAAGGCAACGACAATATGGAGACAACCGCAAGCGCTGCAAGCCTTTTTACCAGCACAACATGCTCCTTCATCGAACATAGTTGGAGCGCAGTACTTTCATATCCTTCTTGCGAATCTCCACCTCGAATCCTGGATATTTTCCCACGCTTCCGCTTCCTTGTGCCTCTTCAGACGCATCCGGGGAACTTAGACTTATCGCAACGGAATCTTCTTGCTCAAGAACCGTAATCTTGTAGTTGTCTAAGTTCAATTTTCTTCTCTTAAACTCAGGTTCGGCCGCCAGTATCCACTTCAAGGACGCGCCAGAGAATGCCGCAATGACTTTGGGAGTAAAAGTTTGTGCACTCACCGTCCTCCCGGCCAAAACTGAAGTCCCAATGACCATGATCATCCAGATAACTTTTTTCATTGCAGGACACTCTCCTTTCCCATGACGGGATCGTATCTCAAAAACGTTCCGCTGGGCGTACCTAGATAGCCAGTATATCCGGGTGTCCCCTTTGCACGAGATTCAATATTGGGCTTGTCGCCGGTGTTGACGGCACCAAAGTGGTACCCAGAGAAGTGGTCACTATTGAAGTCATCTTGCTTAGGGTCGCTCGTCCGCACTGGCTTCTCCCCAGGCGCTCCCGCAATCGAATAGTCCCCATGCGTGTGATAATCACCGACGGCAGTCGCTCCGTCTGGTAATGCTCCCAATGCTCCATGCGTCTCACTTCCTACGACAGGTTCACTGTAGTGATAGTTACCTGATTGGTCTTTATAAATCCAACCGGCGTATTCTAAATTGGCCTTTATTGAGGCGGGGTTCACGGCTGTAAGTGCAGCGATTGCTGCACCATCTTGAGTCCCGTAGCCGTTGGTGTTGTTCTGTTGTTGGGTCTGATTCTGGGAAGCAAACAGCTGATACAGGTCGCTAGCTCCCTTTGAACATCCATTTCCTGCAGCGTTTGCTTCGCACAAGCCTGGGCCGCCTTGCCCTAATAGCGTGTGGCCATCTACGTCGACTTCGCTGAGTGGGTTGTTCAGTACATAGCTGTAGAGATTCAGGCTCTGCCGATTGTCCAGTTTCGCGTACGGAACCGGCTCTTCTTTCGCGCTCCAGTCGGGAGACATAAAACGGCCCATCGTAGACGCATAATAGCGAGCGCCAAAATCATCCAGCCCACTCTCGGTATCCCGTTCTTTGCCGGTAGAACGGGATCGCGAAAAACACACTTCGGTTGCACAAACGGTGGAGTCCGTCATACTTGTGAAAACCTCCATCGTAGTTGAATCCCAGACCTCAGATTCGAGACATGGGCACCCGCACCTGGCTATTGAGGGCTAGCAGGATATAGTGCGGGATGCGCCTGCTCGAAGGCCGCGACGAACTGAGCCGCCGCCTCACGGACCCTCTGCCATTTGGGGTCTTCAAAAACTTCCCGCACATCAGGGAATTGGGGGAGCGTTTTATCGTACTTCTCGAACTCCTTCTTGAACTCGATCCAAGCGCTCAACTGCTCCGAAGTGAAGTCCTTAGAGTAGGTCTCAAAGAAGAGATCGAAGGTCAGGTCATCCAAGCTTTCGTAGGCTTCAACAACCCAATTCACTCCAACTCTAAGGTCTGTGCGAAACCAATTCCGTTCCTGGTAGTCACGGCTTGCAATTTGCCGTACATGTGCCACAAGTGCATTTAACCATTGATCATGCGACATCATTTCGAATATCTCCTAGGTCTGAGTGAAGACGAGGTCAAAGGATCGGCCCCTCGAAGATATCGGGTGGAACTTCTGTGCCGACCGGTATATGGGTCTCTGACGGATCACTGGAAGGAGTTCCACTGCTATTGAGCGTTTGTCCGTCCTTTCGGATCACCATGTAATCCTGCTGCTGGCCGGGGTTTGAATTGCCTTCTTGTCCCTTCATGATGCGTACGCTGTTATGCGGATTATCCGGGTCCTGAAACTTCGTGCCGTCTCCTTTTCGTGAGGGCTTCTCAGTCCAATTCGCAGGCACGAACGGAGGCCTGCCGAAAGGGATGAGGGCTGCCGCTGACTTCGCGCCCATAGAAAGGAAGTCGCTGGCAGCTGCGATGGCCATCATTTTGGCCCCATATCCAAAGTTCGTCCCGTTCCTCGATAGCAATACCCGCCCGAAACCCATCATGAATGCCCCTGCGGGATCGTCTGCGGGCGGCTGGTATGGGTCCGATCCTTGCCATTGATGTGATTGACCGTTCCAGAAGAGACAGCCCGAATCTCCGCTGCAGTCTTTCTCTCCAGCGTAATCTCCCGACCAACACTGCGATCCGGACCCGTCTGCGCAAGGCTGCCAGCTCGCGTGGCCGTCGTAATCTCGCCTCGTGAGTGGATTGTTTTGAGTGTAGCTATAAAGATTCAGAGTCTGTGGATTGGCTGTGCTGCCATTGGCTATTGCTTCTGGAACATCATCATCGTCCATGTTCTGAAAATCAGGTGACATAAAACGGCCCATGCTGCTGGCGTAGTACCTGGCCCCGAAGTAGTCGTTTCCTGATTCGGAGTCCCGTTCTTTGCCGGTGAAGTGATTCTCGGCAGCGTCTGTGCCAGAGCCTACTTGGTTCAGGTAGCTCCCAAAAGGATCACTCTTCCAGTAAGCGGTGGCTCGTCCTGTCGTGTCGAGTTCAACGCGTTTCGTGCCAAGCCAATCGTTCATGTTGAAGTAAAGAACGGGAGGCGTCCCATTCTGGCCCGTGTATGTAGCCAGCAGGCCCCCTCCCCCGTATACGTTCTGATGCCAACTGCCAGCGGGCGCACTGGTTGTGGGTTGATCGAGTTCCGTATCTATCTGGCCGCCAGCGCCATAAAGGTAGGTCGCGGTCAGGCTGAAGCCATTGGCCGCAGTTGGAGCAGGGCAAACATTTCCCGATGTGGGCCAATTGATGCCGCTCAATGTGCCCTTGGCGACTCGGTTCCCTGCTGCATCGTAGACGTATTGGGTTGCCGCCGAACTAAGGCGGTTCTGTACTGCACAGAGCCGTCCTTGGGCATCGTAAATGTAGTTGTTCAGCGTGTCCTGCACGAGATTGCCTGAGGCGTCCCTCGAAACCGAATTGCCGTTGATGCCGGTCAAATGGTTGCTCGTATCTACCTGAATCGAGTTCGAGTAGTTTGAACTTGACGCAGGGCATGGTGTCGCCGTGTTGGTATACAGCTCGTAGAGGCGGTTGCCAAAGCCATCGTAGGACCAGCATTGATTCTTGTATGTCCCCGGATTGGGTCCCGTCGTCACCGAAATGCCGTTCCCTTCATACGAAACAAGCGATGCCGAGGTCAACCGGTTCAAGGTGTCATATCCGTAGTTCCACGACCCATTATAGGCATCGAAAGCCTGTGTGATATTGCCATTTTTGGCATATGCAAGCGTATAAACATAAGCTGAGCTGCCACCCTGAGGCGATCCAACACCTCCTATTAAAGTCGTATTGGAAGGAGTGCTCGTGAATGACGAACCGCTCCCCGCAGGAGTACTGAGGGCCACATCGCCGTATTGACCAACAACAATTGCCTTCAATGAAACAACCGCACAAGGAGTGGTCGTGTTGGGAACCACGCCATTCTGACAGACGGTTTGACCGGAGGAGTTTTGTGCCGAGTAGGTGCCTGTAGGAACAGTGGCGATGACGCTGGTACCTCCATTTCCATTGATGGCCGCTGCGAATGCATTTGCCACCGTCAAGGCGGATTGGCCCACCGTGTAATGAGCCACAAAGGTTATGCTCCCAGCCTGAATATCCATCCATCCATTGTCTGTAGCGTTGCCGCCAATGATCGCTACCGTTCCCGTGCCGAAGTTGTCCGACGATGGGTACAACTCGTTGTCAACCAGACGCATTCGGTCGTCATAGTAGCGGAAAAGATTGAAGAAGCCTGTCGAATTCGGTACACCAGCGTAAGCCGCCTGAACCACACCTGCTGGGCCATACTTGCTCACGTTGTACAGGTCCGTCGGATAGGTCACCGACCCTGACGCTGCTAGACTGCTGCTGACATCAGTTAGACGAGCTGCTAAATCAAACGAGTTGGTAAACGTGATGCCCGTCGCGCTGTTGTTTCCAGTTTTCGTATTTCCCAAAAGGTCATACGTATGACTCATTATGTAACTGGAACCTGACATAGCGTAAGGAATCTGTCGTTCCGTCTTCAATCGGCCCATCAAATCAAAATTGTATGGAATGCTCTCGGAGAGCAATGTTCCTGTGGAATGCCCGGCTGCTTTTGTACCAGAGTCGATGAGACAAACTGGTATGAGAGGAGCCATTTATGGCGCGAGGAAAGAAGCACACAGCGGAGCAGATCGTGAGCCTGCTACGGCAGATTGAAGTAGCTGTGGCGAACGGAAAGACGACTTCACAAGCCAGTAAAGAGGCGTTGATCACGGAACAGACCTACTACCGCTGGCGCAAGGAGTTCGGCGGGCTGCAGGTGGATCAGGCGCGGCGTCTGAAGGAGTTGGAACAGGAGAACGCGAAGCTGAAGCGGCTAGTGGCTGAGCTGAGCCTGGACAAGCTGGTGTTGAAGGATCTAGCCTCGGGAAATTTCTAAGCCCTGAGCGACGACGATGTGCGGTCAATCATGCGCAGCAGCAAGGCATGAGCGAGCGCCGTGCGTGCCAACTGGTCAAGCAGCCACGCGGCACGCAGCGCTATCGACCGACACAGCGGGAAGACGAAGATCGACTCACCCAGGCCATCATCTTGCTGGCGAGCCAGTATGGCCGGTACGGGTATCGGCGGATAACGGCGCTGCTGCAGCGAACCGGCTGGCAGGTAGGAAAAGATTGGGTGGAGCGAATCTGGCGTCGTGAAGGGCTGAAAGTACCGAAGAAGCAGAAGCCAAGAGGGCGGTTGTGGCTCAACGATGGATCGTGCGTACGCCTCCGGCCGGAGCGTGCGCGGCATGTGTGGAGCTACGATTTCGTCAGCGCCAGGACGCACGATGGGCGCACCGTTCGGATGCTGAACCTGATCGATGAACACAGCAGGGAGTGTCTGATGATCCGATGCGAACGGAGCTGGTCGAGCGCTCAGGTCATTGCAGCTCTGGCTGATGTCATGGTTGTGAAAGGAGTGCCTGAGCACCTTCGTTCGGATAACGGCCCCGAGTTCGTGGCCAGAGATCTGCCCAAATGGCTGGCTACAACAGGAGCTAAAACACTGTACATCGAACCCGGCTCACCATGGGAGAACGGCTACTGCGAGAGCTTCAACTCGAAACTGAGAGACGAGTTCCTGAACGGAGAGATCTTCTACTCGATGAAGGAAATACGCGTGCTGGCTGAACGCTGGCGCGTCCACTACAACACCGTCAGGCCACATTCCTCGCTGGGCTATAGACCGCCAGCGCCGGAAACCCGGCTGACCGAAGACTCCCAGGGGTATGGAAAAGTGGAAAGCAAAGAACGCTTCCCACTTTTCCACACCCCCGACTGCGGCGAGATAACTAACTCAAACGCTGCGCTACACTAACAATCTCATTGGTACAAAGCATCGGGCATGCCAATGCGAGATTGACCGTAGTTGTTGTTCAAGCTCTTCCAGGGACAATGCCATACTCAGAACCGGGGTCTCGGGATTGCGGCATTCTCCAGATTGAACTCATCCGATACCTGCGCATCGACTTCTTCCTGGGTCAGTTGAAATGCGTCATGCCCATCCCGTGTTGGCAAAACAGGAGACCCCGCAAATAGCGCAGCGGAGTGAATCAGGAGTTGAACGTGCTCCTGATCGGGATGCTTGGCCACTACTTTGGCGGCCTGAATAATCACATTCAGACCTTGCTGAAGCCGATGCACATCCGCGGCCAAGCCGATAAGATTTTGGAAGTCCCCCTCACGGAGAATGCGATAGGTGACACCCCGCCCGACGAGCGTAGCGACGCCATGTTCGGGAATCTCCTCAAGCGAGGCGCTTCCCCCTTTGCGAAACTGCTCAAACGAACTCCAGGTCGGCCCCGGTACAAGAGCCAGGGTAGAAGAGCGAGTCAGCGAAGTGGACATGGTGCAACCTCCATACAAAGAATAGCACAATTCCAACGACATCCCAACGATATCGTTGGCCTCATGTTTTGAGATGAACCGAGGCAGCATAGAAAGAACTCGACGGTCTTAGCCGGAATTTAGCCTCGCCACGGAACTCCCCTCCAACCCAATTTCAACCCAAAACACAAGGGCATCGAACGTATTTTCAATAACTTAGGACTCTTTGATGAGACTGATCACACGCAGGTGATTTGCGTCTTTTAGCGGCTTTGCCTCTTCTAATCCAAAGAGGAGAACTATTGATGGAAACACGAAAGCTGGGATCTGCCGGGCCTGAGGTGCCATTAATTTGTCTAGGTGGAAACGTCTACGGGTGGACGCTGCCGGAGGCGGAGGCGTTTCGGCAGTTGGACGCGGCGCTCAATGCTGGGCTGAACTTTGTGGATACCGCCGATGTGTATTCGCGTTGGGTTCCCGGGAACAAGGGTGGCGAGTCGGAGACGATTATCGGCAATTGGTTTGTAAAGACAGCGAAGCGCAACGACGTCATCCTGGCGACCAAGGTCGGAATGGACCTGGGCGAAGGCAAGAGGGGATTGAAGGCGGCCTACATTCGCCAGTCCGTTGACGATTCTCTGCGCCGGTTGCAGACCGAATACATCGACATTTATCAGGCGCACACAGACGATGCGGAGACCCCGCTGGAAGAGACGCTGGGCGCCTTCGACGAACTGGTGAAGCAGGGGAAGGTGCGGTATATCGGCGCCTCGAACTATAGCGGAGCGCGCCTGGCGGAAGCACTGGAGACGAGCCGCAAGCATGGGTTTGCAAGCTATATCTCGTTGCAGCCGCATTACAACCTGGTAGAGCGGCGGCATTTCGAATCGGATATGCTGCCGGTGGTGGAGAAGTACCAGGTAGGCGTGATTCCATACTTTTCGCTGGCAGCGGGCTTTTTGACCGGCAAGTATCGCAGCCCACAGAACGCGGAGAAGGCTGCGCGGGGGTCGCTGGTGCAAAAGTACTTGAATGACCGGGGCTTTGCTGTGGTTGCGGAGTTGGAGGAAGTAGCGAATGCGCACGGATCGACTCCGGCGCGCGTGGCGCTGGCCTGGCTGCTTGCGCAGCCCGGAATTACGGCTCCGATTGCCAGCGCGACGAATGAGAAGCAGTTGGCCGACTTGGCGGAAGCGGTGAATCTGAAGCTGGATGCGGAGTCGATTCAGAAACTGAATGCGGTGAGTGCACAGAAGGTTCCGGAAGAGGCTCTAGCCGGATAGAAGTGGGAGATTCACCGCGGAAGAGGCCCAATTCTTTGCGAAACCTGCGACAAAATAGGCCCATTCTATTTGCCCGGCACAACCAAGTCCGATGTGAAAATCGGCTTCATGCCTTGGCTTGCCGCACCATCTCGACGAGCACCGCTCGCGTGTCCTGTGGGGTGGCAACCCGCGAAGGAAGTTGAAACGAGTGCTCTTCACTCCATCTTTCGTTTTCAATTTAAGCGAGAAGCCCAAACGATCGACCGAAGGCAACGATGCCTCGGTCGCTTCGATACCTGCATGGGATTTCGCCAGTAGGATCATCGCATCGACATGATCAGCGTTCATGTGAGCGAGGATAGCGTCAGGCGCCAGTGACTCAGAGCAACCGTTCAGCAGAGGCCTATCGCGCAATCATCCATTCGCACTCGTCCGGAATTGAATTCACCCAGTGACGGCCACTGGAAAAGGTCACATCGGAAATTCTCAATCGGCCTCTTCCAGGCTCGCTCATCCCGACATCAATGTCGGCCTTCTTCCATTTTCTTGGCGGGGCCGATGAAGCGATTGGCGTTTTGTTCGCATTGTCCACCATGCTCTGGCCTATTGCGCCGTGTTCTCTATATGAAGTGGATGTATCGAAAACAACTTCCTTAATCTCTTCATCGGTCACATTCATGTACTGGAGATGTACTTCCAGGCCTCTATGCTTATATGGCGAGAATCCCGAACTGGATGCCTGCCACTTGATGTGGCGCACCTGTACCGGGCAACTGCTGGTTGATTGAGCGCCGCACGGATGCCAGGGAAGCATCAGTGCGGGTGCAAGAATGAATGCAGATAGTTGTACCTGGGATCGCCCCATAGCTCTTGGTTCCTCCAACTGATTCGACGGAAAGGTTCTCAGTTCGTGTGCGACTCGATAACCCGCGATTGCGGAGCCGCTACAGTTTTGTACCCTGTCGGAATTATGAAGAGGCCTCTGTCTAGAGAGGATGCTGTGGAGATGTTTTCATACTGAGAAGTCGTGGTCCCGCCGAGTGGATCGCTGATGACAGTCAGCAAGGGCAGGCGGAGATCGGACGAACTCCACACCTGCATAGTTTTGGTGATTGGAGAAGTGTTGCCAAGCGCCGAGTTGGTCGGTATGGTGGTCGTTCGCTGAAGGCCGTGAACAGCGTAGCCGGCAATCACCTTGCTTCCAAGGTCGGTCCTCGCGGCACTTTGCGGATCGTCCAGACTGCTCCCGATCGCCAACGATTGAGAGGTTGCCTTGACGGGTGTCATGGAGCCGACAGAAGCAGTTGGAGCGGCGTGAACCTGCGCAATTTTCGCGACTGGATCGAGCACAATGGTTGTGTGTGCAGTGTTGTCGACGATGACCACTCGGTTCGGCTCTTCCAGTCGTGTGCTGCCATCCGCGCGCCGATAGAATTTCATTCTCCTTTCCTGGCGCAGGGTATTGCCACCAGGCAGATTCCGCACGGAGACAACATCAATTTCCGCAGTTAGGGGAACTGTTTGAGGAGTCGATGTTTGACCGATCAGCGCTGCGATGCCAAAGCCATTCATCAGAGCGAAAGCGAGGGCGAATCGTTTCATGCCATGCATAGTTTTCTCCTTGCCAATGGGTTGTACTGCTCGGTTGCGGTGGATTGTCGGACTCGGCTGCGATATGCAGCGGCCAGCCTAGTAGGCCACATCCGCTACGATGAGTAGCTCTACCGTCCCATTTCCTTCAAACAACTCCCCCGTGGCTGCATTGACGCCCGTCACGACATACGCGCCCAGGGAAAGCCACGGATATTGATCGAAGTCGATATTGCCGTCCGGATCGACGACCGAGATGAAAGAGCGGTCGCCGTCGTCATAAAAATCCTGTGGCCATGCGTAGAAGTCTGTGTTCAGCCCCTCGTAGGTAAACGTCCCGATGTTGAGCGCGCCTTCATACTCCTCAATCGGTGTTTCGAGCACGAATGAACCGCTGGTCTGGACGCAACTGGGAGGCAATGAGAGCGTCGTGACCTCGGCCGGACCTGTTGTGGACGTTCCCTCGTACCAGACGTCGCCCGAATCGTCGATCTCCCAATAATCCGTGGATTCAATCAGGACGTCGGGGACGTTTCCGCCGGCGAAGTTGGCGTCGTTGCCGAGCGCATAACCCATGACACAACTCTCGCCGCCCGAAGGCGGTGCGACGCAGTCCAAGCATGGTCTTGGATTGGCGCAGCGGTATTCCGCGCATGGTTTGCCGGGAGTGCACACAGGATTGGTACATTCGGAGGTGACGGTCTGAGCCTGGGCGATCGGTTGAAAAGCGTAAAGTCCGATGAAAACGGCGATCAACGGGCCGCATCGCGTGAATAGCCGAATCGGCAATCGTGATTCGAATTGAACGATCTTCTTCAAGGTCTGCCAGCATGTATGGGCAACTCTCATAGTTCTCTCCTGGACCCGGTTGCTCTGGGCATCCGCGCCGAAGGAGAACATGATGGTGTTTCGGGATCCGGTCAAACTGAACTACTACCGCAATCGCTCTCCTCCGCGGTCCAACGAGGAATTCCGCGCATCCCAGAAAGGACAGCGAGACCTGGAGTCCAATCCTTGCGGTAAGGCGCCTGATTCTCTCAGAATCGCAACCCAGTTGACCAAGAATCAGTCCCTCGCCCGCGGGAACAAGTAGGACAGAGCCTCGTACCTCATCAATATGGCGTCGAGAGTTTGCATACGAATAATTCGGCCGCGAAGAGACATCTCCGGGACGATTCTTGCTCAAACACACAACGAAGAATGTCACACCAATGCACCATCACGACACCGGATGTGCGCGAGACGCGGACCTAAGAACGGAAGGTAGAAGCGACAAAATTTGTCGCATCCTGCGAATAGCTTTTTCTTGCCATACGCTTTCCTCGGTGCCAGACTACCCTCAAAGCCGTCCTGAACGGCACTTCCCAAAGCTCTGAGCTTCACTGGCACTCTCCGATTGGGTTCCATTCAGAAGACCCAGAGTGCGAAGAAGGACGAGCCCAATTGCGGTCCCTGTTGGCAGGAGACTTCGCAAGCTGCCGGGCACTTGAACGCCTTGTACGTCGTATTGCCTTGGTCGAGGACACAAGCCTGGACCCCACTCGTCTCAGAGCAGTGGCCGTAGTCGGTTGATCGGCCGCGCGACGATCTTGGGGAACTCGCAGCTGCAGGCGCGGAGGTGCCAGTTGTACGCCATCGAAAATCCGTTGTACGACCGATATCGTTTGGTTTTTTTGTCGTCATCAAGGAGACGCGTATTTGCTGAGAAGCTCGGTCACAGATACTTGCTGCCGCGCCTCTCCGTGCCTCGATGGACCAGGGCTGCAGAGCAGGTCCAGAAGGCAATTGAAAGCAACTGGGGCTTCAGAGGGATTGTTCTCGATTTTCTTGGCGAGGAACCGGGAGGTGAAGGAGTCGTCATCGTAGAGCTCAGAGATGGAGTTCAGATGTGTGCGTTGCCTGCTCTGCAATCGTGGGCCGCTCTGAGCGATATTCCCCGCGATGAACTCGCCGGAGTCGAGCGGGACGCAGTCGAGACGCTCTTGGAGGATGGGCAAACTGGTCGCGGACCCTTCTCACGATTCGGGTGGATTGAGTATGCGCAGTGGTGGATCGGCGATGAGTTCGGTATCGACCGGCAATCACTAACCTCGGAAATACACCAGCTCAACGCAGGCGCCAACCATGCGCTGGTTCGATTCGGAAGGAAGGCTGAGCCTCCTCTCTGGTTTAAGGCTGTCGTCGATCCGTCTGACCGTGAATTCGACATCACGAAATCTCTGGCCTCACTCGTGTCAGAGTATTTGCCGCGAATCGTAGCATCCCGTGAGGATTGGAAGGCTTGGTGCATGGAGGATGCCGGGCGACCACTCGAGGAATCGTTCGGCATTGACTCATGCAGTCGGACTGTTCATCGTTTGGCAGAACTCCAGATCGCCAGCATCGACCAAGCGCACAGCCTTCTAGCAATTGGTTGCCGCGATTTCCGACATACGGTCCTTCGTGCCAGAATCCCGCGGATGATGGAGCTTGTTCAGGAAGCGATGGGTCACCAGAGTTCAAGATTCGTCCCGCGATTCGGAGCAAGCCGCTTGCGGCGCTTGAGTGCGAGACTCGAAGAGGCCTGCGTAGCGCTGGCGAAGTTGAACATCCCCGATGCACTCATGCATGGCGATATCAGCCTGGACAACATTCTCGTCGGCAGCCAGGACTGCGTTTTCACAGATTGGGCCCAAGCGTCGATTGGAAATCCGTTCGTGACATTTCAGCGTTTGTACGCGCGAATTGCCCAAGACCTTAGGGCTCAATCCTGGCTGCCAAGGCTGGTAGACACGTATCGAACGAGTTGGCAGCCAATCCTCTCAGAAGCCCGAATCAATCGTGCTCTCGACCTGGGCCAAACCGCTGCAGCGGCAGTCGATCTCTTGAATCAGTGTGAAAGACTTCGGCAAAACCCCGTTCACGAGTTCCAGACTCACAGCGTCCTGCGGGCTATGGCAAGAGAACTAGACCGGGCCCTTGACGCCCTTGAACTCAATCAAAGCCGTTGCGCGTAACCGAACCAATTGAATTGAAATTAGCGATCCTCGTTGTCTTCCTATAAGCCGGGAACCACGAACATTCGCTTCCTTCATGATGAACCCAAGCCACGGGATTTCTATCACGGCCGGCGAAACATATCTCTCAATCTTCTGAGAAATCGCCAACACCTAGCCCGCACCTGTTGGGTTTTCGGGGCGCTCCAACCTTGCCGATCGTCTCGAATGCGGCGAAGGCACATCAAATCCCGGGTACACTCGGCGCAATGGAAGATGTGAAGGTATTTTGGATCGGCAAGATCCAGTTTGCCCGGGTCTTCGACAAAGACACGCAACGTCTCCAGATCCAGGCATCCGACGCGCTGAGGATTCGGATAGTGCTTAAGAACATACTCCTGTAATTCGTCGAACAGGTAGGCATCATTCTCGTCATCGTGCTTATGACTTGTTTCTCTACTCACTGCATGCCTCTCGATCGCTTGTGGGGACGCGACCGATTTTAATACGGCCTGAATCAAAGCCCAAGCGCCTTGCGAATACGTTCCATCTCCCGCTCGCAAGCCTTGCGTGTGGCTTCAGTAGACTTCGCGAGTTCTTGAGCTACATCCTTCCATCGGCTGCGGGCGCCGTAACGCAAGAGCATCGCAATCCTCGTATCTAATTGCGTCTCGCGCAGGATATTTTCGAGATCAAGGTCAGCTTCAACAGCTGAAAAAGCGATCTCCTCCGATGGCTTCATATACTCGAGTTGAGCTGAAGAACCCCGATAGCTAAGCTTCGATGCGGTGCGGAGCCGGCGCCTCACCTCGTTTCGATAGAGGCGGGCAAGAATCGCTTGAGTCTCTTCGATTCCGATGGGGCTCATATCGGCAAGCGACTCCGCAGTCTGCTGGATCGCAAGCTCCATGATCTCGGAAGCCAGCCTCTCATCCCCGAGCCGAGTTCGAGCAATCTCTCGGGCTCTTTCCAACTCAAGCCCGACAGCGGTGCGGATAAGCGGTAGGATCCAGCGTCCGTTCGGCGTGAACCCAATGACCCAGCAAAGGTCTGAGGGAGAAGGCGACATCATAAGTCCACTCACAAAAGAGTTATGAGGCAAATCGATGCCGTTCACGACTGCCACTCTATAACTCAAAGTTACCGCAGTGTGTCTTCAATTTCCACATTTTTCGACGTATTTTCCACTTGCACTGTCCGCTTTTCCACAATTCGAAGGCTATATATGTGAAGGCGTCAAAACTCTTCTGCTATCGATCATTTTCACGCGAGGCGCTTATGGCAACTTCCTACCAGTCTTTTGGAATCGCTCAACGCTGGGGTAAGGAGGCGTTGGCCCTTGCGGCTCAGGCTAAGGTTCTCTCCGGCAACAAGCTGGAACAGCTCGTCGTCCGACTTCAGCGCCACACGGGACGTACTCGCGAGCAATGTTGGCGCTTTGTGATTCAGTATGGCCTCAAGGGAAAGGTCGACCACCGGCGTTGGACAGATGAGGAGGTGGAATTTGTGCGCGAAGAGCTCGTGAAGAGATCTGTGGACGAGATTGCGAAGAAACTCGATCGAACGCCCCTATCCATCCGCAGCATGCTCCAACGAAACGGTCTCTGCGTGCGGGAAATCCGTTGCGATCTTTTCTCGCTTGAGAGCCTCGCTACGGCACTGCATGTGCGCAAGACAGAGATTCATTACTGGATCGACCACGGATGGTTGCAGGCGACGGTCAATACAAAAGGGAAACGTCCCACCTACACGATCACGCCGGAATCGCTCAAGCAGGCCTACAGCCACCATCTTCCCGATCTGCTGAAGCGTGGGCTTCCCAACCAGTCGTTATTCGAGGCGTATCTCCTGTACGCATACTCACCAAAACACACAGTAGGTGAGCAACTCCTGGATGTCCGGCGGGACAAGAAGGAAAGGGCCGCCTTTGCGTCGTCGCAAATGACCGAGGCTCCATTTGACGGAGAGGAGGAAGACTGTGAAATCGAAGAGGGGTATCGTATCAGCCTTGGTTGAGATATGGGGTTCCCATAGGAAGGAGAGCCCCTGTCCTCATTGCGGATTGAGACCCAGATCCGATTGGCATTCCTTGATAGAGCTGGTAGGGAGTG
>Ga0206931_1167_pt1 | contig 19407 bp, 15 predicted proteins | sample Alteio_BWOrgHeat_17_FD_152946 | JGI IMG/M metagenome (GOLD analysis project Ga0206931, IMG submission 152946) | Enriched cells from forest soil in Barre Woods Harvard Forest LTER site, Petersham, Massachusetts, United States -... | ecosystem: Environmental > Terrestrial > Soil > Temperate forest >...
TATATGACCCGATTTGGACTTGGGCACCGGATTGGTGTTGATTTACCCAGTGAAGACGGTGGTAATATTCCTGACACGCTGTCCTATGACAAGGAATATCATGGATCCTGGAATTCATGCACCATGACGACACTTGGCATAGGACAGGATAAAATGCTCGTAACACCTCTGCAAATGGCTAATGCCATGTGTATTGTTGCCAACAAAGGATATTTCTACACACCCCATTTTGTTCAAAAAGTGGAAGGACATTCAGCCGATGACAGTGTGCTGGATAAATATGTCGTAAAACACGAAGTGCTCACACATATTTCAGATGACGATTATGAAACCGTTATCAGCGGAATGCAGGATGTGACAGAAGTAGGCACCGCGCGTATTGCCCGAATTGACGGAATCAATATGTGTGCAAAAACTGGGACTGCAGAAAATTATCTGACGCTGGAGGGGAAAAGAACGAAACTCAATAATAATTCAATGTTCGTTTGTTTTGCTCCCCGGGAAAATCCGCAGATTGCTGTAGCTGTGGTCATTCAGAACGCGGGATTCGGTGCTACTTGGGCCGGGCGTATCGGAAGTCTGCTGGTTGAAAAATATCTTCGTGATACTTTAACGGCAGCGCGGGTCAAGCTCGCCACTGATATTGCGAATACGAATCTGATGCCTGGATATCTGGTAAGGCTTCAATTCATAACCGATTCCGCAAGAGCCGCTCTTTGGGCCGCACAATCCGGCGATAGTACGCGCTGGAAGAAATTCAAAGATCCTTTATTGCGCAGGGAATTACTGGATACCATACATAAAGCGACGGCACATATAACCATTCCATTCGGCCCGAGACCGCAGATCAAAACAGTATTATCCGATACATCAAAACATAAGACATTGGATTCCGTCACCTTTGGTAAAACAGATACATCTGGAAAACCTAAAAAAGTAATCATTAAGAAAACAACCGATACAGAAGCATTGAAGCCAAAAGATAAACCGGTTGTCCAGAAGGACAGCAGTACAAATCAGTCTCCATGAACGAACGCAATTCATATATTGCCAGTGGTGCTGATAAGTCCTTAATCTGGCTTTGGTTTATTTTATCCTCCATTGGAGTAATGAGTATTTTTTCTGCAACCTATCACGACGGAGATAATGTATTGCAGGGATTTCTTTCACTTAAAACAGATTATAGCCGGCAGGCTTTGTTTTTTGTGATCAGTGGCATTGCAGGAATTTTTATCCTTTTAACAGACAGCAAGTTTTTCACAGCGACTGCAAATCTTTCGTATGCATTCGGCATACTGCTCATGTTACTGGTATTTCCATTTCACTCTAATATCAAAGGAACTTCTTCGATCATAAAACTGGGTTCTGCGGTTCAGATTCAGCCCGCCGATATATGTAAGATTTTTGTAAACCTGGCGCTGGCGAAATATCTGTCGCGTGTGGAAACGAATTTTTCCAAACCACGTTCCCAACTGATTGCCGTTGTTATTGCGCTGGTACCGGCTGCACTTTCCATCATGCAAAAGGAAACCGGCCTTGCGTTGGTATATTTTTCTTTTTTCCTGGTGATGTTTCGGGAAGGATTGCCTCCACTGGTGCTGATTATCGGTTTCTCTTTCGCTGTACTCGTTGTGGCGACCTTATTGCTGGATCCGAATGTGCTTGCCCTGATTTTGACAGCGATTGCCGGACTTTTTATATATTTCTTCAGAAATAAAATAAAAAGAAAGCGAACAGTTCTCTTTGCTATCGTGAGTGTATGGTTTGTTTGTGTGGGTGTTCAGCGCTTCGTAGTGCCTTTTGTTTTCGATCATGTTTTCCAACCCTATCAGGTAAAACGTATTTACGATGCGATCGGTAAAGATTATATACCAAAGAGTGCGGCTGCTGCAAAAGAAATTGAAGAAAAATCTGTTGGTAAGAAGAAAGATAATGGTGATTATAATGTAAAGCAGTCCAAAATCGCGATCAGTAACGGCGGATTGATCGGAAAGGGTCTTTTAAAAGGAACCCAGACCCGTTACGATTTTGTGCCTGAGCAGCGAACAGACTTTATTTTCTGTACAATTGGGGAGGGGTTTGGATTTCTTGGCAGCGTGGTATTCCTCAGTATTTATATTATACTGCTCTTACGGATCGTAACCATCGCTGAAAGGCAGCGATCGGTATTTAGCCGCGCCTACGCGTATGGTGTTGCGTCTGTGTTTTTTTTCCATATTTCCATTAATGTATGTATGACGATCGGTCTTGCACCTGTAATAGGAATTCCACTTCCTTTCGTCAGTTACGGAGGTACTTCGCTGCTTACTTTCAGTGTTATGTTATTTATTCTCGCACGTCTTGATGCGGACCGGCAGATGGTCCTTCGGTAGTATGAGAGTATGGGAGTATGGGAGTATGGGAGTCGGGCAAGCACTCGCATACTCGCATACTCCCATACTCTCATACTATATTTGTGCCATGCAGATCATCCCATTGTCAGAAGGCGCATTCACAATAGATAAGACCAAAGATTTCATCCCGTTCGACCCGGCAAAAGATGATTTACAAAAACGGGCAACGGGCAGTCTGCTGGTTGAGATTCAGCCTTTTCTTATAGTAACGGGAAATGACATTCTCCTGCTGGATACGGGTTTGGGATTTAAACAGGATAGTTCGCTGCAAATCCATGAACTCATCCGTAAGGCGGGTGTAAATCCGGATTCAGTTACAAAGGTTTTATTAAGTCATCTGCATAAAGACCATGTGAGCGGTGCAAGTCAAAAACTTGCTGACGGGACGCGGGTTGCCTCTTTCCCGCAGGCAATCTATTATGTTCAGCAGCGTGAACTGGAGTATGCGATTGAGAAAGGATTTCCCAGCTATGAACCTGACTCATTTGCATTTCTTCAAAATCTTTCCAATCTCGTTAAACTGGAAGGAAACGGCCTGATCGATGGTTATATCCGTTACGAACTGACCGGTGGTCATTGCCCTTTCCACCAGGTATTTCATGTTGAGGCTGATGGAGAACACGCCTTTTTTGGAGGCGATGTGGCTCCACAGATGAGTCAAATGAAAAGCCGCTTTGTTGCCAAGTATGACTACGACGGGAAGAAATGCATGGATCTGCGTCAAAAATGGTGGCAACAGGGCCAGAAAGAAGGCTGGACCTTTCTTTTCTATCATGATATTAAAAATCCAATCTGGAAGCGCTAAAATGCCTTCTAATAAAGTTCGTATAATGTGCAGGTAATTCCCAAATTGGGAATATCACCATCCTTAAAACATAAACTGCGCTTTATCTCTTTTGTTTAATAAGTGCTGAACCGAATCCCTGATCTGTTCTAACGGACGATCGGCTTTAATACTTTAAGATTACCATCTACCGGATCCGTGATTTTCAGCTGCAGGATATCTGCAATAAGAGGATAAATATGAATATTCTCAAATCCCCGGATCTTCAGGTTTTCTTTAAAAGCGGGTCCCCAGGCATAAAAGGTGGCATGCATCACGGGTAGTGCCGGATCAAAACCATGGGTGGCAGGATCCAGGTGCCGGCCGGTCAGATTAAAAACTTTCGGTGGGTGACTAACCAGGATAATGTCTCCAATTCGATTGAACCGGTCATCTTTTTTACTATAATGCCATCGAGCAGGCATATGAGTTGCCAGATAGACTTCGTAATCCTTCGCCGCAGGTTTCAGGACCTTATAAGCTGTTAATATATCTGCCGGATTCTTCGCATACATATGCACGATAGCCTGCGAATTCATGATGATAAACCGGCTGGTGTCGATCTCCCGGGGTAGCGCCAGTGTATGCAGTGTGTCTATGTCAACCATGCCATGATCTGACAGAAAAATATAACTTACCGGAAGATTCAGTGAATCTATGGAACTTACCAAACGGGCAATGGAACGATCTACATAATGAACAGCATCTTCAACCTGTTTCGAATCCACGCCATGCAAATGTTCTTCGTGGTCTACATCCGGAATATAAAAAGTAATCAGGTGAGGTCTCACATCCTCAGGTAGCGAGAGCCAATTGCGTACATCGCTGATACGATCGCTCATGGAAATCAGGTTGTTGAATTTATAATAATACGTTGGTCTCACGCCGCGTATCGCCGCTTCTGCGCCTACCCAATAAAAACTGGCCGAGAGCATACCCTGGTTTTCAGCCAGAACCCAGAGAGGAGTTCCACCATACCAGGAACTGTCTTCCACTCCTTTTTTATTACTCATCCGGTAAACCATACCCTTACCAGGATCATAAAAATTATTATCTACGATTCCATTATGTGAAGAATAATCACCCGTTGCAATACTATAATGATTTGGAAAAGTCAGCGACGGGAACACAGGCTCCATATAATCTGCTGCTACCCCGGAGGACCTCAGGCGAATGAGATTTTCTGCCCGGTATTTATCCGCCAGGTCATAACGGAACCCATCAGCCGAAATCAGGATGATATATGGTTTTTTCAGTTGATCAGGACGGTTCGTCCTGCCAGGTACCACTTGCTGGATCGTATCTGGCAGAATGCGTCTTAAACTATCCTGTGCATATAATATTCCGGATATAAGAAGAAGGGCCGCGCATAATATTTTTCTCATGCAGGATGCTAGATTATATGGTCAGGTCGCAATATACCCTGCTTCATCAAACACTAAAAATCGAAAAGCGGAATTAACCATTAGTTAAGCTGAAGGCTTAAAGCGCAAAGCTTAAAGCCTGAAATGACATAACATCGAATAAATGGAACAGGCAAATCAGAAACAGTTTCTGTACTGTAAAGCCTGAAATGACATAACATCGAATAAATGGAACAGGCAAATCAGAAACAGTTTCTGTACTGTAAAGCCTTACGCTTTACGCTTTGTGCTTTAAGCTTTAAGGGGCTTCCTGCAATCTTCGCTGATTCTTCAATTGTCTTCGTTCAATTTCCTTCTGAACGTAGGCGCCAAATTCCTTTTCGGACTTAAAAAAGATATCTATTTTCTGAGGTGAGAGGGCCGACCCGAACGACACGCTGTACTTCTTACGAATATTGAGCAGAGATTCATCCAGTTCAATCTCAGTTTTACCATTGCGGATAGCATCCTGCCTTGCCCTCTTCAGCTCTTCTGCATACTGATTGTATATCGGCCAGAACTTTTGGGCTTCTTCCGGACTCAGATCAAGCCTCTTTGTGATATAGGCGATTTTGAGGGCTTCGAGCCGATTTCCGTTTTGTGCCACACCTATCAAAAAAGAAAAAGCAAAACCTGCTAAAAGTAAAAATCTCTTCATTAGGGATCAATTTACGGATGGTTTTTGTTCCGGCAATAAAAGAGAATATTGTTCAAGCTCCACATCCGGTACACTACCTAAGAGATCATGAATATCGTTATCACTTAAATCAACAGTTGAAGTTTGCAAATCCGATGAATTATCCGGCGTCCAGTGAACGTCATCCTTATCCAGAAAATTAACCATGTCCTGATCACTGACGGTTGTTAGCCCTTTGATCGGATCCAGAATCTGATGGTGCGTTATATTGAACGTCGTAATGCCAATCATACCCACGATGCACGCAGCCGCTGCAAATCGGACAATCCTCATCGGGATGGAAACCTTTCTCTTTTTACTGGTTTGGGGTACCGCAATTAACTTCGGAGCATTTTCCCTAACCGGAATATTAGTGCCCCTGCTTTCGAAATATCCTGTGGGAACCCGGTAGGGATTCTTATCTTTTAGTCCGGCCAGCAGCGGGGAAATCTCCGCAATTTCCTCCGGGGATGACATGCTTTTTATTTCTCCGAAACTTTCAGCTTCAAATTGGATCCGGTACATCAGTATATCGCCAAAATCTTCAAAATATCCCGTGGGAATAGCGTATGGGGTCGTTAAAATGCCAGCCCTGCCCAAAAAAGGGGTGATTTCCAATAATTCTGTTAATATTTGATTTGAACTTTCCATTCGCGTCAATAAGACCTTTCCCGGTGATCAAGGTTTAATGATTCAATATAAATTCTTCGATTTTTTTGGCGGCATGATGATAGGATGCTTTCAGGGCACCGGCCGATGTATCCAATACTCGGCTCATTTCCTCATACGGCATATCATCATAATATCGTAAACTAAATACAACTCTTTGTTTTTCAGGTAGTTGCTGGATTGCCAACTGCAATTTCCACTCCAGTTTATTGGCATCAAAATCCTTATCTGCCCGGATCTTATTACTAAGTCCGGACTCGACATCGCTCAGCGAAGTAGTGGCTTTCTTTTTCTGTTGTTCGATGAATGTCAGGCATTCATTCGTAGCGATCCGGTATAGCCAGGTATAAAGCTGGGCATCCTCACGGAAGCCTGCCAGGGCATTCCAGACCCGGATAAATACATTCTGCATCACGTCATTGGAATCCTCGTGGTCCACTAACATGCGGCGGATATGCCAATAAAGCCTTTCCTGGTATTTTTTTACGATTTCAGTAAAAGCCTTTTCCTTGGTAGCCGGTTCTCGAAATAAAGCCAGTAATTCCGTATCCGTTCTCTGTTCTGTCATTCGGGATCTGGATTTTAAATCTAAACTGGATTATGAATTATTTATTTTTCCAGGCAATCACTTTCTCAGCGGCCGTCACAATATGTGCAGCGTCCAGTCCATATTTCGCCAACAATTGCGCAGGTGTTCCGCTTTCCCCGAATGTATCGTTTGTTCCCACATATTCAATGGGGACCGGATTGCCTTTTGAAGCAGTTTGTGCGATGCTGTCTCCCAATCCCCCGATAATATTATGTTCTTCAGCAGTCACGGCACAACCTGTTTTACGAATAGATTTCAGGATGGCCTCCGAATCCAGGGGTTTAATGGTATGAATATTTATTATTTCTGCAGAAATTCCTTTTTCTTTTAAAATCTTCTCGGCTTCCAGCGCAATCCACACAAGGTGCCCGCAGGCGAAAATAGAAACATCTTTTCCTTCGGTAAATATCTGGGCTTTTCCTATTTTGAATTCCATTTCTGAAGTAAAAATCGGCCATACCGGTCGGCCGAATCGCAGGTATACGGGTCCCTGAAGCTCAGCAATGGCAATCGTTGCGGCTTTTGTCTGTGCATAATCGCAGGGTACGATAACGGTCATTCCTGGAAGCATTTTCATCATGCCGATATCTTCAAGGATCTGGTGCGTGGCACCGTCTTCACCGAGTGTCAGACCGGCATGAGATGCACAGATTTTCACATTTTTTCCGGAATAGGCGACGGACTGTCGAATCTGGTCATATACCCGGCCGGTTGAAAAATTGGCAAAAGTAGTGGTGAAAGGAATTTTGCCGCCGATGGTCATTCCGGATGCTACCCCAATCATGTTGGCCTCGGCAATTCCACATTGGTAAAAGCGTTCGGGAAATTCTTTTATGAATTGATTTAGTTTCAGCGAACCGGCCAGATCTGCAGTGAGGGCTACGATATTCGGATTTTTTCGGGCAATTTCCACGATTCCATCCCCGAATCCGCTGCGGGTATCTTTCTGTCCTGTTACAGTAATCATATTTTGTTGGTTGAAGCGATCGGAATCAATTCAGTTCTGAAAATTTGCTATTATAAAAAGATTCGTCCATTTTAATTTTCTGTTCCCACCTCCAGGCGGTTGACAACATATCTTCCAATGAATATCTTGGAACCCAGCCCAATACATTTTTTGCAAGATCGTTGTTTGCATAAATTGAAACCACATCACCCGGCCGGCGCGGGCCGATTACATAATTAAGTGGAAAACCACTGATTTTCTCAAATGCATGAATGGCTTCCAAAACGGTTGTGCCATTGCCGCTTCCCAGATTGTAAACTTCACAATGACTATTGATTTTTCCTTTTAGCATATATTTCAGCGCAAGTGTATGCGCGTGTGCAATATCAGAAACATGTATATAATCACGAATACAGGAGCCATCGCGGGTTGGATAATCGTCTCCATACACCTGCATCTGCGGAAGTTTCCCGATCGCTGTCTGAGTAATGGCCGGAACCAGATTGGACGGTCTGCCAATGGGCAATTCCCCGATCAAACCGGATGGATGGGCACCTACCGGGTTAAAATATCTGAGTAATATACATTTTGAATCAGATGATTTGGAAAATTCATTGATGATCTGTTCTCCCATTTGTTTGGTATATCCATAAGGAGACTCGGCGGGTCGCGGGGTTGTTGTTTCCGTAACCGGAATTTCTGTTGTATTTCCATACACAGTGCAGGAAGAAGAAAAAACAAAATTGGCGATATTGAATTCCTGAACGCATTTTAACAGATTGATCAGCGACATCAGGTTGTTTTCAAAATACATCAGCGGATTTTCAACGGATTCTCCTACAGATTTAAAAGCTGCGAAATGTATGATGCCCGCGATGTCAGGGTTTTCGTGAAAGATGGCGAAACTGTCATCCAGATTGCAGAGATCCACTTTATAGTTTTTGATCTTTTTCCCTGTGATCTTTTGTACGCCTTCCAGAATGCGTGGATTCGATCTTGAATTATTGTCCACACATATCACATCGAAACCATTTTCAATCAGGTCTACGATGGTATGAGACCCGATATAACCACAGCCGCCAGTTACAAGAATTTTTTTCATAATTATTCTCTCATTATGGATGGTTGATGATATCCAGCAGGTATTGTCCGTAACCGCTTTTGAGCAACGGCTGGGCTATGGCTTTCACCTGATCTTTTGTTATGAATTTTTTACGATAAGCAATTTCTTCAATACAGGCGATTTTTATTCCCTGTCTTTGTTCTATTACGTGAACAAACTGTGTAGCCTGCATCAGTGAGTCAAATGTTCCTGTATCCAGCCAGGCTGTACCCCGGTCCATGATGGAGACTTTCAGTTTACCCTGTTTCAGATATTCCTTATTTACATCTGTTATTTCATACTCTCCCCGCGGACTGGGTTTCAGATTTTTTGCGATGGATACAACTTCATTATTATAAAAGTATAATCCGGGTACCGCATAATTGCTTTTTGGTTTGACCGGTTTTTCTTCGATTGAAACCGCGTTGTTATCACTGTCGAATTCAACTACACCATATCTTTCCGGATCGCTCACATGATACGCATATACTATTCCTCCTTCCGGATTGGTATTAGTAGCTAGTTGGTCGCCCAGGCCTGTTCCGTAAAAAATATTATCACCCAGTACAAGGGCCACACTGTCATTTCCGATAAAGTCGGCCCCGATAACAAATGCCTGAGCAAGTCCATTAGGAACCGCCTGTTCCGCATAACTGATTTTGAGGCCGTATTGAGAGCCATCCCCAAACAATTTTACAAAGAGGGGTAGGTCGTGTGGGGTTGAAATGATCAGGATTTCACGTATTCCGGCCATCATCAGGGTCGACAACGGATAGTATATCATTGGTTTATCATAAACTGGCATGATTTGCTTGCTGATTGCAAATGTAATCGGATGAAGTCTTGTGCCGGAACCTCCTGCCAGAATGATACCTTTCATACGCTGGTTTTTAACGGGCGCAAAGTACAGATTTAAGCTTAAAGCGTAAAGCGTAAGACGCAAAGCAAAAGATGTAGAAATGTGAAGTAGAAGAATTTAAATAAGATTATCGTCCAAAACTCCATCGGATAATTTTTGTTTTACGCTTTGCGCTTTAAGCTTATGAGTGCCTGAAAATCATCAAAACTCCATAAACAATAGCGGAGAAAATAGCACTGACGGGAATCGTGAGTATCCAGGCCCATAGCAGATTAATGGTGATTCCCCAACGCACAGCCGAGAGTCTTTTGGTGGCACCAACACCCATGATGGAACCCGCAATCGTATGGGTCGTACTAACGGGAATGCCCAGTTTCTCACTAATAAATAATGTAATGGCACCAGCTGTTTCCGCGCTGACACCTTCCAGCGGCGTAACCTTGGTGATACGCGTACCCATTGTCTTGACGATTTTCCAGCCACCACTCAGGGTGCCTAATGCAATACAGGTGAAACTGGCCAGTGGAACCCAGGTATTATGATCTACAAATTGTTTGAAAGTAATATTATGCCCCGACTGATGCTGGAAATAGATAAAGGCTGCACCGATTATACCCATTACTTTCTGTGCGTCATTTCCACCATGTCCCAGACTGAATAGTGCTGAGGAAACGAGCTGCAATTTGCGGAACCATTTATCTGCCCGATAGGGGTTGGCGTGACGACAAATATTGATGATGGAAATCGTAATGATATAACCTATGACCATCCCGATCACCGGAGCCAGAAATATGAAAAAGAAAGTAGGAATCACTTTGGCATAGTTAATTACGGAATGGCCGTGTTTATGAAGTGCCCCGGCATGTGCAATGGCTGCTCCCATAAAACCACCTATCAGGGTATGGGAAGAACTCGATGGAATGCCAAACCACCACGTAAGCAGATTCCAGGCTATGGCGCCAATCAATCCTGAAAAAATAACTTCCAGTGTAATAAAATCCTTATTGACGGAATTGGCAATTGTATTGCCAATTTTGAATTCTCCGATCAGGTATTTAGAAATGAAAAAAGCTGCGAAGTTGAATAACGCCGCCCACAGAACGGCCTGAAAAGGAGTCAGCACTTTGGTGGAAACGATCGTGGCAATTGAATTCGCTGCATCGTGAAATCCGTTGATAAAGTCGAAAATCAGGGCCAGTATGATGATGATAACCAGGAAAGTCATTGCAGATGTACGTTAAGCGTTCAGCGTTTGGCTTTAGGCGTATTTGATGATGATGGTTTCAATTACATTGGCGGCGTCTTCACATTTGTCTGTTACCGTTTCCATCACCTGGTAGATTTCTCTTTTTTTAATGACTTCCTTAGCGTCAGGCTCAATTTCAAATAAACGATCGATACTCATATCAAACACATCGTCAGCCTGATTTTCAATGCTGTTTATTTTTACCAGAGCATCCGTGATTTTTCTCATATCGCGCATGTTTCTGAGTTCACTGACTGCAAGACCGATTTGAATCGTTCCTTCCACAATCAGATCTGCCAGTTTCTGGATTCCTGTATCGTTTGGATTTACCTTATAAAAATTAATTTTCTTTGCGGTTGAATAAATATAGTCGCAGATATCATCCAATGCACTGGCGAGGTAATGAATGTCCTCGCGATCGAAAGGGGTAATAAAATTCCGCCCGAGTTCAGTAAATACTTTATGGGTAAGGTCGTCGTTCACATGTTCCTGTTCTTCAACCTGGGAAACCAGCGCCGCCCGTTTATCAATATCTGGTTCACTGACAACTGATTTTAACAGGCGCCCCATTTTTGTCACTCCTGCGGCAACTTCTTCAAAAAGGGAATAGAAGATCCTGTCCTTTGGCATAAAGATCTTCATGATATTATTCAGCGCCATAATAGAAATTTGGGTAAAAATAGGGTTATTAATGCCTGATTAACTCCAATTCGGTATGGTAATAATTTATTAACACTGGCAGAGAGCTTAATACTCAACGTTTAACGTATCAGTGTACAACCAATTCATAATTTATTAACGAACCTGTCTATGAGGAGACGAGGATGTTTTGTAACCTAATTAGTAGTGTGTTTACAAATTTGGCATTAAGCGGGAGAAATGAACCATGATATCGTCCGTTACGACATTTAGAGCCTGCCGGGATTCCGGTTCGTTTGAGATGGGGAAATCATTGGCATTATAATGAAAAAGACGCCAGCTTTTATTTTCATACTCTAGTGCGGACATGTGTTCTACCCAATCGCCTGAATTCATATAAACTACTTTTCCGGCAGTATTTTCAACAGTCCGTATGAGCGGCTGGTGGATATGTCCGCAGATCACATAATCATATTTTTTATTAATAGCCAGTTCAGAAGCGATTTGCTCCAGATCATTCACTTTAGCCACGGCCTTATTAACGCCCGCCATAACTTTTTTTGAAATGGATATTTTCTCCTTTCCGATCCAGCCCAGCAACCTGTTTACCATCCGGTTAAATAATATAAGCATACCATATCCATTGCTGCCCATTTTAGCCATGAAACGGGCGCTGCCCTTGGTTGTATTGTCAAATACATCTCCATGAAAAATCCAGGTCATCTTCTGGTCAATTTCCAAAACAAGTTTATCGGTAAGTGTGAAATGACCCATATTCAGGTCGGTATATTTCCGCAGCATCTCATCATGGTTTCCCGTGATATAAACGACACGAGTACCATTGGTAACAAACTTTATAATTTCGCGGACCACCTGCATATGAAAGGAAGGGAAATAACTTTTACTGAATTGCCAGCCATCGATAATGTCACCATTTAGTATGAGCATTCCGGGTTGAATACTGCGCAGGTAATTGAGAAGTTCCTTTGCTCTGCAACCATATGTTCCGAGATGAACATCCGACAGTACCACTACATCTAAACTTCGTCTTTCCATACAGGAGGTTTTTCAAAAGTCAGAAATCCGTATTACTTAATCATTACGCAATAGTTATTTAAAGTTTAACTCGTATTGACCGGCCACCAAATACACCCTTCAACCCTAATTTTGTTAACTTCAATCAGAAGAAAAATATGGAAACGCGTCGAGAGTTTATAAAAAAAGCTACCCTGATATCCGGATTGACCGGTATGAACGCATTAATTCCGGCATCCATTCAAAAAGCACTGGCGATTGATCCGGAACCCGGAACCAGCTGGCGGGATGCCGAACATATTGTAATCCTGATGCAGGAGAATCGTTCATTCGACCATAGTTTTGGTCAGCTGCGAGGTGTTCGTGGATTTAATGATCCGCGGGCAATTGATCTTCCCAATGGAAATCCTGTTTGGCTTCAGTCGAATCAGGCTGGCGAAACCTATACGCCATTTCATCTGAATATAAAAGATACTAAAGCAACCTGGATGAGTTCGTTGCCACATTCCTGGGAGAATCAGGTAAATGCACGCAATGACGGACGATTTGATCAATGGTTGAATGTTAAGAGAAACAGTATCAAAGAGTATTCAAACATGCCTTTGACCCTCGGATACTATAACCGGCAGGACATTCCATTTTATTATGAGCTGGCAGATGGATTTACAGTTTGTGACCAGCATTTTTGTTCGGCACTGACAGGCACCAATCCGAATCGTTTGTATTTCTGGTCGGGTACTATACGTGCCGATCAAAATGAACATTCCTTGGCGCATGTCTGGAATGAGGATATGGATTACGAAACATTACATTGGAAAACCTTTCCTGAAGTTCTGGAGGAAAATGATATTTCCTGGAAATTCTATCAGAATGAGATGAGTATTGATGTCGGATTTAAAGACGAACAGGATCCCTGGTTGTCCAATTTCCAGGACAATCCCCTTGAATTTTTTTCCCAGTACAATATCCGGCTTCATAAAAAACATCTGGATCAGGTTCGCGTATTGGCAGATACACTTCCTGGTGAAATCACGGAATTGCAAAAACAGATTGACAAACTTCCGGCGGATGATCCGGAAAGAAAAACGATTCAGAAAACGATTGATGAAAAGACAGAACAACTAAGTGAGGTATCAAAGGCAATAAAATCCGGCAACCTGGAAAAATTTAAAAGCCTTTCAGAGAAGGAAAAAAACCTGCATGAAAAAGCATTTGTTACGAATATCAATGACCCCGATTATCATTCACTCGAAGAAATCGCTTACGATGATGATGGAGTAAAACGAAATTTCAAAATACCAAAGGGCGATCTGCTTCACCAGTTCAGACAGGATGTCAATTCCGGAAAACTGCCAGCCGTTTCCTGGCTGGCTGCACCTGAAAACTTATCCGATCATCCGTCTTCCGCCTGGTATGGAGCCTGGTATGTATCAGAAGTCATGGACATATTGACGAAAAATCCGGAGGTATGGAAAAAGACAATTTTCATTCTTACCTATGATGAAAATGATGGATATTTCGACCATCAGCCTCCTTTTGTTGCACCTGACTCTGCAAATCCTGAAACAGGAAAAGCTTCTGCAGGTCTGGATACCAGTGTGGAAATCGTAAAATTGGCTGAAACAAAACAGAGAAAAGGGCATACTGCTTTTTTTCAGCGTGAAAGCCCTATTGGCCTGGGTTTCCGGGTACCCTTGATAGTGGCTTCACCCTGGAGCCGGGGCGGATATGTAAATTCAGAAATATTCGACCTCACTTCCACGATTCAATTCCTGGAGAAATTTCTTACTCTCAAAACTGGCAAACCGGTAAAGGATTCCAATATCAGTGCGTGGCGCCGCAGCGTATGTGGTGATCTTACCTCGGTTTTCAGAAACACTGAAAAAAGCGAATCGGTTAACCTTCAGTTTCTGCAGAAGGATCTTTTTATGGAATCTGTATATAATGCCAAATTCAAAAAACTTCCCGACGATTTTAAAGCATTAAATGACGAAGAAATCCGTCTTTTTAGAAGTAATCCATACGATTCACCTTATATGCCCCAACAGGAAAAAGGCGTTAGACCGTCGAATGGACTTTTTTATCAATTACATGCTGAGGGAAAACTGAATCCTGAAAAAAAATCTTTTGATATTCGCTTTGAGTCAGGCAGTTTGGTTTTTGGAGAAAAAACACTGGGATCCGCTTTTAACGTGTATGCACCCGGCAAGTATCTGCAAATTGCAAATGGATTGAATGTTTTCCGGGATCTTCGAACATGGGCTTTTGCCGTCAGCCCGGCTGATCATGTTGAATATTCCTGGCCCCTGGAATCTTTTGAAAACAGCATGTATTTTTTGAGAGTATATGGTCCCAATGGGTTTTTTCGCGAGTATAGGGGATCCTCTATTGACCCCGTGATCGATGTACATTGTCATTACCAGGTTGGAGGGAAAGATCAGGTAAAACTGACGGGTAATATCGATTTGATACTTCGAAACAATGGTCGGGATCCGCTGACAGTCACGATTACAGATAATGCATATAAAACCGGTTCAATAAAAAAGACTGTGAATCCTTCAGCTAATCAATCCGGAAATATCAGTATACCGGTCGATCTTTCAAAACAGTTTGGATGGTATGATTTTACGGTAGCTGTTGAAGGAAGCGAAATATTTGCAAGAAGATATGCCGGTAGGGTGGAGACGGGCGAATCAGGATTTAGCGATCCGTTTATGGGAAGAACCATTTAACCAAGTATGGAAGAATGGAAGTATGGAAGTCTGTAGAAACTGAAACACAAAACCGCCAACCGCCAACCATCAATCCTTCCTCGCTTCCAGCGTAAAGCCGATAGAGGTGCCAACATCGGGTGTGCTGCGCACGTGAATCGCCTGATCGTGCGCTTCGACAATATGTTTGCAAATGGCCAGGCCAAGACCCGTACCACCTTTATCCCTGCTTCTTGCTGAGTCGGTTCGGTAAAATCTCTCGAAAATACGCTGTAGATGTTCTTCTTCTATGCCGATACCATCATCGGTTATTTCTACAAGCACATGCCTGCCATCGGTTTTATATATGCTTGCCGTAATGCTGCCGTTATTTTTTCCGTATTTAGAAGCATTCTCAACCAGATTCAGCAAAACCATGCGGATCTTTTCCTTGTCCGCAAAAACCAGGGTTGGATATTCACAACCTTTTTTTATACCCGTCCGCATATTTTTGTCATGCATGTTGATGGAGAGGGATTCAAAAACTTCACGAATCAGATCCTGTATTACAAAGTTCTGCTTAAGTAATAATTGCTCTCCTCTTTCCAGCTTCGAAATTTCATCCAGATCGTTTACAAGATTAACCAGTCTTTCCACATTCCGTTCTGTATTTTCCAGAAATCGTTTGCGCACTTTCAGGTCATCCATGGCGCCATTCAGCAGGGTGTCAATATAACCCTGGATGGCGAATATGGGTGTTTTAAACTCATGCGAAAGATTCTGTAAAAACTCTTTCCGGAACGCCTCGTTTTTCCGAAGCAATTCGATTTCTTCTGTTTGCTTATTTCCCCACCTCTCCACATCTTCGTGCACTTCATCGATACTTTTCTTGGGAAGAATATATTTAAAATATACTTCTTCTTTGCGTGTCGCCTTTGTCTGGTGTATGAATTTATAAATCAGTTTGATTTTCCTGTAGATGAATTTCTCCAGGATAAGCTGAATCAGCAGGTAGGAACCGGTAAACACCATCAGCAGGGATCCCAGACTGTATTTCCAGCTCGAACTGAGTATAAAAATGCCAATAGCAACCGAAACTGAAATGACTAGAGCGGTGAAGGCTGATAATTGCTTGGGTGTAAGATTCTGCGTGTTGAGCATTTAGTTCACAAACTTATAACCCACCCCCTTTACGGTCGTAATGCAGTCTAATCCGAGTTTCTGACGGATCTTGCGGATATGCACATCAATGGTGCGGTCTCCAACAATAACATCATTACCCCATACCTGGTTCAGGATTTCATTACGTAAAAATACTCTTCCCGGACGGGAAGCCAGGAGATAAAGCAGCTCGAATTCTTTTTTAGCCAGGGTAACCTGTCTTTCGTCCACCAACACTTCAAATTTTGTAGGGTCGATACTCAGATTGCCTCTTTTCAGGGTTTTTTCAGCAGATTCTTTATTTGAACGCCGGAGAAGTGCGCCCACACGGCTTACAATTACTTTCGGACTAACGGGTTTATTGACATAATCGTCCGCACCGCTTTCCAGGCCTTTGATATGGAAACCTTCATCATTTAATGCAGTAAGCATAAATATGAGGGTATCGTGGAAAATGGGCTGTGTGCGCAGGATTTCGCAGACTTCGACTCCGCTTTTCTTTGGCATCATGATGTCCAGGATAATCAAATCAGGGTGGGTTGATTTGGCTTTGGACAGGGCGTCGTCACCATCCTTTGCGGTCGTAACCTCATATCCTTCCCGAACAAGGTTATATTGGAGTACTTCAAGGATGTCCGGCTCATCATCAGCGATCAGAATTTTCTTGCCTTTGGCATCCATTAACAAAAAATTTACGCAAACCTAATCGAAATATAGCGTTACGACCCACAAAAGGGGGGAGTTTACAATTTTTTAATACAGAAATCATTATAATCTGCCTTGTGAATGTTTAATTCCCGTAGCACGCCATGATAAGATTTCTCAATTTTCCCTCGCTCTCCACCATAAACACCATTCAAAAACCGTTAACGGTCAACTGTAGTCTGTAACCATCAACCGATCTTGTGTATCCCGGAATTGGCTGTATTTTTGTCTTACCGGGTTGGACCGCCTTAATATGAAAAAAATACTCCGTTTTCTCCTTATTCCGTTAACCCTCACATTGGTTAAGCCCGTTTTTGGTCAAACGGCCAGTCCGGCCTTTAAGATTCAGCAGGACCGGAAATTATGGCACGACAATATTGATAAAGAACAAAAAAGGCTTCTGGCCCTTGACGGCAAAGCAGATGAGTTGATACAGGCCTCCAAAGATGAAAATGTAAACCTGGAGATAGCGGATGTAATGATCCGTCAGGTGGACCTTCTTCAGGAAAAAATTGAAATGGACTCCAGCCTGAGCGCGCAGATGAAGATTAAGAATCTGCGCTCACTGGAAACCATGATCAGGGGATATAACAATAATTACAGAAAAAAAGATTTTCCTCCTTCCATGGCGCCGGCGCTGTTTAACGCTTTTGTAAAAGCGATGCAATACGACCGGATAAATATGAGTATTGAAACAGTGATTGCTGAAAACAGTTATGGAACGGGAAAGATATTGATAGACTGCTTTTTGTTACCCGTTCCGAATTCCGGCGTAAAAAACTCCCGTGACATCCTTATACGCAAATACTGTGAACTGCATCCGGATGAAATTTTCACCATTCTGACCGCCAATCCCACCCTTACATATGCTGACAGTCTTGTAATCATCGGGGGCAAAAAGAATATCCGCAAACTTTACGACTACGCCTCAGGAAATTCGGCCCTTTCATACCGGATCCGGAACAGCCACGATTCTCTTATAATGATGGTAGGTAAAATTGCATCCAGTAAAAGCGGCCAACTATATCTTCCATTTCTCGATAACCTGATCAATCACCGGATTACCATCGCTGATATTGATAAAGTAAAAGACAATAATGTCCTTTATTACAAATTACTGGTGCAAACACGTATGGATTACGCGGCCAGAATGCTTCCGCCTTTGCAGGATACAGCGCTGGAAATGGAAGCTCTTACAGTGATGTTGCAAAATAAGGGCAAGGATGTTTTTGTTCGCGAAATCAATGCCCTGCATGACAAACCGGCATCCGTTCGCTTTAAAATACTGGACCCCCTGACCCCGGCAGAACTATATTATCTCGTTGTGCTCAGTGAAGATGAAATTTATACTTCCAGTTATCTGGGTGTTTATGATCGGATTTTTCAAAAAATGACGGCTCCGCGGGGAGATAGTCTGATCATAGAAATGCATGGTGATTATTTCAGAAAGTTCATCAAGATGGCCGCCGCTTATAATAAACTGGACTATTTCCTGAGCACCATGGATAAGGATAATGCCGCTACCATTATGAAAGCATTTATTATCGGGTTGGAAAGGGCAAATGAAGAAGATGCGGTGGACGTAGCTGATTCCTACAGCAGCATCTTCGATAAAAATCCGCAGCTGGCTCTGTTTGTTTTAAATGAAGTGAAATGGAATTATAAAAGAAACCTGCTCAACAGCGATAAGCGTGGTACGGTAATCTATCATTTGCTCGAGGCGCTTTTTGAATCAGCCGATACCACACAGTTACAAGCCCTGGATTTGTCGGCAAAACTGGGTATTCCACCTGTGTATACAGTGAGTTATGATTCCCTGAAAGACGATAGTGGCCGTGTTATACAACAGGTTTTTTTCTATGGAGATGAAGACAAAGATGGACAGAATTCCTACCAGGACTTCCTCCGGCTATTTTTAAATAAGGCAGAATGGAAACTCACGCTGAATCCAACTAAAGAATGGATGATGATCCAGTCTCTGAAAGGTAAGCCGGTATGGATATTCGCCAATCGTCCTTTATATGGTGAGGATGATCCGGATGATAAAGCGCAACATCATCTGGACGATTATTTGTATGATAATAAATTACAACCATCCATCTATATTCATCGCGGCCATAGCTATCATGTACGTTATACTCTGAAACAAATCCAGCCTTCCGCGAAAATTGTGATCCTGGGTTCCTGTGGAGGTTATAATAATCTGAGTGAAGTGTTGAGTATTAGTCCGGATGCACATATCATTTCTTCCAAACAGGTCGGTACCAAATCGGTGAATGAGCCGATTTTGCAGGCGATCAATGCGGATCTTCTGGAAGGAAATAATATCGACTGGCTACCCATCTGGAAGGGATTGACAGAACGATTCAAAAAAGATCCGATTGCCCGGGAACGTTTTGATGATTATATCCCCCCGTATAAAAATCTTGGCGTTATTTTTATAAAAGCTTATCGCAACGCAATGGGAGAAG
>Ga0206931_1168_pt1 | contig 19396 bp, 16 predicted proteins | sample Alteio_BWOrgHeat_17_FD_152946 | JGI IMG/M metagenome (GOLD analysis project Ga0206931, IMG submission 152946) | Enriched cells from forest soil in Barre Woods Harvard Forest LTER site, Petersham, Massachusetts, United States -... | ecosystem: Environmental > Terrestrial > Soil > Temperate forest >...
GATAAACTAAATAAATACTTGCGCCCGTAGCTCAGCTGGATAGAGCAACGGATTTCTAAACGAACCCCGAAATATGCTCGATTTTCGCGAAAATGCCGAGAAATCCCGTGTTTTGTTGGGTTTCTCTCGCAGCACTCGTGGTCTCACGAACCCGCTAGAACCCGCTAGAAACCTCCCGTCACTGGTGTCAGTGACACCCAGACAGAAACGCTAGCGTCGCAGTTTAATCACTTTTTCGCGTGCGCCACGAATTCGTTCAGTCTCAAAACGTAAATTGTGCCGTTGCTATTAATCGTGGCGAGGTGCTGGCCATCTGGATGCCGGGCCAGGCCGCGAATGTCACCAAATCGGAACTGGCGAACAAGGCGCTCAGCAATCCAATCGTGAATATCTATGCCATTCTCGTGCGCTACTACCAATAGCTTGCCGTCTTCTGCGAAGAAGGAGTTGACGTTGTGAGTCGTTCGGCCAGGGAGGACATATTCGCGCGGGGGCGTTTCGGTAAGATCCCAAACCACGTTCTTTCCGCTTGGGGTGAACGCGGCGAGCAAGTCTCCGTTGTCAGATAAGCAGTAGTCCTCAATTTGAATCAGATCGGGATGCCGCATTTCAAAAATCGGTTTGGCGTCATCGTTCACACTCCAAACAGTAAGCTTGCTGGGATCCTGTTGCTTGACGTAGCGTTCAGCTGCGATCTTTTCACTGCGGATTACTGCCTTTTCCGCCCCCAAACGGAATCGCCCGCGCTTAGTGAGCTCCCAGGGAGTCGACACCCATTGTCCGCCGTCAGTTGATTCCACAGCCGTTCCATGGTTCGCGAACCTGGCGAAGTAAATGCCCGAGTCGGAAATCATCTGAGGTTTAGGCAGGCCTAGGTTCCAGACTTGCGTTTCTACATGATGTGGGTACGCAACGAGCAATGAATCTGGTGAGAAGGAAGGCGGCAGAAAATTCCCCCCTCCTACTAGACGAAGTTCGGACAACAGTTCCGGGACTGCACCGTCCAATTTAAAGACGGAATCAGCGTCTCCACCAGTGACTGCAAGTAACCGCCCGTCGGGTGAGAAAGCTGCGGCACGATAGTGCCGTGTCGGTAACCGCTCAACTGGCGGGTTGGTAGACAGATCCCAAACTCGCATCACACCAAAGTAGTATTCAGCTACAACCAGCGTTTTCCCATCCGGCGCCAGCCAGAACTTACAGTTCATACCATCGGTTGTGTAGACACCCTTTCGGACCTCCCATCCGCCCGCCGTCTTCTGCAGAATTGGAGCGCCCGCACCATTCATCACTAACTGTTGGCCATCTGGCGAAAACTCGAACCGATTGTTGCCTTCAAATTCGAATTCGACTCGCGGCGGTGTGACGGTCAGATCCAGGATCTGTGATTTGGTTCCATCGGGACTCCTGATTACGAGTTTCTTTCCATCCGGAGAGAGCGCCGGACAACTTCCTGAATGCGGTTCCCCGAAGGGGACTAACTGAGGCCCGTCAGGTGAATTCCAATCGACGTCAAGAACGAGAATACCTTCCGAATCCTCGGACGTCAGGGCGAGACGACGACCATCCCTGGCACTTGTCATATCAGTACGGCCCCGGATCAGGAATTGGGCTTCTTTTGCGAAGCGAGGTTCGTCGTTACTAATGTCCCAGATTTGCACCGTTCCCCGAGGTGGACCGGTCATCGCAAGCCAGCGGCTGTCAGGAGAAATCACCATCTGGTGGTAATCCCCCATCTTGAGAGATGACAATTCGCAAAGGAGTCGAAACTTCGGATGTTCGGGGTCAGACAAATCGACTTCGTACTTTCCATGTGTGGTACATAGAAACTTGCCATCCGGAGTAAATCGGCAACAATTTCGGGTCATTCCTTGGGGGAATCCCGGATCACCTTTCCACATAAGTCGCTCAAGCGTCTTCGTCGACCAGAGGTACGACGTTTCCCGCACTGAGCCGCTGAAAAAAAAGGCACCACTGGGATGAAAACTGACAGATTGGATTTGGTTCCAATCTCGCAACCGATGAGTACCGACAACGGCCACCAACTCGTTCGGCTGCCACGCGAAGTGTTCAGATTCGGGGATTGCCTTGGGGTCGAGAGCATCAAGCGTGATGAACTTTGGACCTTTGGAGTCGACCACATGAGCATTGCCTGGTGTCGGCTTGCCAATCCCACGGGCGTCAAATTTCTTTGAGAACTGGTCCGGGACCGCAGACTGATTGTTGGCGCCGCTGTCCGCGGTTGCTAATGGTCCCACTGTCGCACTTCCATCCTCCGGAACTTTGACGGTCGCAACAACCTCGCCTTTATTGTTCTTTACGATGACCCAGATGGCGGACAGAAACAGAATGAAAAACAACGCAAATCCCACCATCACGCTACGACCACGATTAAATCGGAATGCCTTCCCTGCTACTGTCTTCAAGCTCCGCTGTACAAACTGTTCTTCAATGATGGTCAGTTGCCTTGCAGCATCAGCCGCCTTGGCAGGGCGGTTATTCCGATCCTTTGCCATCAACGTTTCGATGAAATCGGATAACTCTCGCGGCATGTTTGGGTTGAGAGACAATGGCGGTACCGGCAGGACTGTGGCCAGAGACGTGAGGATCTCAATCATCTTGGTGCCGGGGAACGGCATCTTTCCAGTTGTCATGCGATAGAGGACGACCCCCAAGCTGAATAGATCGACACGAGCATCAACAGGATCTCCATTTCCTTGTTCTGGTGCCATATAGGACGGCGTCCCTAGGATCATTCCTGACTGAGTCAACTGATCCGAGTCATCAAGAGTCCGCGCGAGTCCAAAATCGAGCAGCTTGACGGTCGAAGCAGTCGTAAGAAAAACATTCGCCGGCTTAACGTCGCGGTGGATCAATCCACGATCATGGGCTGCAGCCAATCCCATCGCGATTTGCCTTGCAATCGAGATTGCTTCGATGACTGGCAAATGATTGTCGCGCTTCAACCGTTGATCGAGCGATTCCCCATGCAACAATTCCTGTGCGAGGAATGGAACTCCGCGATCTTGACCAACTTGATAGATCGTCACAATATTCTCGCAGCGAACTGCGGCTGCAGCACGAGCCTCCCGCATAAATCGTTCAGGAGCACCAGGACGATTAGCGACTTCAGGCTGCATGACTTTCAATGCGATTTGACGATGCAAGTGCATGTCCTCGGCCAGAAAAACGCCTCCCATGCCCCCTTGCCCCAGAAGCTTCAGCACTCGGAAGCCATTTAGGCGACCCAGTTCATCCGCCGATTCAGGTGGAGCAAAACAACGTGACCAATCCGCACATGGCTTCTCATCAGCTTCGTGATTCAAGGTAAGAACTGTTGCACCGCTTTTGTCAATTGGAACGGTGCTCGGCAAATCGTGCAACTTCTCGATCAAACGGATCGTCCTCAGCGAAGCCGAATCCTGGCTGGTCGTTGCAACAATTCCAGGATTTTCGACAACGACCGGCTTCGACTCGGAGCCAACTCTCCGCATGGAGGCAATCAGCGTGTCATCCTTGGCGAAATTCAGTGTTGACTCAGCGCATGGCTCGCAATCGAGCAAATGCTGTTCGAGTTCGCCTGCGCATGAATCTGGGATCATTCCGTTTGCGAGTTGCTTTAGTTCTTCATCGGATGGGCATTCACGCATGGGGGAAACTCCAAACTTGCTGAATCCTCTATTGGCTGATTCGCTTTCTCGTGTGGGGCATATCGTGGCCTTTCATCAAACCACAATACAAGTTTCACAGATATCCAGGAAATGCGACTTTCGACGAATCGTTACACAAATCCTGAGAGGATTTTGCGGTTTTTGAGACGGCGGTGAACTTGGGCCGATGTGACTTTGATCAAGCCCCCCACAGACGGATTTCCAATTGAAAATATTGTCGTGAAAGCAATATCCGCTGACAGTGGCACTCTTGGCGCTTAAAAGGGAGGTATTTGACTCCGATTACTTTCACGCCACATTTAATTCAAAGCTCATCGCGTCCCAAATCGTCAGTCATCCAAAAGGTTGCGCATCTCCGTTCGAAGCCGAGCTAGAACTCTTGACGAATAAACCCGAACCGCGTTCGCAGTAATGCCAAGCTCTTCAGCCACATCGGCAGCGGGGCGTGATTCAACGATATGCTCCCAACAAGCCTTCCAGACATGCGGCGAGAATTCAACCTGCATGATCTGCAGAGCACGCTTGACGAGTTGCTGCTGGTATTCGTCTTCCCAAAAAACGGTCAATGTCGCGGGATCGGCGACAGCACTCAGTGGATCAAAATCACTGTCATTTGCCTTCGGAAGTTGTTTGCGACGGAAACATTCCTGGCATTTGTGAACAGTGACAACTTGTAACCATTTGCGGAATGAACCGTCCCGTTGACGCTCAAACGATGCAAGCTTGGTCAGCAGAATTCCAAACACTTCCTGTACAAGGTCCTCAGATTCACTTTCGTTCAGACCTGTACGCAGACTCCAATTGAAGAGCAGTGGAGTATAGAGATCAACCAGGCGGCGCCAGGCTTCGTTATCGCGGCGAAGCCCGCCGTTGCCATTTGGCATTTCCTTTCTGACTCGTTCCAGCAATGTCAGCGAAGTCGTGTTCAAGTCAAGTACCGTGGCAAGAACCCGTCAGAACTCAAGAAACAGCTGGATAATACACGCGCGAGTTCAAGATTTGCAGGGTCGACGATCGTGAAAAACGGTTTCGTGACTCGGCCGCCAGACACCGACAATCACGGTCAGATTCTTTTCAAAACCGCGTAATGATCCCGAACGAAGCGCATTTCAAAAAGTGAGGCCGCAAGCGAGGCAGTCGAGCGATTCTAGAGAAGCTACCTGCAACGCATTGCTGCACAACTACTTCGGACGAACAAAACACGCGTTTGTCCGTAGATTACTGCATTCAATTCTGAAAAACGATCAGGGAATTCACAATTTTCGAAACACAGGAGCCAGAAAAATGAACATTGATTTATTCAAACGATTAATCGTCAGGTTAATCCAACGAGGTCCAGCTTCACCCCCCAGCATCTGCCTTTGGATGACGTTCATACCATTCGTTTGCGTTGCCCCGGCATTCGGACAGAAAGTGGGGGAAAAAATTGAAGTCATTTCGTCAACTCTTAAACTAAAAGTGGATGCAAAAGAGGGCATCGCCGTACCAAAAGGAACCGTACTAACGGTCAAGTCAATCAATGGAGACTGGCTTTGGGTTGAACATAGTGGAGAGAATGGTTGGATCCAGAAAAAGGAAGTAACCCTCTGGAAAAGCACGTTTGAAAAACGGATTGCGAACGGAACAGTAAACCTTGGCGCGAAGAACTTTGATGCGGCAACCAGAGCTTTCAACGATGCCATTCAATTGGAGCCTGCTTCGTTCGAAGCGTACATGGGGCTCGGTAAAGCGCATTTGGGTGCCGGAAAAAACAAAAAGGCGATCCTAGCATTTTCTGAGGCACTCAAGCTGAACCCTGAGAATTCCGATGCGTACGAAGCCCGCGGCAATGCATATAAAAATCAATTGCAGTATGCAGAAGCACTTGAGGACCACATGAAGGCAATCAGCCTAGGCAAAAACACGCCACTATTCTTGGATGAAGTCGCTTGGACTCTGGCGACTTGTCCATACAAAGAGTACTGCGATGCAAACCAAGCACTGATGATTGCTAAAGAGGCGTGTGAGATTTCTAAAAACAAGGAACCCTGGTACTTCGATACAGTCGCCGCTGCGTATGCCGAAAACGGCGACTTTGAACAAGCGATTGAATGGGCATCGAAAATCCTTGCGACTCCAAACAACTTGTCCGCGCCTCAGCTTGCCGGCGTCAAAAGCCGGATCGCGCTTTACAAACGGGGAATTCCTTTTCATGAACCGTGGACAGCCAGAAACGATATTGAAAAACTGGTCGGACCACCTCCTTCGATTGCATCTGTGCCGCCAATTGTTCCTACACGAATCCAACCTTAACGTGTTCAGTATCTCAAATGTTTCTCACAACTGATCGAACGCATTCTTCTAAACTCTGGAGATTTCTATGTCACTCAAAACTTTTGTTCGATATGCGATCCTCTTAGTGTTACTCACCAACGATTGCGGCCCAAATGTCGAAGCACAAACAGTCCAAGTCCAGCCAAAGCAGGGAGCCCAGGGATGGGACATTTCGTACAGCCGACGATTTTCCCCTGAAGTATTTGAAGCTGATACGACCTGCGCCACTTTAGCTGCTGCTCAACGCGAAGCCGCATCGTTGAAATCCTGGAGCAATCGAATGGACCCGACTTCTGATTGGCGATTGGCCGTTATCTTGATTGAAGGAGCTGATCAGAAGCCCGATGCGGCCAGTGGGAAAGACACGACGCCAGCTACGACCGCCGGGCCCAAATTACCGAGCTTTCACGACGCGCTTGAAATGGTGGCTACCACGAAGAAGGCTTTAAAAGACCCATTAAAAGCAATTGAAGACAAACTTGAACCGAAAAAAGGCCTGAAGGATTATGTGAAGAATATCGAGGGCGCTTACGGTCGAGCCAAGAAAGCCAAGGAGGATATGTTGCAACTGACCGGCAAGACGATCGACACGGAGTTGGCAAAGGTGAACTCTCTGGTCGACAAATATAACAGCGAAGCGCAGAGTTTCGGCGATACCATCGGGTTTAATGGCTTGCCGAAGATGACAAGGCTCGGCGACAATTCCTTAGAACGAGCAGATGAATGGAGAAAGGCGAAGAACGAGCAATTCAACCTTGAAATCAAGAAGCAGCAGCTGGATGAAGAAAGAACACAGCTTGACACGAAACGCCAAGCGCTGCTCGATGACTTTCGGAACAGCGGCGATCCCGCGCCACCCGAACTACAGGAGCGGGCAAAGAAATATCGAGAGCTCGTCCAGAAATATGACCTAGAAATGGCAACATATGAAAGTGATGTCAAGACGCTCAATAGTCTTATCGGAAAGATGATCGAAAAGAATACCGATGAACAGCCAGCACAGCCGAAAGCGCCAGTACTAGACGATATTCTTCGGGAGATTTCTGGAACATGGATTTGGGATGCTAAAGGCCCAAAAGTATGTATTTTCGTCTTCAAGTCAAATGGTGAATACCGCTGTTATGCGGCGGACGAAGGTGGTGTCGGTAGCCGTCCATACGAAATTGGGCGTATTACACGTGTTTCACAGAACAATGACGAGTTTCTTCTATCCGCTAATTACTACAGCCCAATTTCCGACCGAAATTATGACAAGGTATTTGAATACTCTTCAAAATCTGGGCTTGGTAAATACTGGCGCCGGAAATAAAGATTGTCAGAAAGGAAATGTAAACAGCATAGGCAGAAATTGAGTCGCTTACGATTAAGGCCCCGTAGTAAAGAATTACCTACGGGGCCTTGTGTTGTTTACGACTTCGGCGAGGAGGACGGGCGCGAATACGCGCGAATACCCAGCAATGAGATTGCCACCAGTCCCACCGGCGACTTATCGCAAGATGAACGCAGCACTTTCAGGCTTCTCGATTTCCCTTGGGTGCGACCGACATAACCGTTGCGCTCAAGTCGCTGCATCAGCTTATAGACGTTGGCGACTCCCTGCCCAAGCAGACCCGCCAATTCTCGTAAAGTGGGCGACATCCCTTCTCGATTGATGTACGCCTCGAGTTTGTTCAGCAACGCTTCCTGGGAAGGCGTCAAGGTTTCAATGATCGGTCGACCGCGTGCGCGTGTTGGCATGTTGGGTATCGCAGTTTTTAGTGGAGATCTCGTTTTGGCCACACATACAATATGGCGAACAAAACGAAAATAAAAGGAAACAATTCTAGAAAATTGTCTTGCGTTCGTCGGCATCGACGCTACGATCGTCCGCGTTGATGAATCACCACAACCAGCAGGTGCTGGCCGTGCCGTCTCGGAAGAAACCGAGACCCTTCTCCTCGCAGTCTCTCGCGAGACAAACCCAATAGTGCTGCTCAGGACCGAGCGTACTTCATTTGGGGTGGCATGCCGTTGCGATTGCAATGCCCGAGATCATGCCAACACTTTGGGAATTCCCCATGTTGATCCTCACCAGGAAGCGTGGCCAGCGTTTCACCATCGGCGACGTCGTCATCACCATTACGCACACTGGCAGGTTCTGCACAAAAATCGGAATCGAAGCGCCGAGGCACGTCCCAATCTCCAGGAATGAAACGGTTGAGTGTTCGTCGAATAACCCGTGTTCGATTCTTCATGTGGACGCGAGAAACGAATGACCACTTTAACTGCTCCCCTGCCCCGCGTCGCCGAACGGCAAACTCCAATAGTTCCTCCGCGCACGTGCATCAAGACTGAGAAACGGGAACTTCACGCGATCATGGTGCAGCTGGTTGCTTCCAAATATCGAGGTGTGTGCGTATGGCCCGACCATGAACCCGATAAGCCCTGTTGCAAGCTTCCCGATTCATCTGATTCCTGGCTGGACGCTCATGCTGGCGACAGCGTGCTCCTTTGGGCTCCTGGAAAAAGACTATGGATCCAGCAGACGATCGCATCGATCACTTTGTACCGAGTGTTCCCAGTCAAATATTGCAATCTCGTCGTGTCATCGGCGCGGGAATGGCTGGATGGCGTCAACGGCGTCCACAAGAGCGCCTATGGAAAACTTGCCGATCGGCTTCCCTGCGACATGCGGGGTTACGTTCCCACGGCCCAGACCGAAGCCTTCGACCTTCAATTCGACCATATCGAAGACACCCATACGGTGTGCGGCCAACTCACCGGTTACGGGCATTGGTGGCAAAGTTTCGCTGGCCGCAAATCGTTGCCGACGTATTGAGGCTTACTCAGAATTCGCAGGGTATTGCCGAGCCAGTTGATTCCTCGGGTTTGAATTAGCGGCCTCTTCCATCACAATCACACCTCGAGGGAATCCTGAGGCAAAAACTGGGTGCGTCGGTGTGTCGGACCGACGAAGAAATGCATCGTGGCTGACATTCACGACACATCATAATTTGCCGGAGCACTCCAACGATTGTGTGAGGATTGGAATTTCGCGACAATGAGTTCTCGACGAAGATGAACCAAACAACATTCGCAAACAATGCAAATGTGTAGATCTCTTTCAAATACGCGATCATCGGAACAGTTTATGGCCATTTCCACAAATGCGGTCAGGGAATCGTTAGCGATTGGAAAGGCAATAACGGGGCATCATTGGCGCGTCTGGGAGTGGTGTAATGGCCGCCTTGAGCAATTCCTTTCAGGAAGGCCAGCGCATCGTCCACAGTCTCTTCAACACCTTTGGCAATTGATGCAAAGCGGGCAAATAATCGAAGGTGACTATATTGATTTTCGCTCTGACTCGGCCTCGGGCACATTCTGGCACATTCAGGAATGGGTACCACGCGCACCAGGTAGGCTTTGGCAGCAGGACAATCTTTTCGATACGACGCCTGACGAGCTTGCGAGTGTCCTAGCGGGTCCTCAGCAGATGCCACGTCATTTGATTGACAGGTTTTGGAGCTATAGTGCCCATGCGCATTGGGAAGGACAGTTCATCGATTCGACAATTCGAGGCCGGAGTCTTCAGGGGCAAGGCTTCGATTACCGGTTTGGGTGCTATCGACCAGCGATCGGTACTCACCCGGATCAGTATGCTTTACTTGGCGTTACCACAGCTAAGGAATCGTTGGTTGATCTGGCGTTCCCAGTGGTTTTGTCGGAACCAGCTTACCTCAAGATCGTAAGGACTCGATATTCCGACCATGCTTCGGTCGAGTTTGAGGGCCGTGTCCGAGTGGGGCCAATACAGCGGTCCGAAGGTTTCTCGGGTTACATCGGAAGCGTAGGATCGCAGCAAAACGACGCCCTAAAAGCGATCATCGATGCGCCAGTGCACGTGTCACCATTTGTAGGCCATTTGGTTAGCCCAATTGACATCGATTGTCGAATTAACGATTCGCACCCATTCGTTTCGATTCGCGTCGATGGGTGGAATATTGATCCAGAGACGCTTGATCGGGGAGTCGTGATGATATGCCGGACTGTTGTGATTAATCCTGCCGACAAATTAGTGGACCGCCTTGCGGAGGGTGATCCCGTGCGTGCGGATCAACTGCGATTTGACACTTCTTTTTTACTCGGTCAAGACCATCAATTTGGGACAGAAATGCAGCCGATAACCGATTTCGACGGACGAATACAAAGATTCCAGTCACAGTTGTGGGTTGGGGCGAATCCTGCTTCGGACCAAACAATCCTCGAAAAGGTACGAAGTCCGGCGATAACAGATAACGAAGTTGAGAATTGCAAAGTTGACCGGCCTGACGAGAGTTGGTTGCTTTGAGGCTGCGTCGGTCACATCGACGGTCACATCGACCGATGCATTGAACCAACCAGTCTCAAGTCTTCGATTCGCCCAGCTGTTAACTCTGAGACGTCCAATTCCGTTTCGCGATTGGGGTGCGAAAGGGACTCGGCTGTTAACTCCGAAGCCAACTTTCCAATGAGAGTTCGAGAGTCTTGGCCGGATTTTTGGGTCCGTGACGTCAAAATCATCGATTTGGGCGTTTGCTCTTTGGCTGCCAAATTGCCGATTTGAGAGTTCTGCCTGCCGGAAGAATTGTCGTAACGTCTTGCGGGAAAGGCGGAAAATGAAGAAGACGCCAAGAGGAATCTCTCGGCGTCTTCTGTTAACCCGTGTGTACCGCAGAGTCCGCGATACGAAAATCAGCTCCCCGAAAGGGACTCTCAGCGTGAGGGATCTCTTTGAAATCCCAGCGCAGATCTCAGTTTGGTGACGCGAGCGTCCAATGAAGAATCGTCATCTGTTCCTGCGGATTTTCCATTTACGGCTGCCTGCAAATCTGAGATTGCTCTCTCTGCGGCTGCCATGCGGTCATCGAGGTCTGTTATGTGAAATGGGGGAGGGAAATATATGAAAAGAGTACGCCTGAAAGTGTCGGGGCACAAGATGCGGCGATCCTCAATCGTCATTCATGATGATGCCATTCTCTGTAAACTTTCCATACGCATTTGAACTTGCAGCTATCCGCTGGATTCAAAAGTTGATGGACCGGATTGTCTGGTTTGGCTTCGCAAAGATTCTGAATCTCGCGGATATAGCTCTTCTTAAATCGTTCCTTGTCGATCTTGTCATCAACGTATTTTGCACAGGCGTCTTCGTATGCATTGAGGTTGTCTTCGAGGGCTTCGTTAAATGGTCCCTGATACGATTTCAGCCGACGCGTCTCTTCTGCAGTGAATTGATCGGGACGCTTACCGTTAGTTATTTCGGCAAGTTTTACTCCAATATCTCTGACAGACGATCGAGTAACACTAATTGCGGAACGCAATGATGTCTCCGCTTGGCCTGTGGAGAGTTTGGAGGCACCACTCGCCGCAGTAGAAGCCTTCGTAGAAAAGTAAATTGTGAAAAGCAAACTGACAAAAGATACAATTGCTGATCCTATTGAGATTATGTCTGAATTACTGAGCGTTGGCATAGTTCTACTTTGTTTTGCTTCGGAGGATTTGACCAATATCACTGACAAGCTGCAAATACGAATCGTTGCTTGAGGCTTTGACCGCACGCTGGATGATGACTGTTTCTTGGATGCCGAGTTCTTCAGCGATCCCAGTGGTAATCCGGTCCTTCTGCTCTTGCGTGAGAGGCTCGTCACCGACTTTCCAGTCGTTGTCCAGTGCCGTCGATATGTCTTTAAGAGCGCGTGCGGTCGCAGAATACCGAACCACGGTTTCGCTCAACGACGCTGATTTCGTGAAAGAATCCTTTCGGATCGCGGCTTGCAACTTTTGCGCATAATCCGCAGAGATCTCGGTAAACGTCGGCATAAAAACAACTTTCGCTGAGAAATTGTCGAAGCGTGGGCGTGCTCAGAGGATTCGGATGGTTGAAGAATTGTTGCATTAACAACCTAAAAATGGAAGTCATCGAGTAATTTTGCGGCAGTCTTGAACACCGGCGGAAACCTGCCGGAGCAGGGTGAGTACGCAACGAAAACGCCGCCTTGCTTTTGATGCAGATGGTGTCGTCTCCAATTGCTAGAAATGATGGTTCGAGTCTAACTCCAAAGCAATCAGATTCTTCAGATTACCATTTCTCGCGTTCGGTTGCCCGTGAATACCGGTTCTCGGGTTATGCCCCCTCGCCAAAAGTTGAGCGGCCCAGACTTTGACGCAACGCGAATCAGGCTCCGACACTGTAATCACCGGATTCAGTCGGAAACGAATAACGGGCTGAACACTGCTCTGATCCTTCCATCTTCTGCACTCGACCTACAGGACGATGCGGCGGAAACGAACGGAAAACTCACGCGAAAGCGGGAGAGCATGTTGAACCTGTTGATTCTGGGAATGGTCTGAATCTTGATTTCTCACTTGCTCTGGTACAATTCGCAGCAGCAGCAGCAACAACGAACGGAACGTAAAACATCCGCCACAGCGGCTCCGCATCTGAAAACAGGAGTAAATCATGGACGTCAACGGATCAAAGGTCGATTGCAAGTTCTGGTTTGTGGTAAAGGGAAAGCCGTCTGACATGTATCTCGGACAGATCCATCTGTTCGAACACCAGTACGATCCAAAAACGCAATTCTGGTACGGTGTCGCAGACGTAAGCTGTAGCTTCGACGACATTGGCGAGATTTTCGGAAACGGTGGTGAGGACGACTTCGGGCTGTCGATCACGTTGGAAGACGGGCGGAAAGGTATGGCGAAAGCAATAGGCAGCGGCCAGATGCAAGGTAGCTATTTTCATGTGGCCGTCTTCGGCTGGACTAAATTGGGATAATTCCATGAACTTCCAAAGCAAGCAATGGAAAGACGACGCCCTTGGTAAAACTTTCATCCCAGAATCACTGGAAGCCGCTCTCGTTTCTGAAACAGCCAAACGTCTTGGAGAGCTTCTGGACATCAAAGGGAAGGAAACGACCGTGGAAGAGATCGTCACTGTCGCTCTGTTCGATGCGCAGGAGATCTATTTCAATCGAATGAATTCGTGAGTCACGGAACGTTGAATGCCAGGCAAGTAAGAATAAAGGTCTTCTGTGCGTCATCAGCACGCCTGAATTCAAATCGTGCGCCGCTGTCGTGTTTGAATGGCACTTCACGGACGCATTGAGTGTGTGTGCGAGTCGTCTCTTTCATCTTGGCGATGACGTCGGTGAAGTCTTTGTTTTTCTTGTTGAAGACGATTACGGCGAGTTTCGAATCACGCCACGTCGCATATTTGAAAAGCTGATCGTCCATTTTCGAGAGAAGATAGGCGTGCCCCTTCCATTCAAGGCATTCGGCAATAAAGACGTTTTTGTCCTCATGACGAATGAGAATGTCTGTTTTCCCTTCGCCGTTGAACGTCTCACCTGTAGCTTCACCGCCGTACAATCCGTTGAGCGCAACGAGTAAGATCATTCGAAGATCCTCTTCTTCCATTTGGTGGAACGTCGCCGGTGACCGCTCGAAGACATGGACCATGTACTCGATAGTTTTAAGGATGTCTTCGTATGCTGCCATCTCGATGATCGCATTCGGCGGAGCCGCAGCTGCTGGGACCTTCTGAGGCATTACCGGAAGCGGCTGTCGCTTCACAGGTGCAATAATTTTTGCGGCCTCTTCTCTTTTGCGCATTGGAAGGATTGTCGACAATGTCTGCCTAAAGGAATCACGGCTCTGAATCTGTTGTTTTCGCCATTCGAACTTTTGTTTCACCCATTGCGGGAGATATTTGGCATGTCGCGGCAGTTCTTCTCTCAGAACTGTAAGTCCATGTTCGATCTGGGGAGTGAGTCTGTTAATCTCCGCCCGTATGGAATCAGGATCGCTCTTGTGGACTTGAAACTGAAGCAACAGCTCATTTCCTTTCATCACCATCAATTCTTGATTGATCAGTGGTCGCGACGATCCGCCGATATGAAAGCACTTGCCGTCTCCGTCGAATGGAAGGTATGTCTTTACCAGTACGACCGGATCATGTGGATTGACTTCCGGCTGATCCTTCATGAACGCTTCTCCAAGTACAGGTACCGTGAGCGCGTATTTGTCGACGAATCGCTGTACAAGCACTTCCACATCTGTCTGTAGTTCTGCTTCCGACATTTCCTCGATTTCTTCATCAATTTCACGCTTGATACTCTGAAAGTAATCGTGAATGTCATGTGTCCCAAAAAACGATGCTGCCATTTCATGGTCCGTTCAAGTGCAATGGAGTGAAGATGCCTTTGTATTCTAAGGAACCACGATCCGTTCCGTCAGTGTCCGGCTACTCGTCGTTGCTGGCTGATGTCCTTCCACGCGATTTCATTGTGGGCGTCACTGATACCCTTTCCGAGATTGTCCCAGTCGGGCTTCACGGTGTGTTTGATTCGCCCTTCGAATGCCTCCTGCCTGCGTCTTGCTGACCAAGAGATGGGAATGGGCATCACCGCAGTAACGACGAGCGTGCAGGGCGATTCGAAGGGCCGGGCTCCGGCCGCTTTCGCCCGATTGCGACTTCATCATTGCTTTGTAAGCATGCTTCCCCGATCACTCGACGAGAATCCCATGCCATCCACATCCATGAAACTTGATGATCCTTCTGCCACATATCGCGGTTACAGGCGGCAAGCCCTGTATGTGCTATTCCGATTATTCGATGACACGCTTGGAAACGACGCGGCGATTCAGCCAGAAGGGTTCGAAGACCTTGGAATATTCGACAAGAACGGACAGCTTATTGAGGTGGTTCAGGTCAAAGATCACACCTCAAACCTAACAGCCTCAAGTTTCAAGCCGTTTTTCTACGAACGGATTTCGCCATTGTGCTGCTCGGATTCAAAGGTATTTGTTCGTGTTGCTACGTTTGGTGCCATCGGACCAGACCTGCTCGCAGCCAAAGAAGGAAAGGCGGTCGCAAAATCTAGAGTCATCGAAACGATCTCCAAAGATCGAAGCGTCGAACGAAAAATGCGCAATGGCTCGATGGAAACTGTCATTAGGCCAGGCCTGCCCATCGCTCAAGCACAAAGAATTATAGAACATCTCGAATTTGAGCATGTTTATGAATCAGAGCTCACAGAAGCAATCATGGCATCGCTCGCCCAATCAGTGGTTGGAGTCAGTCCTCGTGAGGCGTTCGACTTCCTGATGTGGTGGATGCTGACTTCGGCCGAGTCCAAACGGATGATCCGACGTCGGGATGCCGTCAACAAGTTGACGCAAATAGGTCAGTTTTTAGAAGGCCGCAGGGCATTTCATTCCGAGTGGTATCGGTCGATCGTTCCATTAGATGACAGTGAGGCTGATACAACGGAGGAAATGCGAAATGAACTGAAGAGCGAGTTTTTTCGTGGCGGCAACGTCCGATTTGATCACATCGTCGCCGATGTCGACGTGCCGAGGACATTGCCACTCACGAAGATCCACCAAGCTTTCTTCCATTCGAACGTCGCAGTCATCCACAGCGCCTCCGGACAGGGCAAAACAACATTAGCCTTTCGTTACCTCAAAGAATTCGCTCCTGCCTCGTTTCGGCTTCAACTCCTTTCCGCGGAGGATTTGAAGCATGCACGCCAAATGGCGCTAGCCATTCGTGAGCACGCGGAAGCGCTCGGCATCCCAACTCTCGTATTTGTCGATGTGCGGCCAGGTGATGTCCATTGGGTCGAACTGGTTCGCGAGATCTCGTCAGTGCAATTAATTCGAGTCTTGGTGACCATTCGTGAGGAGGACTGGCAGCGTTCTACGGTTTCTATGGCGGACTTCTTGTTCTCTGAAATAACTCTGAATTTCGATGAGCTGGAGGCTCGATCGATATATCAATCACTTCGTGAACAGAATCTTGCAGCGATTCACATTGATTTTGAAGAAGCATGGTTGCAGTTTGGCTCTCGCAAGAGCCTGCTCGAATTCGTTTATTTCGTAACTCAAGCCGAGTCACTGACTCAACGCATTAAGGCTCAGGTGCGCGCTTTCCAGAATGAAGTTCGAATTGGCACTGCCGATCCGAATGAGGAATCACTCCTTCGGTTGGTGGCAGTTGCTTCGACATACGAAGCGCGACTGGATTTGCCTCGAACGATTCAACAATGCGGAATCAACTCTCCGATCGAGACGTTGCGGAGATTCAAGGACGAGTACTTCGTCCGAGAATCGAACAATGGTCGGCTGCTCGATGGCTTTCACGCCATTCGTAGCGGCGTGATAAGCGAGTGTCTGACAGATCCTTCGGTTCTGTCGTGGAGTGAGGTCGCCTGCAAGGCGATACTGGTCATGGAAGAAAGCGATCTTGAAGCATTCCTGTTGTGTGCATTCAGTCGTCAGCATGACGCCGTGCCCGAATTATTGACGGCTCTGGAAACGTTCCAGCCTACTACGTGGGCGGGCATCTGCGGGATCACGAGGTCCCTCATGTGGTTGGGTCTTCGCGAGTACTGGAATGCGAACAGCAATGTTATCGACGAAGCGTTCGAGGAAGCTGCTGGAGGATGGCTCCTCATGCTCGACTGGGATGTTTCACGGGTCCTGGGTGCTCATGGGTGGAATATCTTCGAGAATCTTGGGCCGACCGGAGAAATCGCCGCTGCACGTAGTCGGCAAATTCGCGCCAAGCAAACGGACGTATCAATGGTGTTTGTGCACCTACGCAAGTGGTTGATCTCCCTTCGAGGATTACCCTCTCACCTCACAGGCCAGCATGAATGGATGTCGTTTTCAGAAGTGATGTTCTGGTGTGGCCGTCTTGAAATTGAATTGTCACTTGACTCGGAAATTGACAGCGGTGTGATCTCAACGGCAATTGCGAGTCTTCCACTTTACCTTGTCGGTGATTTCGTGTGCGGCATACGTGAGGCAGTGCCGAACACCATTTCCGCATGGATGGGTACTTGCAGAGATGAAATCATCAAACGACTGCACAATGAAGCGGCCGTCGTAAAGCTGGATGAAAGCGACGATTCCATCGTTGCTCACTTTTTGATTGATTTGGATTCAGAGGCATCACGTTTGAGACGAGCCGATCAGAGCAATGAAACAGCGAAGGCTTCGCTTCATACGCTGACGATCGAGCGGGTGGAATTGCTAAGTCAGCTATTTTCGGGAAAGCAAACGTATGGAGCGGTTGGTTACGGACATCGGCTTTCGATATTTGCGCTTCCATTTGACGAGGCTGAGAAACCGGGTGTCCTTGCGGAAAATCTTTACCCGCGCTGGGCCGTTTTGTTCAACGCGCTGTCCCGTGGACTGTGCGAGCGCCAATTTCGTCCTAACGACTGGAAAGAGTTCTTCAGCAAATTGACCGATTTGCGAGAACGGATTCTCCGTTGCCTTCAGGATCTTCGAGATGCCGTCGCAAAATCGAAACAAAACCCAAACTCCGTATCTATAATCCAGCGCACAGCAGAATGGGATGATTGTTGCAAGGCAATCAATCGCAGGTTGCTTTTTCCAACTAACGCTGTCGATGAATGGGGTTACTTCACAGAGTCCGGGGATTCAAATGAACCTGCGACTTCGCAAGCCCAACGACACGCATCTGCCAGCCGATTTGGCGGACTCCGCATGGCGATAAACGAGTTCATGAGGACTGTTTCCAACTTTCTGAAGCAGGCATTGGGTGCGTTAGTGCTGGTGCCAGCCCTTCGAAGTTCAACGAGCGATGCACAACGAAAACAGATCTTAAATCTGGGACTCCAACTTGATTCAAATGAGAATTCAATTCGACTGTCGGTCATCAATGGTTGTGACGCCTGCGCTGCGGTCAAGCAGCTCCATTCCGCCTTCGACGAAATGGAAAGCCTACACGAGTGGCAGAATTACGAGTTGGAACGGCGTGAGCTACAAGAATACTTTGAAACGATGAGCGACTGGGCATCATTCGTCTTTCCAGCACAAGCACAACGCAACCAAGTCTCGCACGATGGTACGCCGTTCGAATGGGTTCTTCGGCCAATTCGCAATCGCCTCAAGAACAACCTACAAGGCCTCCGCCGTCATCAAATTATCGCCAAGGTTCTTCCCACCACTGTTGAATGGGATGGAAAATCGGGACTTTGGATTCGGGCAAACGTAAAACATCCGATCACCGCAATGAGCGCGCTTGCTCTGATTTGGGAAGCCATCTGGAAGACGTTCGGCAATCAGATGGAAAACCCAGTTCCGTATTGTGCTACGAAACTGATATGGGAAGAAATCGTCATCGTACTCACCGTCAATGATCGTAGTTTTGATCGTCAGGCATATCGACACTTCAAGTTTGCGGCATTTCGGGACGATTGTCCGCTCGAGCAGGTGCAATGGGCTCTCGTCCCCGAACTCGTTCCACTAAATGTCTGGGATCAAATTGAAATCGATTGTTGGCAGGCAACGGACGCGATGAATTCGATGGACATGCTGGCTGCATCTTATTCAGTCTTGCTCCAACACGTCCAACACATGGCCGATTTCGTTCGCATTCCTGACTTAGATGAACAAGGTATGGGCATACTTCAAGAATATTTGAACCGCGAGAGCAAACGAGCCGAGCCAATGCTTCAGGCAACTTTTGACGCAATTGTCGAAGTCATCGACCTGTCATCAAATCTTGGCGACTTGAATGACAGTCCCAATCTCGTGGCCGCACTACAAGCGTTGCTGGAAAATAAAGATGCCGTTAGTCCCCACCGGAACGGACTCGGTCAAACCGGTCGAGCGACGACTCACCGTTTCTCGATCGATGAAGTTGTCGAATGGCGCGACCGGCTGACAAAGGGGTTGGAGATGATCAGCTTGGCGAGACTCTACTGGCTGGCCCATTTGCTCAAATGTTCAGAGCTTTCAATTTAGCAACTGCTGAGTCTTCGCCGCGCTGGACGAGGCTCATGGAAATCGGATTGGGTCATCGACCGCACCCGACTAAAGAAGGCGGCTTTGAAATGTTTCGCAAGCCATTCATAGTCAGGCTAGGCACCGGTGCTAGCGAGTTCTCGAATCCCCAAACGATGTAGCGCCGCCACTTGAACCTCTGAGGATTCGATTGATTCTTCAAGAAAGTCCGCGAAATTCCATCGAGACCGTGCAAATCGAGAAAGCACCGCGCGCCCTCCAAACGCAATCGCCGCCGAGAGCGGAGTTGAATTTGATAGTGTTTCGGCCAGCAATGCGATCCCCACGCCAGCCGCACTCATTGAAGTATTCGCCACAGTATCCACGTAGGCGTCGGAGAAATCCTTCGAACCTTTGTACCAAAGGAATCCGTTGGCGAGCGCATGCAATGAAGCGGCTGCCAACGTGCCGCAGAACAACTCGTCGAACAAGTGACTCAATTCACCTGGACCAATGTTGCTAAGTCCTTCTTCGACAATACTCCCGGCGGCCGCCGCAGTGATCGAGACAGTATGAATTTTGATGTCAATCAACTCTGGGCACCGTTCGGCGATATGACTCTGGATGTCCGCGGC
>Ga0206931_1166_pt2 | contig 19337 bp, 21 predicted proteins | sample Alteio_BWOrgHeat_17_FD_152946 | JGI IMG/M metagenome (GOLD analysis project Ga0206931, IMG submission 152946) | Enriched cells from forest soil in Barre Woods Harvard Forest LTER site, Petersham, Massachusetts, United States -... | ecosystem: Environmental > Terrestrial > Soil > Temperate forest >...
GGTGGTAAATACGGGCTCAATAATGGAGGATGAAAACCAGGTAGGCCTGGCGCATTTTACTGAACACATGAGCTTTAATGGTACCAAAAATTTTGAAAAGCAGGAGTTAGTAAATTTTCTTGAAAAGAGTGGTGTACAGTTTGGGGCAGACCTGAATGCTACAACAGGTTTTGATGAAACGGTATACCAATTGCAATTGCCTACCGATAGTACAGATGTATTTAAAAAAGGTTTTCAAATACTGGAAGACTGGGCGCATAATGTAAGCTTTGACAATACAGAGATTGATAAAGAAAGAGGGGTTGTTATTGAAGAGTGGAGGCTGGGCCTTGGCGCAGGCGAAAGGTTGCGTGCCAAGTATTTTCCTGTTGTTTTAAAAGGCTCAAGATATTCTACACGTTTACCTATTGGTACCAAGCAAAACCTTGACACTTTTCATTATGAAACCATAAAGAAATTTTATAAAGAATGGTACCGCCCTGATATGGAAGCGGTAGTTGTGGTAGGAGATGTGAATGTTGACGAGGTTGAGAAAATGATAAAAGACCATTTTAGCGCAATACCTAAACGCACCCAGGAAAGGCCGCGTATAAAATTTGGTGTGCCAGCCCACGATGATACACGTGTGGCTATTTTAACTGACCCCGAACAACAATACAATATTGTACAGGTATTTTACATGCAGCCATCAATACCTGAAGCCACAACTGACCTGCAATACCGCGCGGGTATAGTAAGAGAGATGTTTAATGCAATGATGAGTGACCGGCTGCAGGAAATTGCCCAAAAGCCCGATGCACCTTTTTTGCAAGGCGCCTGCGATTACAGCAAGTTTATTGGCGATAAAGATGCGCTTACACTTTTTGCAGTGGCGAAAAATGGAGCAAGCGTAACAAAATCAACTGAAGTATTGCTGGCCGAGAATGAAAGGGTTAAAAAGTTTGGGTTTACCCAAACAGAGCTTGACAGGGCAAAAAAGAATAGCTTGTCTAACATGGAGAGCGCTTATAACGAAAGGGACAAAACACGCTCTGGGGACCTGGTAGGAGAACTGATACGCAACTATACTGATGGAGAACCCATACCGGGCATTGAATACGAATATGGGTTATATAAAAAATATCTTGATGGCATTACGCTTAGTGAAGTTAATGCGTTAATAAAACAGTGGATAAAACCTACCGACCGCGATGTAATTGTTATGGCGCCTGAAGCAGACAAAGACAAGCTGATATCTGAGAAAGATATGCTGGCACTGCTTAACAAACCAGTGAGCGATTTAACTGCTTACCAGGATAAAGTAGATAATGCACCGCTGCTTATGCAGCAGCCAACGCCGGGTACCATTAAAAGCGAAAAGAAATATGATGCTATTGGCACAACAGTATTAACGCTTTCAAATGGTGCGAGGGTTATTTTAAAACCAACTGATTTTAAAAATGATGAAATAACCTTTTCTGCTTTAAGCCCGGGTGGAACATCATTATACTCAGTGGAAGATAACCTTTCTGCAAACTATGCGGCCAGCATAGTAAATTTTGGCGGCCTTGGCAGCCATGATATTCAAAGCCTGCAAAAACTGCTGGCTGGCAAACAGGTAAACGTTGCACCCGGCATTACCCCATACAGCCAGGGCTTTACAGGCAGCAGCACACCCAAAGATCTTGAAACAGCCTTCCAGCTGTTATTTGGTTATTTTACAGAGCCAAGAAAAGACAGTGTTATTTTCCAGGTACTGCAGCAGCAATTAACAACATCGCTTACCAATAAAGGTAAAGACCCGGGAAGCGTGTTTGCTGACTCAGTACAATACATAATGACCAGCTACAACCCGCGGCGCAAACCACTGAGCATTGACAGGATTGGTGAAATAAACCTTGATAAAGCATACAACATATATAAAGACAGGTTTGCCGATGCGGACGATTTTATTTTCACTTTTGTGGGCAATTTTACTGTTGATGGAATTAAGCCACTTGTTGAAAAATATATAGCATCTCTGCCAACAAGCGGCAGGCAGGAAAGCTGGAAAGATGTAGGTGTGCGTTACCCCAAAGGAGTGGTTAACAAAATTATTTACAAAGGCCAGGAAAACAAAAGTACTGTTAGACTGAGCTTTACAGGTATGACAACATATAATGAGCTTGAAGCAACACAACTAAGCCAGCTGTGTAAGACACTTGATATAAAACTGCGTGAAGTATTGCGCGAAGACCAGGGTGGCGTTTATGGCGTAGGCGTTGGCGGCAATATTAACCGTGAACCTATAAACAGCTACAGCATTACAATCTCATTCTCCTGCGCTACTGAGAATGTTGATAAGCTTGTGGGCCTGACGATGGACGAAATACACAACCTTAAGCAAAACGGTGCACCACAGGTAAATATTGATAAGGTAACTGCGGAAGATGTACGCGGCCTGGAAACAAGTGTTAAGGAAAATGGTTACTGGAGATTTAACCTTGAACAAAAGCTGTATCATAACGAAGACCCTGCTACTATTTTACAGGAAAGTGACCTAATTAAAAAATTAACCGTTGAAAGAACAAAAGAGTTAGCCAATAAATATTTTGACGAAACTAATGTGGCTAAGCTTATACTTGAACCTGAAACAAAATAGACACATCTATAGTAATTGAAGGCCGCCCCGAAATGGGCGGCTTTTTTTATGGCAGATATTTAATGCAGGACACAGAGTTTCACTGAGTTTTGGATGGAGTTTCACTGAGTTTTTTTGAGAAATGCTGACACACTATTTCCTCTCCAAACGGAATAGGTGGGAGTATAGAGGCAATGCCCTTTTATTTCATAAAGCCATCATACAAAAAAAATCCCGCTGCGTGTTTGCAGCGGGATTATGATTGAAAATAAATAAGACCTAATAATATAAGACCTATAAGGTTTCTAAAACCTTATAGGTCTGCGCCTTTAACTATTTAGGCATGTCGAAGATCTTAGGATCAACTGTACCGTTTACTGTAATTGTTTTGTAAGTTGACGTCATTGAAAACTGGCTGCCAAAAGCCATCTCCATCGAATAGGCTGAAGTAGTACCAAAATCGGTTTTCTTATAGTCAGAAAATGAAATGGTTAATTCAGTGTCGTTACCCATCATGTTCATTGTTCTTACTGCTTTTGAAATGTAGTAAGTTGTTGTGTCGATGTAATAAGTTGTAGCAATACCATCTTTATTGGTAAGCACAATTTTATATGCGCCACCTTCAGTACCCTTAAGCTCAACTTTACTGCCGTGCGCTGCATAGTCTAAAAAAGGGTCAACAAAAAGCTGTGTTTCACTGCCTTTGTATTGGTCATCTGGCATTGCCTGTGCATCAGTACCTCCCTGGAAGGGGTTTATCATCCAGCCACCTTTATCGGTGATGGTTTGTACAAGGTCCTGCCCGTTTATTGAGGTAACGCTTTTGTAACCTTTGCCGGGCACAAGTGTAATAGTAGAAGGGCCGTCATTACCCATTACTGTTACAGAGCCTGTATACACGACTGAAGTTATTTGGTTAAGTTTGTCTTTACCGCCAATGGCATCAAGGTGTTTAGCAATAACATCATCTGCGGTTTGCGCTTTTGCAGCTACGCCGGCTATTACGAGCGCCGCTACTGATAAAAAGGATTTGATCGATTTCATATTATGTGTTTTTGTTTATGAGAAAATGATTGATTTTGATGGTGTTTATTGTTTAAGAAAGTATTAAATGGCAAAGCTGAATTTCATGTGAATTGAACAGTAAAAATAAGGATTATCGGCAAAGGAAGTACATTAAAACAGTATTACTTTTTATCCTGTTTTGCCGGTTAAAGCGGCTATTTCATCACGGTAATTTTCGCCCACCGGCAGTTCAAGCTCACCTATAAATACACTGTTTTTCATTACGGCGGTTATATGCGACACTGAAACAATATATGATTTATGTATTCGTATAAATTCGCCCTGCGGCAGTTCTTCCTCAATACCCTTCATACTAATGCGTGTTACTATTGGCCGTGCTGAACTTTTAAGATGAATTTTTACATAATCTTTCAAACCCTCAATCCAAACAACATCTGCCGTTACAATTTTAAGCAGCTTGTAATCTACATTTACAAAAAAATAACCCTGTGTATTGTTAACCCCTTCTTTCGGTTTTGCAATCTTTAAATCGTGCAGTTCTTTCGCTTTATTACAGGCTTTCATAAACCTGTCGAACGAAACTGGTTTTACCAGGTAATCGAGCACATCAAGGTTAAAGCCCTGCAAAGCAAATTTTTCGTAAGCTGTTATAAGCACTATCATTGGCTTTACAGCAAGGCTTTGTATAAACTGCAGGCCGGTAAGGCCGGGCATTTGTATATCAAGAAAAATAAGGTCAACCGATTGTTTTTCAAGCACTTTTATTGCTTCAAATGCATCCTGGCATTTGGCAACAAGCTGCAGGAATGGCACTTTGCTTATATTGTCTTCAAGCAATTCAAGTGCAAGTTCTTCGTCATCAATGGCAATACATTTAAGCATTAATGCATGTTTATTTGTAACGAAACCAAAAACCAGTTGTCTTTTGCTGTTAACCACAAGTTATGGTTTTTTCCATACAGCAAGCTTAAGCGCCTCTTCACGTTTGTTAAACCAATACCCGACGTTTTATCCTTCACTTCTTTTGATGCTTCGTTGTATTTATTGCGCACCGTAAAGTTAAGTATGTTATTTTCTGCCTTTAGCGTAATATCAATCTGGGCGTCCTCAATCATGCCTGTGCCGTGCTTAAAGGCGTTCTCAACAAAAGGTATCAGCAGCATAGGTTCCAGCTCATAATGCCCCTGCCCAACTTCAAGCGAAACGGAAATTTTTACTTTTTTGCCAAAACGCTGCTGCTGCAGGTCAATATAACTTTGCAGGTATTCAATTTCTTTTTCCAGGGGTACTTTTTCTTCATCCGTTTCATACAGCATATACCGCATAAGTGACGAAAGCTTTATAAGCGATGGTTCCAACTGCTCGCTTTGCTTGCGGGCAAGCGCAACCATATTATTAAGTACGTTAAACATAAAATGCGGGCTTACCTGGCTGCGTAAAAAGGCAAGTTCTGTTTTAAGGTTCTCGTTCTCTTTCTCCTTCGCCAGCTTATCCTGCTCAACCCTGTCCTGCACCATTTGAAAGGCTGTACTGCAGGCAAGTATAAAAAGGTATGTAAAAACGTGCGAACCGGCGAAACGCAGCAGTGAATATTGCGAATCAGGGAACGGGGGGAATAACCAAAAAATAGTACGGTCAATTACAAAAATTACAACCATAACCAGCAGTTGTACCAAAAGGTAATACACCGGCTTTTTTTTGTATATAAATTTTGGAATAAAAACATAAGCGTTCAGGTAAAAAAGGCTTATCCATACCAGCACATTGCCTATAAATATATTGGTAAACTCAAATGCTTTTTGGGCAGACTGCTGTGGATGCGGTTTATCATTATGATATGATGAAAACAGCAAATAAGGTAATGAGAACAGCAATACCCAGGCTATGACATGCAATGCAATCTTGACCCATTTATAAGAGTACCAGGACAATTTCATACTGCCAAAGTAGCAACTAATTTAAATATTTTGGTACGTATGGCAAAATGCTGCGACGAAGGCGGGTATTGTTGAGACGAACGGCTGGGGCGAGGAGTTTAAAATTTGAGGTTTTATGTTGAAAGTTGCAAGCCAACGGCGTAAAAGAAGGTAACGGGAGGTTAAAGCGAGTAGTGAATTTGTGGCCTCGACAGGAATCCCCGTAGGGATATATGTAGCCTGAACACAAATGCACCTCAAAACACCGCTAATTGATTGGTGCTGTTTGGTTGTGATTGGTTGTTGTTGTAACTTAATGAAAATCAATAGTTATGACAATATAGAAAGAGTTAATAATCAAAGGGTTATACAGGGATAGGGACGAATTAAACGCCAAATTATCCGATGTTGAAAAGCTAATAAAGAAGATAAAATCTAATACCTTTTCGCTCAAGTCAAGCCCTGAAATTATACCCGATGCAAAGGTAACAAATACACAGGCTGAAACACCGTTATTATTCCCCTTTAAGGCTGAATTTAAGTTTCAAGTATTAGCTATCATGGATATGATAGGCTGCGCTTGCAAACTGAAAGACTTACAAAACAAATACGAAGAAATTACAGGCTCAAATTATAGTATAAGAGAAACCCTTAGAACACTCAATAAACACAAAGTTATTAAAATGCTCCGCTCAAAAACTAATGGCAGAGGGTTGTATTGGGTGAAAACTGAATGGATTGAGGATAATGGAATAACACTAAAAGCAAAGCATAAATTCTATGGTTTTGACATGGTTTATAAAGAAGATAGTATCGAATTTGCCTGATTTGTGAAACATGCTGTGGAACATCAATTTACATCATGTTTATAACTACATATTGCTATGGTATTAAATAAAATTACATTTGTTATCAACATTTGTGAATAACAATGTACCTTTGCACCCTCAAAATAAAAGTTATATGGAAGAACGTATTTCGCAACTTGAAAAGTTGGCTGGTACTTTAAACCAAGAACTTACTAATATTAAGGAACTGCTTGCTCATTCCCTAACCAAGGTTGATAGTAATTTTAATTCAATTATAGGTCAATTAATAACGTTAAATAAAAAAGTTGATTTCTTAACTAAGAAAGTTGATTTATTAGAGGGAACAACAAATGATGGATTAGGAGATGTAGGTGTAAAACTTGAGAATTTAACAGAAGAAATATCTAAGATTGGCGTAGTTACTCAATATACTGAACAGTTTGAAAACCTGAAAGGGTTTACCTCTAAAAATAACTAACCAAAAAGGCATAAATGTTATGCTTTTTTTAAAAATAGTTAGTTGAAAGTTGCAAACTGATTACAAATACCAGTATCTTTGATATATGAAGGTTGACATTACGTATTTAATGACAATTAAAAACTTCGCTCTAAAAGAACGTGTTACACCTTCATATATTTATAAACTAATTAAAGAGGGCAAAATGATGGCATTTGTTATAGATGATGTTCAGTTTATTGATACACAAAAATTCCCCACAATACCTGTGGCTAATCGTAGATAGCAAAGCTATATTTTTTTCTCTTATTAGTTGAAAGTTATAAACTATAAGCAAATAGGAATTAACAGATTTACAATTAAAGAATTTAAGGAATTGTATCCGAATGATGACACGTGTTTAGATAAGATATTTGAATTGCGTTTTAGTAACCTTGTTTGCCCTAAATGCGAAAGTGATAATAGTTTACCCGCGTTAAGAATAGGCGGTCTTATCAGTGCCCTAATTGCAGTTTTCAAGTATACCCAACAAAGGACGCCATATTTGAGAAAAGCACAACACCACTTACATACTGGTTTACCGCTATCTATATGCAGGCTATTACACGTAATGGTGTTTCAGCCAAAGAACTTGAAAGGACTTTGAATGTATGCTATAAGACCGCTTTACGCCTGGCACACCAAATTAAAATACTTATGGCAGATAAACAGTTAGGCAAATTGACCGGAACTGTGCAAATAGATGAAAGCTACTTTGGTATGAAGATGGTTAATAAGCACCGTAAAGAGCGGGCTGAAATGGCAGAACAAGGTATTAGCACAAATGATAACAAAACGGGCGTAATGGGCATTATTACCAACGAGAAAAAGATTAAGTTTGAGGTAATGGACGATACCAAAACATTTAAAGAAAGGGTAAAGAAGCATGTTGATAAAAAGCCACTATTGTAACAGATAGCCATTTAGGTTATAAAGGCTTAGATATAAACTTCGTTAAGCATGAAGTTATAAACCATTTAGCTAATGAATTTAAACGCGGGGAATACACAACGAATGGGATTGGGAACGCCTGGAGCAATTTAAAGAGGATAATTAAAGGCACACACATACACACGTTAGCACTAAGCATTTACAGAAATATGTGGATGAAGTTGCTTTTAGGCTTATGAACAAGGATAAACAGGATAGTATGTTTGATACTATTTTAAGCCACGTTGTTTAGGTGTAGCCGCTTTTTTGAGGATAGTATCAAATGTTTTTTTGTCCCCTTGTATATTCACCGCTTTGCCTTTCAACACCCGTTCAGCATTTGCGGTCAATTCATCAATAGTTAATATTTTTTATTTGCCACACCGCAAAATTATGGTTTGGGCTTTTTTTCGGCAACTATTTTTTCAAGTTCAATCCTTATATAGTCACTCAAGTTTCTTTTCTCATTGTCGGCAAGATGCTGCAAATCTTTCTTCGTTTCAGCACTTATTCTAATGCTAAATTTTACATCTTTTTTAGCAGGTTTCATAATTTGTAAAACGCAAATGTCGGACATTGACAGACAATGTCCGACATTTATTTTTGGTAGATATTCTAAGTTATCCTACTTTTGAAGCCATAAACAGAAAAGGCGTAACTTTCGTTTCGCCCAGTTGTCGAGGCTGTTTTTTCTGTATTAGACATTGGCGGTGCTTTATTCACTTAAACTACAGCCAATTCACCAGTGCCAGCAGGATTCAAACCTGCAATCTCCGTTATTAGCTACAATGCCCAATAATTTACCAGCTTACCGGCTGGTTTTTTATTTTATGCCTCTTTGAGGCTGTATTTATTCTTTTTGCCATATTGTTTTGCGTTAATCCATCCCATTCTATACATTTTTGATAGCTTATTAACCGCCGAATTTTTAATTGTTTTTACTGATGTATCCGGCTCGTATTTCAAAACTGTCCTAATCACATCGTCAACAAAACCGCTCCCCAATTCGCGTAATATGAAAAGATATCGTTGTTCCCATGTATTATTATTCTTATCATAGGTGGAAGGAATTGAAGGCATTTTCTTTGAACTGCCTCTCGGCCTCCTGCCTTTAGTTACTACACTATTATTACCTTTATTAGTAGTAATTGTATTGCTTATAGGCGTATTATTATCTGTCCCGTATTTTTGCCTAAGCCTTTGAATATCCTCTAAATCCTTTTTCATTTCCTCTATTTTAGAGTTAATGAGTAATTCCGCATCCTCCAAAAAGGTATTATTTTTATTTAGGCTAACCATACTCTTTTATTTATTAATACAAATATACTAAGTAAGAGTATGGTTTTTAGTATAAAAAGATATATTTAATATTTGTTAATGTATATAAGATAGTGAGAGTGTACATTATAGCGCTAAAATAAGATATCAACATACTGTTAAAATCTATTTTTTGCATTAAGGTGCTATTGTTATGATAAATCAAGTTAAATACTCATCAACAAACCCGCAAAGTATTTGTATATCGTCAGTAGTGAAATGCGATTTATTGGCCGTCCGACTAAATAAGGCAGGCCCGTCCGGCCGGCGTGGTCCGGGCGGGCATTGTACTATTGGCCAATTCTTGTTAACCGAACCGCAGTTGTTGCTTAGTGGCCTCGACAGGAATCGAACCTGTATCTGGAGCTTCGGAAACTCTTATACTATCCATTGTACTACGGGGCCAAACGGTTGCAAAAGTAGCAGATTGGCAGGTGCTAAACAAATTGCATAATGGCCACGCGTTTATATGATTTCGTGCGGCAGTGATTTGTAATAGAGAAAAATAATTTAAAAAAACTTTCGAAAAAAGTGAGACAAAACACCTGTTTTTATATATATGTATGGAGATCTTTGATCAGACGGAAAATTGATTACATATTGAAAAAAGGGGGTGTGTGTTAATGAAGACTGGACTTATAGTATAAGCGCAAAATCGTTTCGGATAACTTTTTAAAACGTTACGGCAAACTTTCAAACAGTTTTGAAAAAAGGCATTTAAAGGCTGTTTTAGAGGCATTTAAGCGCCACAAAAAACCCCGGCTAAGACTAACCAGGGCGCTAACCAGCACATGAAAAAAATTATATTCTGAACAAGAAATAAAAGTGAACGGTTACACCGCCGCTGCCTATTACAACCGGTGTTTGTATGCGTACTTCGCCATCGCTTTGGTTTATAATCAAAGGGAACATATTACCAGTTCCATTATCCTCAAAAGCCGTTCCCGTAACATAGGTAATGCCAGCTGCGGGTATATAGCCTGCTGGCAGGGTAAACAAGTGGCTTAAATCGCCAACGGAATAATTCTTTAACGTAAGGTTTCCCTGTATCTCCACAAATCCCAATGTGTCTTTTCTAAACCGCAGGGTATTAATAGTAACCTTTGTATTATCAATAAGCGCTGGCTGGCCACCGGTATTAACATTGCGCCATGCTTCAGGTGCGCCCACCGGCGTACCAATGCCCAGCACATCTTTGTAGGTAGTTGCCCCGGCGCTGGTAAAGTGTAAATAATCAACGCCTGCACCAGGTGCAGCGGTTTGGAAAGCCCCTGACGTTGTGATATAAATATTTTTGCTGTTGCCATCCCCGTATAACGCATTGGTGGCGGCTTTGGAAAGGATAATATAACCGGGCAAGGTTTGCGCAGTTACTCCTGCAAAGGGCGCAAACTGGTAAACGCCGTCAGGGTCTTTCATAAACACTATGCCTGCGGATATATCGTATTTTGTTGGGTCGCCTACATTAACCGTTACTATGCACCCGCTCCATATACATGCTGTAGCATACTGGCTTAAAAGGCTTTCAGTAATTTTATATTGCTCGTTCTGAATATCTAAAAAATACTGGCCAAACCATTTTTTCTTTCCTAAAAGTTGTACGTGTTTAAGCATAATTAAAAAGTTTGAACGTCAAATGATTTATGCGCCATATTATATAAACGCACTATAGCTGTTACCTGGTTAACGTCTACCGCGGTGGGCACCATTACCCTGAAATCAACCGGCAAATCGCTGCTGCTTTCACCGCTGGTTAATGCAATGGTGTAATCTCCGTCTGGCTCGTCTGCAATATCAAGGCCCATTAATACCGGCGTGTCTTCACTGTCATCATAGGGAACATAAATGCCATCATCCACAGCATCTACTATAAGTATGCGCTGCAATGCTGCATCAAATTTGTAATTGAGATACCATTGCAGTATGCCCGTTTCGCCGGTTACTGTGGCCCGCACGATCATATCATCACGCCATGTATAAAATGCCAGTTCGTTTGTGTAATACGGGTATAGCAGCCCCTGTAGCCAGCCTATACGTTTTTGCTGCCGCTTTTTTGGCGGCAGGTAAAGTATAATAAGGTTTAAAACGCCTATGGTTATCTTTCTTATCATTGCGGTGTAAGGATTAAGCTGCTTGTGTTATCCCAATTAAAGTAACCTGCCTCAAGCACGTACCCCAATGTTATAGCAGTTGCCATGCCCCCGCTTGGTGTGCCCGTAAGCGTAGTAACGGCAAGCGCAACAACACCCGGCACGGATTTTATAATTCCCTCGAATGTGCTTTTGTAAAATGTGGGGTCAAAGCCGTATGTTGTGCGGAATAAATCTAAAGCTGCCAATATACCAGCCTGCACGTTTGCCTCTGCAAATTCCGGGTTGTAAATAATATCAACAGCATACTTTATAACGTCAGGGTCTTGACTTACAATAAGCAATTTTGTGCCCGCTATTTTACGTACCCGCATGTAATCTGCAAAGCCCAATTTTTGGTCGTCAGGCAGCTTTGCTAAAACATTGCTAACAATGGTAGCAACTTTTATTACAAGTGTTACAGCGCCGGTGTCACCGTCTACGCTTTCACTTACTGCCGCAACCTTTACAACCTGCTTTGTGGCATCAACAGCGGCATAGTAAAAAACGCCCGGAGATTGAATAAGCAGGTTATCACCAAACTGAAACTCTAAAGCCTTTAAAGCATACCAGCTAAGGCTACCCAGCTGCTTTGTATCTATGTATGCCTGAACATCTGCCTTATATATATCCATTACCGTTTCAAAAGTAAAATCAATGGCCGCTGCTGTATCGCGCCAAAGCTTCCACTCCGCCACCTGGCTTGCAGACAATACAACACCCAATGGGTTTAGGTTTGCATTTAACTGCGCACTTATATTTGCCTGTATTGTTGCTATGTCTGTTGCCATTGGTATTTTAATTTATTATCACCCAACCTATGCTGCTTGCATCGCTGCCGTTAGATGATGTTATAACGAATGATGTACCGGCTGTTTTGGTGCTTATGTATGGCGTGCCACATGACGAGCAACCCTGGTAAGTAAGCATAATGATACTGCTTGCTGTAACTGCTGTTGTACTGACCGTTACGGTGCCCGCGCTTAGTGTTGCAGTGCCTGTGCTTGCATTTGTGCCGGTGGTTATATTTATTTTTTTTGTAAGCGCAAGCGTGAGGTTGCCTGTTGGCGTTAAATCCCCCAGCCCCCATGTACCTGGTGCGCCCGCTGTATAGGTTACGCCGTTTGCGACCGCTGGCGAACCTAATGTAAAGTCTGTACCATTATGAAACAGCATTTGGCCTGAACTGCCTGAAGCATCGTTATATATTGCAAAACGCCTTATGCCTGTATTATACCCTTTATAAACGCCGTTATTATTCCACAGATAGCCACTTTTTTGATTTGATGAAGGGTCGCCGCCCGAAACCATATATAAGCTTGGTAACAATGAATTTGAAGCAGGGCAATAAATACCATTATTGGCCACGCCAAACCCCCAACTACGGGTAAATGTTGCATTGGGCCCCGCTGTAACGTTGTTATTAACACCCCAATTAATTATGTCAGTTACCGTATCTGCAACTGCAAAGGCAAGCGTGTTACCAGCAAAATTGTTCATTATCCTCATAGCCTGCGTTCCACCCGTAGCAGATGTATCAGTTGATGTGCCGCCAGTAAAACTAAATCGTGGTCCTGTAGTTGTAAAAGAGCCGGAGCGCGTAGCAAAGCCAGGGAAAGTTATGCCCCCAGTTTGCGGGAATATCATTTTTGTTTGAATATTGTCTGTTAAATCCCTGCTGCCGAAATTTAGAGCAACAGCAGTATTACCGCTTGCTACGGTTGCGCTGCCAGTTGTAGCGGCAATCTGCGCAACGTTTATAGGCGATAAGGCCGGATTTGGTGCACGGAAATTTAACTGCCATCCATTTACAGATGTTCCAAGTTGTGCAGGAGAGGTTTGAGTACCACCGTATCTATCCAGGTTGTGAGATACCACGCTGCCTGAAGATGTACTATAATCTTGCTGCAAAATTGTGTTGCTTTGTGCCAAGCCGCTTGCATCTACAAACGTAGGGCTACCACTTTGCATATCAAACACAATGGTGGGATTAGTAAGGTTACTTTTTTGAAGGGTTAGCGTAGGGCCAAATTTTATATTCGTATAAACAGTATCCGCCCCCACAACATTGCTGTAAATTCTAAAACCATTTGTGTCAAGACGGTTTTTAGCGTAATCGTCAAGCCAACCTTTACCCCAGCCCATTGCCACTCCTATTGCACCGTCATAACCAGCTTTAGTATTGCCGGGGGCTGAATAGTGTATGCCATCGCTTCTTAATAACCCGTTGGTTGTTGTAAACAGGGCAGCATCCCGGTAAACTATTTTCGTAAGGCTATCGCTCGCTGCAAAAATTTCTTGCTGTTGTCTTATTATAGCACTATGGCTTGTATCAACCGCCCCCACACGTATGCCTGTCCGCCACATATAGAACGGAACATTTCCATATTTTGTATGAAGTCCCGTTTGCACCATATAAGATAAGGCGTTGTAATAATCAGATGCAGTTTCCAGTGAGCCCATCCAAACAGCATCTTGCTCACCCTGTATCCATAAAATACCCGTTAAGCGGGGTGCGTAACCATACTGTTTAGCAGTTACCAGCGCACTATCTATCATTGCCGTAGCACTGTCATACAACGTACCTCGGTTGCTTGGTCTAATATCCCAGCTTCCCGTTAAGTACCTTGCTGCATAAACCATTGAAGAGCCACCCAACGCACATTGCACAAAGCATATCTTGTGTCCGGTCATGCGGTAATACTCCAAAGCAAAAGGCCGCCACGGGCCTAACATGTTGTTTGTTACCGGGACAATAGTTCCCCCACTTACCCATAAATATGCAATACCCGTATCTAATATGGGTAGCAAACTATCGGCAGCAACAGGTGCATAATTAGGGTTTGCGATGCTTTGCCCTAAGATTGGGAACATATCTATAGGGTTGTAATAGCTGCCGGGTTTAAGACCGAGGCTATCGGCATTGCTTACGTGCCCGTATTTAATATCATACAAGTTAGCAGACGTGTCATTACGTCCAGTCAACGGAACCATCAAACTCCCATCAGCCGTGCCGCTTGCATCGCCATGAACGGTTACATGCTTAGAGCCATCCCCGTTTTGAAATGTGTAGTTTTTAAAATTAGGGATGATATTACTGAAATCTACTAACGTGCCAACCGCAAAGGCATAACTGCCATAAAATGTTAACCCATAAAAATTGAATGAATTGTTAATTGCAGTTCCGGTAAGATTAATATGCGGGGAGGTTGCTGAAATTAAACCGTGCGTACTGTCGACAACCAGGTTGTTATTGCCATCATGCTGGCCGATGTTTGTGTACATGCCACCTGCAATAAGTGCTGTATCATCCCCCAGATTAATGCGGGTTTTGTTTCCGTTTGTATAAACGTTGCCGTTATTTAATACCCGTTGCAGGTCAACCTTATAAGCCGTATCGCTTAGCTGTGTTGGTGTTACATACTTACCCAAACTGTCAGCAACATTAACAGGCGTAAACCCTAAAAAATGCTGCATTATGGTGTAATAGGTATGGCCACCCTTTTTAAAAAATACACTGTCGCCATGCGAGTAAACCGTATCAACGCTATTCCTCAAATATTGCGGCAGTATATTAAGCTGGCCGTTTAAAATGCGGTTAAGCTTGTCGGCGGTTATTTGCCTGGCATTGTTGGCAACTATATCTGTGTTTATTGCAAGCCGCTCCTCTGCGCTGTCTGTAATAACGGTTTGTGCATGCAGCCTTGTGCTAAGTATTAAAATCAAAATTAAAGTCCGTGTTAAATTCGCCAGTGTTCGTTGCATATTGTAAGTTGTATGTTTGAAATTGTTTACCATTTATCTGCCTTAACACCTTTTTGTTTGCAGCATTATTTTCTATATCGAATAAAAAAATATTTCCGGGTGTAAGTGGCGCGCTTAAATCAAAATCAGCCTGCACGTTGTCGGTTATAAATTGTGCCAGGGCAAATGCACCATAGCTTTGCGCAATAACATCAAACAGGCTTTGTTTTTTTATAATAGTGCCAGTTGTCATTTATAAGGCGCATTTATGGTTAATGTTTCTGTTACCTCATCCCACGCCAGCAACTGCACATTCATGCCATCCTTGCTAAGCTGTAGCCTTGCCACACGCATCATTTCGTTTATGTCGTCATCATCGCCCTTTAAATAATCAGTAAGGCCAGCACCAACGTCCGGCGAAGCTTTATAGTCACCGGCATGCGATACCAAAATATCTTTTTGGTGCTGGTTGGTGCTTTCACCATAGCTTAGGTCGCCGTTGGTAAAATCTATATCGCCCGTAGTGTCAAAAAGTATATCTGTTGGCATTACTGTGTTATTGCTGTGTTTTCAATATCCGCGTTTACCGTTTCTGTTAATGTTTCTCCTGCCCATGTGGCCGTTAGCGCTTTCAGCGCCGCGCCACCATCACCCGTTACCGGCACCCATGTTGTAAAAACTGTTTTAATGGTGTTTAAATCGGCTTCAATCTTATTAAGCTGTTCTTTTACGCCATCCCTTAAAACAAGGCCGCCATGCGTGCCGCCGTTAAGTTGTATCAATGTATCCGCGTTTATAATAACCTTGTTTATTTTGCCCGGCATAACCATAATCCATTGGTCGCTGTCTTCAACCTTACCAATATAAATCCTGCTGTTAATGGCAGGCTCAAAAACTACGTACCCGCTGCCGCCCTGTATGCTATTGTATAAAACCTGCGGCATATCGTTATCCAAATCATCTATACAATCACATAAAAAGTTTTCTTCGTCTACACTTACCACTGTTACAGGCTTAATAATATCGGGGCCGTGACTTTCTGCAATCGCTTTAAGCCCATCTTGTATTTTTCTTTCGTATAAATCATTTGCCATGTTATGCTACTTTTATGCTTATACCTCCTATACGCCAATAACCGCCAGTGCCGTACCTTACTTCTACGCTGTCTAATACATAGTGTCCTGCGCGTTCGGGGTATCTGTCATCACGTAAATCAACTGTCCAGGCATGCTGGTAATATGGAAATCCCAAGCAGGTAATTTTTCCCTCATAACCTGAATATTGCTTATCCTTAAGCATTTTATCAGCCATTGCCTGCAAGGTTTTTTGGTCTGTAACAATGTGTGTTTTAACCTTTAAAATATTTGTGCTTTTACCGGCAGTTACGGTTATCTTAGTGCCATCGTTTTTTACACCTGTAAGCATTATCTCAATTGCCCCATCGTCAGCGATGCGTTGTTTAAGCTGATTATCCCTAACTACATTCCACCCAAGCTTGAGTATTACATTGCCTTTATAAGCGGTATATTCAAGACCAGCAAACAACTCATTGCCACTAAAAAAAATAGTTACTAAAAGCTTTTTTTTCAATTGTTCCAAAACCTCTGCACCAGTAACATTATTTATGTCAAATTTTTCAACAGGCACATCTGGTGTTGCAGGGGAAAGAACTATATCAGTGCCTTGAATTATATATTGTAAAAGCGTTTTTAAGTTTGTATTGACAAATGATTTATAAGGCAATGGTTGCCTAAGCAGGTATACATAACCTTCACATTCAATTTCCACGGGTGTGTTAAAATTCACACGCCTTACATACCCGACAAACTCATCATTATACCTTCCATTCCAACCTAATTGAATTATAACCTTATCACCCTCTTTAAACAACATATTTGCCTTTAATGCAGCCCCTTCAGTTTGAGGTATACCAACCTGCTTAAGCCTGTAGTCTGTGGGTACCTGTAATGTGCAGGTATCTACAAATGAATGAATGCTTTTACTAATCTTCACTTCGTGAACGCCTGCAAATTTGTATTTGCCAATTTGTATTTTGCTGTTTATCCAAAACCCCATTATTCTGCTATTTCAACTGTTTGTATAAAATCTGTTTTTATCTCCATTTCATAAGGCTTATAAGCTATTTCTTTACCTCCCGTAGGCAAAAAGCGCAGCCGCATTATTATTACACTTGTTGATACATTACCGGCATCATCCTGCAATAAAATATCACTAATGGCATTTTGCATCACCAGGCTACGTTTAGCTATAAAAAGGCTGTTAAGCAACGCAATTTCCAATTCAGGAAACTTACCGTCAGGCCGGTGAATGATGCCCCTTATGCTAAACTTTATATCTCCATTGCTGATAATTAGATTAGCATCGCCCCGCTGTTCAGTAAGATTTACAAAAACACCGCTTTTATCCAAATCTGGTGTTATAATAGGGAAAGGCAAGTAGTTGCCGTCAAGTATAACGGGAAGAGAATAATCACGACCGAATATATCAGTAGCCATTAATGGTGCACCCGTTAATGTTTGTTGCCCTATATCTGTTTTCGCGGGTATCACAAAGCTTCCGGCACGCTGCTGCTGCGGGTTAATAGCACGCGCAGGAACGTGGTATGTTTCAGGCGGGTTATAGCCAAATGCTTGCCTGAAAGCATCTTTTATATTAAAGTTCTCAAATTGCCTGTCCATACTTTAGTTATTTGCTAACCCGGCGGCGCTGTTTACAATTCTTAAAAAATGTTCTGTCATTTTTTGCTCTAACTCATCGTAGCCCTCTTTAGCTGTAATGGCTTTGCTGTTAAAGTTTTCAATAAACGACCTTATGTTTATGGTAATGGTGCGCTGGCCACTCATGGCGCTTTCTGTGCCGCCTGTAAGGGTAGAAAGGTCATCACTGCCACCTGCGCCGGTGCCGGTAGCTTTGCCCGTACCAGGCACAGTATCGTTTATGCCCATTATTTTATTAAACCGTGCCTGCGCTGCATTAAATTCATTAAAACCGCCCTTATGCGCGGCCATATTGGCAAGGGCATCTTTGTTTTGCTCTATGTATGCCACCAAATTATTTAAATCATCCTCCTGGTAGCTTCTTTGAATATTTACTGAACCGCCCGGCCCCGCAATGCTTTTTGTATATTTTGTAACATGGCCGGACGCTATCATTGAGCGTATCTTATTTTGCACCGCAATCTGTGCCTGCCCTGCACTCATGCCATCCGTATTAACGCCATACTTGCCAGCCAAATCCGCAACAAGGCTGGTAGCGTTGCCATGCGTTTTTTCAAGTTTGCTTTGCGCATCACCGTATGCGGTAAGGTCATCCGCATATTTTTCTCTAAGCTTTAATATGCCCGATGCCATATACCTTTTATTGTTATAGGCATCAAGGGCGGGCATAAGTTTTGTTAAGGCATCTTTCTCATTATCTATGCCTTTAACAATATCAGGGTAGTTGGCTTTTAACTCATCAAATATTTGCTTGCGGCGGTCGTTGGTTATGTTGCTTAATCCTAACTCAACGCGCAATGCACGAAGGTGTTCCGACTGCTTGTCAAACTCCATGCTTTCTGTTGCCTTGCCTGCATTTAAAATCTTTGTCGCAAAGTCCATAAGCCCTTTCGCAATGGGTGAAAGGCTTTCACCGAAGTTGCGCATTTTGGTATGCACCAAATCCATAAAGGTGCTCCACTTGCCGCCAAGCGTTTCACTTTGCTCTTTCATCATATCGTGAAACTTACCACCGTTGCCGGTTGCATGCTCAAAGGCTTTGTCAACCATTGCAATGGTAATACCGCCTTTCTCCATTATCTTATCAAGGTCGGCCATGCTGCGGCCTGTCATTATGCTAAGCTCATGCACCGGGTTAAAGCCGTTGTTAACCATTTCCATAACATCACGGCCCATTAAATGCCCCTGCCCAACGGTTTCACCATAAGCATGCGCAAGGCCCTGCAATGCACCTTTGCTATCGTCCTGCGCACTGGCTATATCGCCAATGTTTTTAAGCATTGGCATTACCCTGTTCTGGCCTAAACCAAAAGCCATCATTTGTTTTGCGGCACGTCCCAAATCAGCGCTTTCATAAGGCGTTACATCGGCCATAGCCTACAACTGGTTTATCATGGCATTACCTGCATACTTGCTGCCGGTAAGCACCTTAAAGGCAATCTGCCTGTTCTCTAATTGTGCGGCTTGTTCAAGGCTGTTTTTTGTAAAAGATATAGCGGCAATACCAGCAGCAACAGCGGCCATCTTGCCCCAACTGCCTAACATGCCCATAATGCCACCACCGCCTGCGCCACTGCCGCCTGCAAGGCCACCACCTGCCTTACGGTTAAGGCTGTCCAGTTGGTTTTCAAGT
>Ga0206931_1151_pt2 | contig 19136 bp, 19 predicted proteins | sample Alteio_BWOrgHeat_17_FD_152946 | JGI IMG/M metagenome (GOLD analysis project Ga0206931, IMG submission 152946) | Enriched cells from forest soil in Barre Woods Harvard Forest LTER site, Petersham, Massachusetts, United States -... | ecosystem: Environmental > Terrestrial > Soil > Temperate forest >...
GGCTTGCGTGGTGTAAAACGTATGTAATAGCTTTCGCTGTCAATTGATTTTCGTACGCCATCAATCCAGCCAAAACAAAGCGCTTCGTCAACGCTTTGTGGCCATGTTATACTTTCTTTGCCGGATGTTGTTTTATAAAAACCTACATACAACTCCTTTTCAGCAGCATGATGCTTTTCCAGCCATTTTCTAAAGCCACTTTGTTTTGCAAAAAATGTCGGTTGCATAAATTATTTGGTTATACTTCAACAGTTTGCAGCATCTCCCCTGCAATTACATTAAAATCCTGTTCAGCAATTTCAAAAAAACCAAACCGGAAAGGATATCCCCATTGTTTTTTATTTTGAATAAATTCAAGTCTCTCTACCAATGGGATAATCGCTACCTCACTGCAAGCATAATACGTAATGTTCCTGCGAAATGGCTTAAAATCCCTGCTCATTTCAAATTGGTACACAACCTCGTCTTTAACCCTGCCAATTGCTGTGAATTTCTGATATTTTTCTCCACTGCCAAAATGTTCCTTGGACGAATAAATAATTACCCAATCGCCCGGTTTCATGCGCTTAAGAGGTGCTTCTTTTCCATGGCACGCTTGTGCAACGCCTTCACTTGTTCCACGTTGTGCATGGTCTTTCGACGCAACAATTATCCAATATTTTTCCTGGATCATTTTTTTTAATTAATAAAGTTGCTTAATATAAAAATTACCGCCATGTGTGCCCAAACAATAATGGGCGTCATCATTTGTTTTTTGCCATCGTTATTTTTTGTATGTGTATAAATAGCCCCGGCGAGGATGATGCAGAAGAAAATAAAGCAGGCATACCGGGTGGCTGTAAAAAGCAGGGAAGTTAATGCCGCAATCTCCCCCAAACCCAAAAAGCGCATAGAAGCCGTTGAATAGCCCCATCGGGTAAAGTCGGCCAGTTTTCGTGGCTCGGCGAATAGTTTTTGAAATCCAAACAGGTAACCCGGAATAACAAAGGCCGCTACAAGAAGCCAATAAACAATAGTGATGATAATTTTTTTTTGCATGATGGTTGGTTTTTTTTGATTGTGATGCAAACTAAATTGGCTGGGTGACAGCCTTATGTCAGCAGGTTTGCGAAACCTTAAAAATTATTTTAGCGATAATTACAAATACAATGGCGAAATTTGAGAGTGAAAGGTTGGCAGATGCTTAAATCTTTAAAAATTAACCGTTTATCCAATTTTCACAACTATAATCCCGTTATTTTTGTTTCTTAAACTAACAATTGTTAGCAATGGACTTTACAATAAATGAATTAACGCAACAGATAGCACAAACAGTACGTGATTTTGCAAACCAGTATATACGACCGCATTTAATGGATTGGGATGAGAGCCAGGAATTTCCCCTGCATATATTTAAAGAATTGGGTAAGCTGGGGATGATGGGGGTTTTGGTGCCTGAAAAATACGGCGGGTCGGGCTTATCGTATTTTGAGTATAAGACTGTAGTGGAAGAGGTAGCGAAAGTTTGCGGGTCAATCGGGTTGAGCGTAGCTGCCCATAACTCGCTTTGTACCAACCATATATTGAGTTTTGGTAATGAAGAGCAGAAACAAAAATACCTGCCCAAACTGGCAACCTGCGAATGGCTCGGGGCCTGGGGCTTAACAGAAGCAGGCACCGGGAGCGATGCCGGTAATATGAAATGCACTGCGGTAAAGGATGGCAATAACTGGATATTAAATGGCGCCAAGAGCTGGATAACTCATGGAAAAAGTGGCGATGTGGCAGTAGTTGTTGCAAGAACGGGAGAGCCCAGAACTAGAAATAACAGCACCACCTTTGTTGTTGAAAGAGGCACAGCTGGTTTTAAAGCAGGTAAAAAGGAAAATAAGCTGGGAATGCGCGCAAGCGAAACAGCAGAAATGCTTTTTGAGGATTGTGTTATTCCTGATGAAAACCGCCTTGGCGAAGTTGGGGATGGATTTAAACAGGCTATGAAAGTGCTGGACGGTGGCAGAATATCAATCGCCTCGTTATCGCTTGGCATTGCTAAAGGCGCTTTTGAGGCAGCAACGCAATACAGTAAGCAACGGCACCAGTTTGACCAGCCTATCTCAAATTTCCAGGGTATTAGTTTTAAGCTGGCAGATATGGCTACTGAGATTGAAGCGGCAGACCTGCTTACTTTACAAGCTTGTTATAAAAAAAATGAAGGCCTGCCTGTAACAAAAGAAGCAGCTATGGCGAAATATTACGCCAGCGAAGTAGCTGTAAGAACCGCAACTGATGCAGTGCAAATTTTTGGCGGCTATGGTTATACAAAAGACTTCCCGGTTGAGAAATTTTATCGTGATGCAAAACTGTGCACCATTGGCGAGGGGACATCTGAAATTCAAAAAATAGTTATTGCAAGGGAGAGCCTGGCTGGGTAAGCAGCTTTGGTTAACTATTGGTTGTAACAAGCAGAAACAGTAAATTTGTTTTAAACAATTTTTTATGGGCACTATTGAAATGAGGCAGAAACTGCATGACTATATTGAAGCGGCAGAGGACAGAAAAATAGAAGCTATTTATACAATGGTGGAAGATGAAATTGAAGAAGCTTACAACCATTGGGAAGACGAGGAATTTGTTGAGGAATTGGTTAAAGAAGAAGAAGCATATTTAAGTGGTGTTGCAAAAACATATTCTTTTGAAGAAGTAAACACTCTGGTTGACGAAACTATTAAAAAAGCAGGAAAAAATAACAGTGCACAGCGTTAGATTTTCCGAACGGGCAATCAGGGAACTTGCAGGCGCCGTAACCTGGTATGAAGGCAATAGAGAGGGCTTAGGTCTGCAGTTTAAGCAAGCTATTGACAACAAAATTGGTTTAATTGGCCAGTTTCCGAAAAGGTACCCGAAACGAAAAAGAAATTTTAGAGAGACCCCCTTAAAGAGATTCCCATATCTTATTGTTTATAGTTTTTATGAGAACGAAGGGGCTATCGTGATAAACTCAATTTTTCATACCAGCAGGCAACCTTCAAAAAAATATAAAGCCAAATAAAAAAGCGGCGCACTTGCACCGCTTTTTAAATAACACACATCCAATATAGTTAAGCAACCTTAAGCATACTGAGCTTGCTTTTATTTAATTTCTTTTCGGCATAGTCTAACGTAACATGTAATTCTTTTACACCGCTGCCTGGTAGTTCAAACATCGCATCGGTTAAAATATGCTCACATATACTTCTCAGGCCCCTTGCACCAAGTTTAAATTCAATAGCCTTTTGCACCATAAAATTATAAACAGATTCGTCAATTTTTAGCTGTATCCCTTCAATATCAAACAAACGGTTATATTGTTTGATAAGGCTGTTTTTAGGCACAGTTAAAATAGAGCGCAAAGTTTCTGTATCAAGCGGGTCAAGATGGGTTACTACAGGTAAACGTCCTAACAGTTCGGGTATTAAGCCAAAGCTTTTTAAATCTGTGGCATTAATAAACTGCAGCATGTTTTTCTTCTGTAGTTCCTGCTCGCTCTTATTTACATTAAAACCAATTGCGTTCGTATTAACTCGGCGGGCAATCACTTTATCAATGCCATCAAATGCACCACCGCATATAAACAATATATTGCTGGTGTTTATCTTGATCATTTTCTGCTCTGGGTGCTTACGGCCACCCTGCGGGGGCACCAAAACCTCAGTACCTTCCAGCATTTTTAGCAAACCCTGCTGCACACCTTCGCCACTTACATCACGGGTAATAGACGGATTATCGCCTTTACGGGCAATTTTATCTATTTCGTCAACATAAACAATACCCTTTTCTGCAGCGGCAATATCATAATTACATACCTGCAGCAAACGGGTAAGCATACTTTCAACATCCTCGCCCACATAACCAGCTTCTGTAAATACTGTTGCATCCACAATAGCAAATGGCACATTCAGCAACTTGGCAATGGTTTTTGCCAGCAACGTTTTACCTGTACCCGTCTCACCAACCATGATAATGTTGCTTTTTTCAATTTCAACATCATCATTCTGCAGCTTTTGTGTAATACGTTTATAGTGATTATATACCGCAACCGATAATATCTTTTTAGCATCGTCCTGGCCAATAACATATTGATCAAGAAAATCTTTGATTTCCAGCGGCTTACGAATATTAAAACGGTATTGAGAATTTTGCTGCTCCTGCCTTTGCTGCAACTCCTGCACAATTATCTCTTGTGCATGCTCAACACAATTCTCACATATATGACCTTCCTGCCCGGCTATGAGTATTTTAACCTCATCACGGCTTCTGCCACAAAATGAACAATGAAGGTTTGACTGTTTGGCCATAGTAATTCTTAAATTTTCGCCCCTCAAACAGGTAACAGATTCAATAAATAATCTGTAAAGGTACTAAAACCTTTACATTGTGGGCCGTTTTAAATGAAATTTTAACGCGCGGCTAAACTACAGTTTAGTGCTTATTTTATCTACAATGCCGTATTTAACGGCCTCTTGCGCGTCCATCCAATAGTCGCGGTCAAAATCTTTTAATATTTGTTCAACAGTTTTACCGCAATTTTCTGCAAGTATCTGGGCGCCTATTAACTTGGTCTTTTCCATTTGTATTGCCTGTATCTCAATATCGGCAGAGGTTGCCTGGTAGTAACCACCTATGCTGGGCTGGTGTATCATTACCTCGCCATGGGGAAAAATAAGGCGTTTGCCTTTGGCACCAACACTAAGCAGAATAGAGCCCATGCTTGCTGCAAGGCCCATACAAATAGTGCTTACCGGCGACGATATAAGCTTAATAGTATCGTATATAACCATACCGCTGGTAACCATACCGCCGGGGCTGTTTATAAAGAATTTTATTTCCTTGCCTGGTTTGTCGGCTTCCAGCAATAATAGCTTGTTAACCACATCCCTGGCGGACTTATCGTCTACCTGCCCCCATAAGTAAACAGCGCGTTTATCAAGAAATAATTGCTCCATTCGTTTCATAAGTATAGACGGCTGCTCGTCCTTGTCTGCTTTCTCTTTCTCGTTCTCGTCGTTATCTTCCATCCTGAAGGGGTTCATATATTTTGAATCTATCATAAAGGTTCCTTGTTTTGTGTTTTTAATTCTTTGTTCCTTTGGACTTTGCTATTTTTCTTCTCTTGGTACTTATCCTCTTATTTTTTCTCCTTACGCGGGTTGGTATGCAGCACTTCATCAATTAAACCATACGCTTTACTTTCATCCGCTGTCATCCAAAAATCCCTGTCGCAATCTGCCTCAACCTTAACAATATCCTGCCCGCTATGCTGGCTTATAATATGGTACAGCTCATGCTTAATTTTCTTAATTTCTTTAGCAGTAATACCAATATCAGTGGCCTGGCCGCCTATAGCACCGCTTGGCTGGTGCAGCATTATACGGCAGTGCTTAAGCGCGCTGCGCTTACCCTGTACACCCGCACACATTAATATAGCACCCATACTTGCAGCCATGCCTGTGCAAATAGTTGCAACATCAGGGCTTACAAACTGCATAGTATCATAAATACCCAAACCGGCATAAACGCTGCCTCCGGGGCTGTTTATATACATTTGAATGTCCCTGGTGCGGTCTGTACTGTCAAGAAATAAAAGTTGTGCTGTTACTATGTTGGCAACATAGTCGTTAATGCCTTCACCCAAAAATATGATCCTGTCCATCATAAGGCGGCTAAAAACGTCCATGCTCGCAACGTTCAATGGCCTTTCTTCAATAATATAGGGTGTTAAATTGGTAATATTGTTACTGTGCTGGCGGTAGTTGTGCAGTGTTGCGCTGCTTATACCTTTGTGTTTTACGGCGTACTGTTCAAATTCCTTTCCAAAATCCATAAAAATTATTGTTTATGCTATGAAAATATGTTTTTTGCTAAGTGAAAACTTATCCCAAATACCATGCAAACAAAATAATGCGCCAAAAGGACAGAAAACAGTTTAAAGTTTATAGTTTGAAGTTTATTGTTCTGCAAATTTATACCACCCACTTATTACAAACTGGCTTTATGGCATAAAATCGTCTTCATCCTTTGGGGCATACTTATCAAACACCTTGTTTATTGCCCCGGCAAATAAGGGAAACTTCTCAGCGGCAAAAGTCTTTATAATTTCTACTGCCTTGTAGGCCTGCTGCTCGGTAAGCCCTTCGGCCATTAAGCGGTTAATTAGTTCCTGCATAAGTAAGTTTATAGTTTAATCCCGCGCTTGTTGGTTATTTTATTACAATATAAGTAATTGTATAACAAAAAAATCCCGCCGGTGTTGGCGGGATGTATAAGTAAGTTGCAAATTAGCATTAATGATGGTGATGGTGCAGCTTATGAGCAAACTCGCCGGCACTTATTGGCTCATCGGTAGCTTGTACTTTGGCTTCCAGCGCATTAAACAGTTTGCTGGTTTGTATTTGGGCATAAGCCTGGTCAACAAACTTTTTGTCGTTCAGCATGCGTTTGGCGTAATCATCCAGCCAGCTAAGGTCGCCCAGGGCCTGTCCGCCCATATAGCTAACCATTTGTTGCCTGGCATGTTCAAGTATTTCGTCGGGGGTAACGGTAATATCGTTGTCCTTAATAAGCTTGGTACTTACCAGGCTCCATTTCAACTGGCCTAAAAATTTCGGCAATTCTTCAGCAGCCTCTTCTTCAGTGCGTGGTTGCTCACCGCCATTTTGCAGCCAGCGTTTTAAAAAGCTTTCTGGAAAATCAAGTTGTGTATGGTCAACCAGGTGGTGATAGATCTGGTCGTGTACCTGGTTGCTGCTTTGTGCTTTATAATGGTTTTCAATATCTTCTTTTACCGCTGCACGAAAATCTTCTTCTGTTGTAATGCCTTTTCCAGGGTAAGCAGCTTCAAAAAAAGCCTCGTTCATTTCCGGTCGTTCAACCAAACCCACTTTAGTAATTTCCATTTTAAAGAATTTGTCTGCATTGGCAGCATTTTCCTTATCCAGGCCTAAATCACCCATTACCCATTCCCTTTCTTTGTCTTCAAAAGCTTTGCTCAACTGCACGGTAATGGTATCGTCTTTCTTTTTGCCCATTAGTTCCTGTTTAACAGGCTCAGCAAAATATTTAAGCAATAAAGAGTTGCCCTTGCTTACACCGCCGGTCACTTCATTACCCTCAGCATCAAGCTCGGTAAACTGAACGTTTAAAACGTTATCGTCAACCGTAACTGTTTCAGGTTCAGTCATTTTGCCGTTACGTATCTGCAGGCGGTTAACCTCGTCGTTGATCATATCCTCGGTAACATCAATCTTATAACGGGTAACTTTTATATTTTCTACGTCAATATCAATGGCAGGTTTTAGCCCAATTTCAAATGCAAAAGCATAATCGCCGGGGTTATTCATATCCAGCATACGTGCATCGTTCTCCAGCGGCAGGGGCTGGGCAAACAGGTCAATCTTCTCTGTATCAATATAGCCGGTAAGTTCTTTTTCAACTAAGCGCAGTATTTCATCAGTAAATACACCTTGTCCGTACATTTTCTTAACAAGCCCTGCGGGTACCATGCCTTTACGAAAGCCGGGTATATTGGCATTTTTCGCGTATTTTTTCAGGCTTTGTTCAAAAGCGGGCAGGTAATCTGTTTTTGATACTGTTACTGTAAGCTTATCATTGAGCGGGGCGATATTTTCCCTGGTAACTGTTGCCATAATTGTAAGAACTGCCCGCAGGTGCGGAACATCGTTTTTAAGTAAAAAATCCCCACTAAAGGGGTTGATGTGCGGATGGAGGGGGTCGAACCCACATGCCTTGCGGCGCTAGATCCTAAGTCTAGTGCGTCTGCCAATTTCGCCACATCCGCAAATTAGGGCGGCAAAGGTAGGGGTTTTTTGTAAAATATCCCAATGTTAAAAGAATAAAGGGAACAAGAAAGTTACAATACCGTGGCAACGATAAATTTGCAACCTGGTGGTACGGATAAAAAACAGCGGTAAATTGGATTTAAAACGGGCAAGCCATAAGGCTAGAAAAAGAAAACTGCTAAAACAAGCGCTTAAAAAAACCAGATAATTTCCTCGCAACTTTAATATGTAAAGGTTGAGGTGCCATCCACCATGAAGCTGGCAGGGCAATAACAACCGCTTTTTGCTGGTTAGTTGAAGGGATGTGTTTTTTCATGTGACTATACTTTGTAATTATAATTTATTACTTCATAAAATTACGTACTGCCAGCATGCAAAACTTTTAATTAAACCTAATTTAAGCCATAGTAATTATTTTTTAATATGTGCTCCGGAGTATTTGGTAGCCCGGAGGCTTCTAATTGAGCTGCGAACAAACAGAATTACAGTGTGTTAAATTCAGCTATTTTTACGGTTTATAATAATTAGGTATGCAGCACGTTACCGATGATATTAAAGCCCTTTTTAAGGAATATAAGAATGAAGAGCCACACAGGGTGGAGAAATTGCAGCAAAGCGGCAGCGACAGAACCTATTACAGGATATACAATAACAATGAAACCTATATTGCCACTCACAACCTGAATATTAAAGAGAGCAATACATTTATTTATTTCAGCAGGCATTTTAAAGAACGCGGTTTGCCTGTGCCTGCGATATATGCGGTAAATGCAGACAGCACATTGTACATACAGGAGGATCTGGGTACAGAATCTTTGCTGAATGAGCTTGAAAAACATGGGCACGAAGAATACTCAAACAACCTGTTTAAAAAAAGCCTTAAGCAATTAGCCAACCTGCAAATAAAAGGGCATGAAGGGCTTGATTATAGTAGATGCCTTACAGCAAAAGAATTTGGCAAACAGGCCATATTAAGCGACTTGCTGTATTTTAAATATTACTTTTTAGATACACTAAAGCTGCCCTACGATAAAACGGCCATACTGGAAGATTTTGATGCATTAAGCACATACTTAACACGTACTGAATATAAGTATTTTATGTTCCGCGACTTTCAAAGCCGCAACATTATCGTGCGCGATGGGGAGGTGTATTTTATAGATTACCAGGGCGGTATGCTTGGCGCATTGCAATACGACGTGGCAAGCCTTTTATGGCAGGCGAAAGCCGAGTTAAGCGATGAATGGAAAACAAGCCTGCTGGAGTATTATATGGATGAGATTGACGAGCTGCTTGAAGCACCGGTTGACAGGAGTATTTTTACCGGGCAGTATAACGGCTATGTGCTTATACGTTTGCTGCAGGTAATGGGTGCGTATGGCTTTAGGGGATTGTTTGAGAGGAAGGCGCACTTTTTAAGCAGCATACCGCTGGCCTTAAAAAACCTGCAATGGTTTGTAAACAACAAACGCGTGGGTATTGTTACGCCGGAGTTTGACAGGGTATTAAAAATTGTTACAGGTGATGACATTATAAACCGATTTGAGCCGGTACAGGCAGATGAAGCAACACCATTGCAGGTAAGGGTTAACAGCTTTAGCTATAAAAATAAATTGCCTGAAGATGAAACGGGCAACGGCGGCGGTTTTGTATTTGATTGCCGCGGCATATTAAACCCCGGCAGGTTTGATGCATTTAAAAAATTTACCGGCCGTGACAAAAACGTGCAGGATTTTTTAGAGCAGCAAACCCGCATGACAGAATTTTTAAACAGCGTTTACGACCTTATTGATATTACCGTTGAAGATTACTTGCAGCGTGGTTTTGGCAATTTAATGATAAGTTTTGGGTGCACCGGTGGCCAGCACAGAAGTGTATATGCTTCTGAACAAACTGCACGGCATTTACGCAACAAGTACAAAATAAAAACAGTTGTAACCCATCATAATGAGGGTAATTGGGTAAGATGAGTAAAGCTGTCATCCCGAGGTACGAGGGATCTGTCGATATTTAGACACTATGCCGATTATTGGCCGTAGCCCGAAGTAATACATTCTTTGCACAGGTATCAGTCTTAATGAAAAAAGCACAAGAACATACTAATTCTCAACCAAATCAGAGCCACTCTTTGAGCCTGCCCGTGCCGGAGCCGACGGGGAATGGGGGCGTTGCTGGCGTTCGTGCAATGATACTGGCCGCAGGCCTCGGCACACGGTTAAAACCCTGGACAAATGAGCACCCAAAAGCACTGGCCATTGTAAATGGCAAAAGCCTGCTGCAGCGCAATATTGAATACCTGCAGCAACACGGCATATACGATGTTATTGTAAACGTGTACCATTTTGCGGAACAAATAGTTGGTGCTTTAAACCAACATAAGGGCTGGGGCAGCAATATCACTATTTCCGATGAAACCGGCGCTGTGCTTGAAACCGGTGGGGGCCTTAAAAAGGCCGGTTGGTATTTTGCTGATGAAGAAAATTTTGTGCTGATGAATGTTGATGTGCTTACTGATATGAATTTAGCGCAAATGATAGGTGCACATAAACAAAACTTACCACTCGCCACATTATCCACTACCAACAGGCAAACAAGCCGTTATTTTTTATTTGATGATAACAACACTTTATGCGGCTGGCGTAATGTAAAAACTGGTGAAGAAAAGATAGCGCGTAATGCAACTACCTTTACACAAAAAGCTTTCAGCGGTATACATGTTATAAACAGCAGGCTCCTATCGCTCATGCAGCAGCAGGGTAAATTCTCAATAGTTGATGTATATCTTTCCCTGGCAGCCAATAACATCATCCAGGCTTTCGACCATTCGCATTCCCGGTTTATTGACGTAGGTAAACCGGAGAGTGTGGTAGAAGCGGAGAGAATGTTTGCATAATAAAACAAAATGTATAAAGATATGTCGCTAATCTAAGTGATGGTGCATAGGCATTTCATCATAAGTACGGCCACCTAACACCCGGCCTGCTTTCTTTTTATTAGTACCACCCCATTGTTTAAAAAAGAATGCAACACCCTGTTCACGGCATTGCTGCATAATATCCCATACCCACCATTCCTGCATTGGCCTTGCTTTTCTACCACTTTCGCCACCAGCAATTACCCAATTTATATTTTGCAGGTTCATATTTTCCAATGGCCCTATTAATGGCTCGCAAGAAAGAAATTTAACTTGTGCATCGATGTTTCTCAAATAGTCAATCCTCTGAACCACTCTTTGATCTTCAACAGAAACCCCCATCCAAATATTGCTTGTCCAGTTTAGTAAATGATGCACTTCCCTCAGTCTGTCAGCTCGTTTTGTCAATACCTGGTAAGTATGTTGCGGTGTATCATTCATCACTGCGAATACTTTTTGTATAAATTCAATTGAAATCTCTGGATGAAAAAGGTCGCTCATGGAATTTACAAAAACAATTTTTGATTTTTTCCACTCATATGGTGTATTCAGAGAATCTTCATGCATCCTCACAGCAAAGCCGTCTCTATATTTATCAATGCCCATTGCATGTAAACGCCGCGCCATTACTTCGGCATAACAATATTTGCAACCAGCCGAAATTTTAGTACAGCCGGTTGTAGGGTTCCAGGTCATTTCGGTCCATTCGATACTGGATTGTGCCATTAGAAAAGTGATTGTTGAGATGATAAATATTTTTCAACCTTTTGGAAAAAATCATTACCTCTCGGATGTTTGGAATAAAAAGCCAAATAATAAAGCGGTACATTTATGTCACCAATCTTAACCTGATGTTTTTTAATTGGTTCAACATAACCAATTGCTTTCATGTTTGAATCATATTTTCCTGATAAAAACTTTATGAAATCTTTCGCTGGCAATTGTCCTGTCTTAAATGGTTCTCGCCATGCGACATCGCCAATAAACTCGTCCACCTTTTTACTGTTATCATTAATATAGTTAAATAAATTTCTATTTGCATCCATGTGCAATGCGAGTAAAATTAAAAAATCTATTTTGCCTACACTTGAAATTTTCTTAATTGTTTCAAATTTTAGATTAAGAGAAAAAGGATCAACAAAACAAAATCTTAAAATTTTTTCATCTCTTGAATGTTTTGGAATAGCTTTAATAATTTGGTCGATATTTCTATTGGAATCTCCATTAATAAACTCAACATTTGCTTCAGGGAAGTATTTCTCTACTCTGCTTTTTAAAGCCATAAAGCACTTAGGATCTTCTTCGCATAAAATGTATTTATCAAATTTGTGATTCGTCGAAAGAGCAATTAGGGACGATGTCATTCTAATTTTTGAGGTCCCTTTTATTCTTGCAAATCCGGCTCCTGCAAATAAGTCAATATAAATTAAACTGTCCCATAAATTTTTCATTCCAGTGGTAAATATATCGCTATATCCTCCTAATAATTTATACTTCTCGTCAGCCCATGCCCCTACTTCAGGAATGTATAGTCCATCATCTTCAACGGGTATAATTGGATTAAAAAGTTTCTTAGACATTATTTTACGATTTAGGTATTGCTATATAAATATAGACATACTTTTTGTCTAAAACAACCTCCCCTGTGCTCCCGGCCTTCTGAATATACTGCAATCAAGCTCCCATCTTTCTGCATTTAAGTTGTATAGTTTATTGTATTTGTGAAACTGCTGGCGCACTAGGTCGCTTATAGGGCCTTCACCACGCATACGCACACCCCAGCGGCTATCGTTTACCTGGCCACCATGGCCGTTCTCAATTAAGTGCCACACCTTATCTGCCCTGTCAGGGAAATTTTTATACAACCAATCGTGAAACATAATTTTTATAGCACCATTAAGCCGTATGAATGTGTAGGCTGAAAAGGTAGCCCCATGCTCGCTGGCTGCCTGCATAATACGCTGCATTTCGTGTTCATTTAACCCCGGTATCATAGGGCCAAGCATAACACCCATGCGCACGCCGGCCTCGCTCATCTCTTTTATCAGCCGCAGCCGTTGTTTGGCTGTTGTGGTGCGTGGTTCCATAACACGCCGCAGGTCTTCATTAAACGACGTGATAGATACCAATATACTCACCAATTTTTTGCCTGCCATTTCTTTTAGCAGGTCAATATCCCTCAGCATACCTGCATTTTTTGTTATCATTCCAACAGGCTGGTTAAATTCGTTGCATACCTCAAGCAATTTGCGTGTTATCCCAAACTTTTTTTCAGCAGGCTGGTAGCAATCGGTGTTACCGCTAAGGCCTATGGGCACACATTCCCATTTAGGGTTCATCAAAAATTTGCGCAACAGGTCAGGGGCATTTTTTTTCACTATTATCTTTCGTTCAAAATCAAGTCCTGCGCTGTAACCCCAGTATTCATGCACGTTGCGGGCGTAGCAATAAATGCAGCCATGCTCACAACCCTGGTATGGGTTCATGCTGTACCACATACCCACATCAGGGCTATCAACTTTGTTTACAATCGTTTTGCTGTGTTCTTCTAAATATTGGGTGTCAACATTTGGGTCTTCCCAATCATCAATCCCCTCAATATGCTCTTTAGTGCGCTCGTTTATTAAAAAACGGTTCTTTGTGTTTATCTGTGCCCCGCGCCCTTTCAGGTACTCACTGCCCGCACCCTCTTCAACAGTTTTTGAAGAGGGTTTAGGGTTGGCATTGGGGTTGTGCTGCATGTTTTTCATAAAAGCCTCCGGCCCTCACTCTCGGTCTCTCTCCCACAGGAGCGAGATGCCCCAAGTCAAAGCATGTTTTTACATTTTAAAGTATACATTCAATCTTCGGTAGTGGTGTTAGCAACGGCTGGTAAGTTGGTTAAAGGTTTAGGGTTGAAACGCATCCCGCAATTCTGTTCAATACTAATTTATTTCATCTCAGGGTTAATAAGTTTTGTTTTATGGCAGCCACTTTCTTTGAATATTGATACCCTCCATTTCAATCTGCAATCCGCCACGCCACGGCGTGGCCAATCTGCAATCCATTCACGATTGCCGATTCACGATTCACGTCAATATCTCACTTTCTGCCTGCCGCTTCTGTCTTTTTGTACTACTGGGTTATTGTTATCGGGCAGCAGGCGCCGTTCTAAAATATGTATCACACAGGTAACTACGCCCCAACTGGTGTATTCAGTAAACTCACCTAACTCAATATTGGCATAACGCGGGTTTTCGGCCATAAGTGTTATATGGTTTATGGTTTGGTGGTAGCGCCGCACCACCAGGTCGCCATTAATAGCTGCTATTATTATCTTGCCATTGGCGGCTTTAATGCTGCGGTCTACAATCAGTACATCCCCACTTTGTATACCCGCATTTACCATGGCGTCACCATTCATACGAAAGAAAAATGTGGCGGGCTTATTTAATATAAGCTGCTCATTAAGGTCAATACCACGCTCCATATAATCGTCGGCGGCTGCACCAAAGCCGGTAGCATTGGCGGTGGGTATGTCCCATTGGTTAACATCTTTTGTGCCTGTAAAGGCGCTGTTGTATAGGGTTTCGTGCTGCATAAGATAAAATTTATTTTTTCAGACAATAAATTTAGTATAATTTGCTAAAGAAATTAGTTTTTTATTCTGATTTTTTTTAGTAATTCCCGCGTGCGGGGCAAAAAATAACAGTATGCAAACACAATTATCAGCTAAACAGCCCTCGCGGTTTGTGGTGGAAGACGACTATGAATATATACTGGTGGTGCAGCCATCGGACGATGTCTGTACCCAGGTAGCAGATGAAGTTGAGCGTTTTTATAACACCTACCAGCATAAGGCAGCCTTGCAATTACAACCGCATATTAAACTGATGCGCTTTTTTGCAAAGCAGGATATGGAAGATACCATAATACGCTATACCCACCGCATAACAAGTACACGGCAAAGCTTTACGGTAATGCTTAATAATTATAGCGCAACACCCGGTACTGCTATATTTATAAGGGTGCAGCAACACGGCCCGTTTAAACAACTTGCAGATGCCTTCCGGGCAGTTGATGAGTATATACAGGGCTCGGGCTACCCTGCGGCAACCCGCGCGGACAAGCCGCATATTAATATAGCCAAAAAATTGCAGCAGCGTATTTTTAACGAAGCCATTTTTGATTATTCGCAACGAATATTCAATGCGTCGTTTGTGGTGCGCGAACTGGTATTGTTAAAAAGGCGCAATCATTTTGAGCCGTTTAAAATGGTTAATGTTTTCAGGTTGCAGGACAACGAAGGCGCAAGAGCGTAAAGAAAACGATAAGTAAAAAAATTTATATGGAGCTTAAACAAACAACAATAAATGATAACGAAATGGAACAGGCTACTTTAAAAATGCCGGGCTATGCCCCTTACGAATACCTGCTGGTATTAGAGCCGCACGAAGATTTAAAAAACCGTGTAAAAGAGGTGAAAGAAGAATTTGCCAACACTTACCAGCACCCTATGGCAAGGTGGACGCAGCCCCATATAACCCTTGTTAATTTTGTGCAATATGCCATGATGGAGCAGCGCATTATTAATAAGCTAAAGCTGATAGCTATGGGTTTACCGCCTATTAAGGTTGAGTTGAAAGATTTTGGCAGCTTCCCTTCTCACACCATTTATATAAACATAACCAGCAAAGTGCCCATTATAAATATGGTAAAGGCGCTGCGCCAGTCTCAATCGTTATTGAAAATAAATAATGACAACAAAGCGCATTTTATTACTGAGCCGCACTTTACTATAGCACGTAAACTGCAGCCATGGCAGTATGAAAAAGCATGGCTGGAATACGGCCACAAAAATTTTACAGGCAGGTTTATAGCCGATCATTTACTGTTATTAAAGCGCAGGGTTGGGGATAAAAAATATCAAATAGCGGCGCGCTTGCAATTAGAGAACCTGCCGGTATTAACAACACAGGGGCAGTTATTTTGATACTTGCCCCGCTCTTTAGAGCGGGGATAAGGAGTAATTAAATTTTCTGGGGCTTTAGCCCAATCTGGGGAAAACCATTGGGCTAAAGCCCGGAATTTGATATGATCATTTAACCCCATCCTAAAGGATGGGGCAATTTAAAACGCCATGCAATGCCGTATATAAAAATTTGGTTGCATTTAGTTTGGGCGACAAAACAACGGGAGCCGTTGTTAGCCAAACCCATAAGGCAAAATGTGTTTGACCACATTAAAGAAAATGCGTTAAAAAAGGGCATATATGCAGATTGTGTAAATGGCCATGCTGACCATGTTCATGCTTTGGTTTCATTGGGTGCAGATCAAACAGTATCAAAAATTATTCAGCTAATGAAGGGTGAAAGCTCATTCTGGATAAATCAAAATAAACTGACGAAAACCAAATTTGAATGGCAGGATGATTACTTTGCTGTGGCAGTAAGCGAATCAAATCTTAATGCAGTCAGGGAATATATATTGAATCAGGAACAACACCATGCAAAGAAAACGTTTCAGCAAGAGTGTGATGAATTTATAAAGCGGTATGGGTTTATATTGATAAAAGAGTGAGTTTAATTTATTTGCCCCGCTCTTTAAAGCGGGGGAGACAAAGGTAATCAAGTTTTCGCGGGCTTTAGCCCGATCAGTCGGAGTATTGGGCTAAAGCCCCAAATTAAGTATAATCATTTAACCCCATCCTAAAGGATGGGGCAATTTGAGAAGACCTGCTGGCATTAACAACACGCGGGCAGTTGTTTTGATACTTGCCCAGCTCTTTAGAGCGGGGATAAGGAATAAATTAAATTTTATGGGGCTTTAGCCCAATCAGTTGGAGCATCGGGCTAAAGCCCCAAATTAAATATGATCATTTAACCCCATCCTAAAGGATGGGGCAATTTGAGAAGACCTGCTGGTATTAACAATACAGGGGCAGTTGTTTTGATACTTGCCCCGCTCTTTAGAGCGGGGGATAAGGAGTAATTAAATTTTATGGGGCTTTAGCCCAATCAGTTGGAGCATTGGGCTAAAGCCCCAAATTAAATATAATCATTTAACCCCACCCTAAAGGATGGGGCCCCCTTCAGGGGATAGACGCATGTACGCAATAGTAGATTGTAACAGCTTTTACTGCAGTGCTGAAAGGGTGTTCAGACCAGATCTTTGGCACAAGCCCGTTGTTGTACTAAGCAACAATGATGGTTGTGTTATATCTATAAGCGACGAAGCCAAAAACCGCGGTATTACTATGACAGACCCTTTTTTTAAAGTAAAAGATTCGCTGGTAAAAAATAATATCAAGGCATTTTCCAGCAATTATAACCTGTATGGAGACATGAGTAAAAGGGTGATGGATACGCTGCGCCATGTTGTTGGCAAAGAGAATGTGGAAGTATATTCTGTTGATGAAGCATTTTTAAATCTTGATCATATACCGCCGCATTTGCTGGATAATCTTGCATTTGAGCTGCGCAGCACCGTAGAACAATGGACGGGGGTAGCGGTATCAGTTGGTATTGCACCCACCAAAGTGCTTAGTAAAATGGCAAACCGGCTGGCGAAGAAGAATAAAAAACAATCGCAATGTGTGATGGTTTTGAATACGCCTGAAAAAATTGCAGATGCGCTGATTAAAACAAGGGTTGGTGATATTTGGGGCATTGGCAGGCAATATGCCGTAAAGCTTGAACGTTTTGCTATTTATGATGCCTGGCAATTAAGCCAGATGCCGGAAGAATGGATGCGTAAAAACGTGGGTGGCGTTACAGGCGTACGCCTGCTGAAAGAATTAAAAGGTGAGCCTGCTATAGGTATGGAAGATGAACTGGACGAAAAAAAGATGATTGCGACCACGCGAATGTTTGGCGCACCTGTAAAGGAATTGGGCGATATAAAAGAGGCCGTTGCAACCTATACTTCAAGAGCTGCTGAGAAGCTGCGCCGCCAGCATGGCGCAGCTTCGGTAATAAGTGTTTTTGTCGTGCCAAAGGAAGATCGTAAGGAAAACGAACCTTTCAGGCATGGGCCTATGCAAAGCCTGCATACCATTTTACCTTTGGCTACCGCGGTTACAAGTGAGCTTATTAAACCCGCCATGTACCTTACCGAACAATTGTTTAAAAAAGGCAGCTTTTATAAAAAAGCGGGTGTAATGTTAAGCGGTATTGTGCCCGACGAAACAGTGCAGGGCAACCTGTTTGTACCACGCGGGCAAAATAATGGGCGCATGCTGATGAGCATGATGGATAATATAAATTTTAGTATGCGCGATGATGTATTAAAGTTTGCTGCCAGTGGCACTGCCCGCAACTGGAAAATGCGCCAGGAATACCGCAGTCCGAGATATACAACACGGTGGGATGAATTGTGCGAGGTGAAGTAAAACCCCTGCCCCTAAAGGGGTAAAGAAAAGCTCCCATTTTTTATAACTAATAAAATGATAATCACGCAACTAATCAACCATTCAACTGGTTTTTACTTTCCGCCAACTGCATACTCCATTACTGGATGGCGCTCAAATGGGTTTTTGGTTTCATCAAAAATATAGCGGTAGGTAACCATGCGGCGGCTTTGGCTGGCGCCCAGGCTTTTGTAAATATTCAGCATTTTTGGGTTCCAGTCGCCGGCCCAGCCCATTTCATAAGTATCATACCAGCCCTTATTTTGTATAAGCAAAGCACCCTCATATATCATAAAGCTGTCAATGCCCAATGCCTGGTATTTGGGTACAATACCAAAGGCCACACCGGTAAACCTTTTGCATGCGCCCTGTTTTTTAAGCCATAATAATTTCAGCTTCTGCAACAGGCCAAGTTTGCCGTTAAAATGCTTAAAATATTCGTTTACATCAGGTATGTTTATCCACATGGCGATCGGCTCATCTTTATAATAGGCAAACCATATAAGCCTTTCGTCCATCACCCCTTTCATTGAGTTAAAAAGTTTTACTACCTGCTCTTTTGTTATCTCCTTTGCTTCACCATGCTGTGCCCATGCGGCATTGTACACCGTAGCAAATTCTTCTGCATGCTTGTCAAGGTTCTTGATATCAATATGTGAGGCCCTGTAGCCCGGCTTGGCTGAAAACTTTGCATGCCTTTCGGAAAAACGTGCTGGCAGTGGGTCGTTTACCTGCATAGCATAGAAGTACTGGTTGTAATAATTTTTAAAGCCATACCCTTCAAACAGGTTTTCATAATATGGCGGGTTATAGGCCATGCCATACACAGGCGTTTCGCTAAAGCCTTCTACCATTAATCCCCACCATTTATCCCGGTCGCCAAAATTTATAGGGCCATCCATCGCTTCCATGCCCCTGCTTTGCAGCCATTGCCTTGCTGCATCAAATAGGGTATAAGCAGCATGCTGGTCGTCAATACAGTCAAAAAAACCTGCACCGCCCACAGCAAATTCAGTACCCT